>SMTZ1_10008194_pt1 | contig 14493 bp, 13 predicted proteins | sample DeeMarSWOR136_30_FD_25667 | JGI IMG/M metagenome (IMG submission 25667) | reverse complement strand
CGTTCGGTTCCCCCTCACCCCATCCCTCTCCCCCGCATTCGGGGGAGAGGGGAAGGGTGAGGGGGCGCGGCAATCGCTAGAGAATATGCTTAACAGAATTTCAAGAAATCAAACATTAGTAGTACAGAGAACTTTTTGTTTGTTGGGAGGCACCGACAAACAAAAACGCCCGTTCTGCGTTCACACACTCTCCAGGTTGCCCATGGTGTCCCAATCGCAAGTTCAACCGTCTCTGGCAGGGCCTGGGGCCCATGGCTTATTTTCGTCTATCGGTATCTCCCGATAGAGGAAAAAATAAGTTTCCCTCTCTGTGTCCTCGGTGCCTCTGTGGTGAAAATCCTTTTTTGTAAAAAACGCCTAAGCGGCCTTCTCTTTGGAGCGGACGATCGTCACGGAGCAGGGGGCCTTATGGGCGACCCTGTTGGCCACGCTGCCGAAAAGCACCAGGCCCATGCCCGAAGCGCCATAGGATCCCAGGACCGCAAGATCGATTTTCTTCTCTTCCAGAAATCGAATGATTTCAGAAGAGACATGGCCGTCCAGAACCAGAAGCTCAGAATCCACGTCCTCAGCGATTTTGGAGCCGTACTCCTGTGCCATCTTCTCTTCGATTTTCAAGATAAGAGACTTCTTCGGCTCTTCAGGGATCATCCACTCCGCCTCCGTTTCAAGGGGGTTCACGGCAGGCGGAAGGACATGGATGACATAGAGCTTGGCCCCAAATTTTTCGGCCAGTTCCACAGCCATTTGAAGAGCGAAGCGGGCATTTTCCGAGAAATCAACACAGCAGGTGATTCTTTTTATGGTCATGGCGTCTCCCCACATTCCGCAAAAGTTATTTCCGGTGCTTCAGGACATCAAACCCTCTATACCACAGGCAAACGGCATCCGTCTATGCCCTGTTTTTCATAGGAAGCTTTCTCAAAGGCGCGGTTTTCAGTTAGTTTCCATCCAGAAATGGCTCTTTTTCCGCTGAGCGTCGTTCTCCTCGGGTTTCCGCTTGCGGCGTACCCATGTGTACGCCTCAGCGAAAGCCCTTGTGCGGCCTAGCTCAACGAAAAAATCCCTCATTTCTGAATTGGAAACTTAAGCTAATGCCCATCGTTACATATCTTCATTTGTGGATGGGCACCAGTTGGGCTTCTCTAAATGGAAGGAGAACGCCGGAGTTGAGTGTAAACAAACCCTGCATCTCTGGTGTAGACCTCGAACAGGTTTAATGGGCCGGAGGTATGAAAAAGCTTCTCAGACCTGCCGTTTTCATGAACCTTCATTGGTAAAGGCCTCAGATGGGGAGTTACAAATAGCAATCGATGGATTTTGGAATGGCCCGAACGGTAGATTTCGGTAATGAGGCTAGGCAAGGGGTTCATTTGGGAAGTGGTAACCAGGGCTACTCTTGAGTCCTGTGATGGTAATCGGAACTTAGGGGTGATCCTGGCAACCCCAAGATCTTCTGGATTTGGTATTCGCCAATCTGGCAGATAATCCGGATTTAGCAGACCCCAGGGAGTCGCGCTTTGAACAGTAGAGCTGGGGACAGCGTTTCGAGGATCGGGAAAGAATAACATCCAGCCATGCTTACACTTTCGTCTTCTGATCTTATGTGCCATCGACCCCAAATGTTTCGGCTCGAAAACGCGATGCCCCCTTGATATTCGAGCGCTTCAAGTTTTGTTGCCCACCAGTTCGAAAATTTGACTATTGGCAGAGCACCCTAACTGAAGGTGACCCTAAAGAATACCTCCTGATCGCACTCAGAATACGCCAGACGGGTTCCCCTGATCCACCATCAAGGCATCATCTCCCCGCCGAGACGGGATTTCGCAAGCTCAAGCGGCGTTGCCTTCGATCGCTCCTCTCGTTCGACCTTGAGGTTCTCGAAAGGCTTGCGGCGTATCACTCTATACACCTCAGTCGTCGCTCCTAGGCGCCTTGCATCTAATACCTTGCTGATGATCAGGAATGCTGCATAATCTGTTGGTTTCAGAACTGATACCCAAATTAGACGGTGGATTTGGGGTTCCCAGAAGCAAAGGACAAAACTCCTTTTTTGGAGTCAACTATTTTCGAACCGGTGGTAATTTATTGTGCAATTTTATTTCTTTAAAGAACTTTTTTGCTTGACAAAATACATAATAAGATATTATTCGATAAAAAAATATCTTATAAGGATATATTCGCCTCTGAAAATGGAGATTCTGGGTCCACCGCCACTGAAATCACCAGAGTGCTGAGAAAGAACGGTCACCAAAATAAGCATTCCTTCCTGGGACATTGGCCAGCAAGATAATAAAGAAATAGATTCTGTTGTTAGAAGGCCGAGTTTTCATGGAAAAGAAAAAGCTTGATACGTTGGACAACAGGATTATCTCCCTCCTTGTTGAAGATGGCCGTATGCCCATTGGCGATATGGCCGCACGCCTCAATGTCACTGCCCCGACACTACGCAAGAGGATAAAAAAACTCGAGAAAAGCGGTATACTTAAGATCTCCGGCCTCATAGACCCGAACCAACGTGAAGAAATGACAACGGCCCTGGTAGCGATGAGCATCCAATCCCGCGGAAAGATGGATCAAATATTGGAAAAAATAGGTCGCCTGCCCAATGTGGTCTGGGTGGGGGTGGTCGCTGGGCGCTACGATATCATCGCTGAAGTGCTTATTTCAGGCGGGAAGGCAGAGCTATATCAATTTACTACGGAGACAATTCTTAAGATGGGCAATGTGGTTAGAAGTGAAACATTTGTCATTATGAAATCCAGAGGCAATTGGATACGACCTCCCGAAGGGGTGCAAGAATTCTAGACCTAAGAATGTCCTAATCTATCTCATTGAGGATCAAACTGAAAGCTCAAGGCACCATTATCTAAGCAATGACCGCAAGGAGGACAAGGCGATGAGGAAATTCGTCATTCCGATCCAAATCATCGTGGTTCTGTTCGGTCTTGTTCTTGCTGGATACGCGGAACAGCCCACCAAAAAACTTAAAAACACTCTGGGTATGGAATTTGTTCTGATACAGCCCGGCCAGTTCATGATGGGAAGCCCGAAAGACGAACCCGGCCGCTATGCCGGTGAAACCCAAAGGCAGGTTGCCCTGACGAGCCCTTTCTATTTGCAAAGCACAGAGGTGACGCAAGCTCAATGGAAGGCCCTGATGGACAAAAATCCTTCCAGTCAGAAGGGATGCGGGGTCGACTGCCCTGTGGAGATGGTTTCATGGAATGATGTGCAGAAGTTCATCAAGAAACTGAACGAGAAGGAAGGAACCGACAAGTATAGGCTCCCGACAGAGGCCGAATGGGAATATGCCTGCCGGGCAGGGACCGCGACAGCGTTTCCCAGCGGCAAAATAACAGAGCTGGAGCGCGATCTTGATCCCAACCTGGATCCCTTCGGCTGGTACGGCTACAACTCGGGTAACATCATCCATCCTGTTGCCCGGAAGAAACCCAACGCCTGGGGACTCTATGACATGCTCGGCAATATCCAGGAATGGTGTCAGGACCAATTCGGCCCGTATCCTCCGGGTGAAGTGACCGATCCGAAGGGACCGGATTCGGGTACGTACCGCGTGATGCGGGGGGGCTCATGGTACAGCCCCGCACGCGACTGCCGCTGTGCAAGTCGCTTCGGGAGTCCCCCGCACTACAGGTTCCGTCACATCGGTTTCAGGCTCTGCAGGACGCCTTGACCGCACATCTTAGCCTATAAGTGCGACTGGACGATTTTGTATACAAGAACATTTCGAGAAGGGAGGTGATTCGTTTCAAAGATATGTTTGGTCTTATCAGTGTAAAATGGACTGGAGGCTGTCATTAGACCTCAAAAATAGGAAAATGGGAGGAGAAAATGAAAAAGGTCCAAGTATTTTCGGTTCTTGCTTCATTGGTTATTTTTTTCGGTTTTTTCGGAATCGCCTCAGCGGGAACCCTTGACGAGATTGCAAAAAGAGGGGAACTCCGTATAGCCTGTCAGACCCAAGGCGCTCCCTTCAGTTTTGTGGATAAAAATGGCGAGAGGACCGGCAGCTCCGTAGATCTTTGCAAAACTCTCCAAGAAAGCCGACATGCTCGCGGCCGATATGACGCCGACCCTGAAGAGGGCCATGAAAATCGCTTTCACCGACCCTTATATGTACACCGGAAGCGTGGTGTTCGTGAAGCAAGACAGCCCGATCAAGTCCCTCGCAGATGTTAAGAAACCAGGGACCAAGGTTGCCGTTCTTTTGGGCTCAACCGGTGAAAATGATGCCAAAAAAGCCTTTCCCGGGGCCAAATTAAAAACCTACAAAGGCGGCGGACCGCTTCTGATCAATGCGGTACTTGGAGGGCACACCGATGCCGGGGTGAACGACGGCTCAGCCGTTCGCGGCCAGTCGGCCAGCTTCCCCCCCAATAGCATCCGGATTCTGGAAGGACAACTGTCCAAGTCACCCCTTGCCTTTGCCGTGCGTTATGATTCTCCGGACCTGCTCGGTTGGCTCAACCTGTTCTTCCTGCACATCAACCTGGACGGCCGTCTCGATGACAACCTCAATTACTGGGTCAATTCTCTGGACTGGAAGAAAGAACACTAAACCATCTTTTGTGCCTTTAGGGCGGATTACATTTTGTCCCGCGTGAGCCGGTTAACCCGGCTCACAACCTGTTACATCAGACCCAAGGCATAAAATTACGGGTAAAAGATATGCTTGAAGCCTTCAATTATAGGGTCATCCTGGAATACATGCCGCTTTACATGCAGTGCTTCGCGGCCACCCTGTGGCTGTCTGCATTTTCACTGCTCGGAGCTATTCTGGTGGGAACCATAGCCTGCGCCATGCGACTAAGCCCGTCCCGCGTCGTCTCTCGGATCGCCGGTATCTATATAGAGAGTATCCGTTCGACGCCTTTGTTGGCCCAGCTCTACTTCTTCTACTTCGGTCTCCCGTCACTGGGTATTATGCTACCGGAATGGATCACAGGCATCATGGCCTTGACACTCAACAGCGGGGCCTACTACGCCGAGATCATCAGGGCAGGCATACAGGCCATTCCGTTCGGGCAGATCGAAGCCGGCATTGCCTCCGGCTTGAACTATTTCCAGCGTATGCGCTATATCATCCTGCCGCAGGCGCTCGGTATGACGATTCGGCCCATGCTGGGGCAGGCCATCGTTCTGGTTAAGGACTCCTCGCTTCTTTCATTGATTTCGATCATGGAGCTGACCCGGGCAGGGCAGTTGTTGACATCGGATAGATTTATGCCCTCAGAAGGGTTCCTGACCACAGCGGCCTTTTATCTGGTTATTTATTACATGCTCAAGGGCTTCTCAGGTTGGTCTGAAAAACGGCTGATTTTCCGGGAGGCGCATTGAGACGCGAGGGATAAGCTATGTGGAGTTACTATTTTAATGAGCTGATGCGCAGTCTGCCTTTTTTCCTCAAGGGGCTATGGATGACCGCGGCGGTTTCTGGGTTGAGCCTGATCGCGGGAACAATCATCGGCTTTATATGGGGAATCATGAGGTCCAGCAGGAACAAGATCCTGCGATCCATCATCGGCGCGTGGACGGACCTGATTCGCGGGACGCCCTTTCTGGTCCAGGTCTTTATTATCTTTTTCATCCTGCCGAGTGCCGGCATAGAACTGGAGGCTTTCCCGGCCGCGGTCATCGCCCTCACCAACATGGGGGCCTGCTTTATTTGTGAGATCGTGGCAGGGGGTATCATGGCCGTCCCGAACGGCCAAAGAGAGGCTGCCACGGCCTCAGGCCTTTCCACTTATCAGCAACTCCGCTACATCGTTTTACCCCAGGCCATGCGGACCATATTGCCTCCCTTGGTGGGACAGTACGTGCTTATCATCAAGGACTCTTCCGTGGTTTCAGCCATCGGTGTTGTGGATATAACCCGCGTCGGGTGGCTGACCGTTCAGCGTATCCCGGAAGGGATTATGGTTTTCGGTCTGGTGGGTATTTTGTATTTTGTTATTTGCTACCCATTGATCAACCTTTCAAGTCTCCTGGAAAGACGGATGACTGTGGTGGCCACAAAGCTCTGATCCAGGGCCTAAAGGTCGCTATTAACGTTGCGCTTACCAGAATAAGGAATGAGGCTATGATTTCTTTCAAGAACGTCAACAAGTGGTTCGGGGATCTTCACGTCCTCAATAACATCAACCTTGAGGTCGCTCAGGGGGAGGTGGTGGTCGTCTGCGGTCCGAGTGGATCCGGGAAAAGCACCCTGATTCGCTGCATCAACCGCCTGGAACCTATCCAGAAAGGGGAGCTCGTCGTCGACAACATGAAGGTCCACGACAAAAAGACCAACATGACCAAGATTCGGGCGGAGATCGGATTTGTATTCCAGTCCTTCAATCTTTATCCTCACATGACGGCCCTGGGGAATGTCACCATTGCCCCCATCAGGGTGCGGAAGATGCCAAAGGAAGAGGCACAGAAACTGGGAAGGGAGGTCCTCACCAGGGTGGGATTGGGGGAGAGAATCGAGAACCATCCGGCCCAACTCTCGGGAGGGCAGCAACAGCGGGTGGCCATCGCCAGGGGACTGTGCATGCGCCCCAAGATCATGCTCTTTGACGAGCCCACATCGGCCCTGGACCCGGAGATGATCAATGAAGTTCTTGACGTTATGCGAGACCTGGCCAAAGGTGGGATGACCATGATGGTGGTCACCCACGAGATGGGCTTTGCCCGGGAGGTCGCCAACCGGGTTGTGTTCATGGATGAAGGACAGATCATTGAGGTTGCACCGCCCAATGATTTTTTCACCAACCCTCAGACCAATCGGGGCAAGCTTTTCCTGAGCAAGATTTTGACGCACTAATCGGTTTTATGCGCAAAAAGCTCAATATGTAATTGGGCTTTTTGCATGAGAGATATGCGTTATGCACGAAGAGGCTAAAGGCTTAAACCCACTAACATAGAGATATGGTACATATTCAGAACGGCACTTCGGTTTGCAAGCCTCCTGCCTTAACTGCTTGTGGGGCATGAGGGCCTCAGATTCCAAGGACCAAACCCTGATGAACTGGGATTTTACTGGACAGGGGATAAAACTCTGATCACCAAGGTAAGGATACATTAATGACTGCCATAGAAAGCCCCTCTCAACTTTATGCGGATAAAATCTTCATTTCAAAATAGGCGTCAATAATGAGTTAATGTGATGTAAAACGAGCTCTTAGCTATCCGCTCTAGTTATTTTTGCAGAAGTCGCTTTTGCATGTATGGCCATTATATCCCGTTTTAAAAACAAGACTATCCTCATTACGAATAATGGAGCGGCAGATATCCAGGCGTCGCAAAGAGGTAAGTTGAGGGTCGGACGTTGGATTCAGTTAGTCTGAAAGAAGAGGTCTGTCAAGTCGTCGATGCGCTCACAGAATTGCTGACGGGCTTGAGCCTTGAAATTCACAAGACGCCTGAATTGAGTTTTGAAGAGCACGAGACTGTGCGATTGATTACGGCTGCGCTGCGTGACGGGGGTTTCGAGATCGAAGAGGGCATTGCAGGGTTGGAGACGGCTTTTCTAGCGACTCACCCTTCGCGATCTCACGGCCCCACCATTGCCTTTCTGGCAGAATACGATGCGCTGCCCGGTATCGGTCATGCTTGCGGTCACAATATTATCGCAGGCAGCGCGGTCGGCGCGGCACTGGCGGTCGGGAAAATCAAGGAACGTTTGCCGGGTACACTGCAGATATTAGGCTGCCCTGGCGAGGAGAAGGGCGGCGGAAAAGTCATCATGATTGAAAAAGGCGTCTTTGACGGCGTGGACATCGCCATGATGGTTCACCCGGAAACCAAGAACTCCGGTACCCGAAAAAATCTCACATTGGTGCCCCTGGAAATCACTTTTGAGGGAAAATCCGCACACGCCTCCGCTTCCCCGGAGCAAGGGATCAATGCCCTTAGCGCAGTGATACAGACCTTTAACAACATCAATGCCTTGCGCGAACATCTGTCGTCGGATGCTTCCATCCACGGGATTATCACACATGGCGGAGAGCGAACGAACATCGTCCCGGCTTTCGCGCAATGCCGATTTTCCGTACGTTCCCCCCGAAGGACACACCGGGATCAACTGGTGGAAAAATTGAAAAACTGTGCCCGCGGCGCCGCTTTGGCCATGGGATGCAAGGTTCGATTCGATCATTTCGACCGGATCTACGACTCCATGAGAATCAATGAGCCTCTGGAAACAGCTTTTCTGGACAACTTGGAATCCCTTGGAATTGAAGTGACGAAAGACGTAATACAGGAAAGGGGTTCCACGGATGCAGCCAATGTGAGCCAGGCGGTGCCGACACTCCATGCTCATGTGGCTATCGCGTCCGAAGGAATCAAACCGCACACGGAGGAATTTGCGCAGGCTGCTTCCTCAGCGAAAGGGATGCGGGCAATGATTCATGCGGCAAAAGCCCTGGCCATGACTGCCGTTGACGTGTTCAGTTCGGAAAATCTGATTCATCAAATAAAAGATCACTTCTTAAAAAGGGAAGGAAGTGATAGCAGCCCGAAACCATAATACATCTAGATGTCAATGTGCAGGTTTGGGATGCAGCTGTTTCCCAGAACATGAAAATAAAGGAGGAGGAATAATCATGGGTGAAGATCGTTTGAAATCAGTATGTGCCATCGGTGTTTTTTTGTTGGTTTTTTCTTTACTTGCCGGTCCCGCTATGGCCGGCAGCGAGTCGCCAAAGTACGGTGGGGTTTTCAAACTGGCCACTCACCAGGATATCCCAACCCTCGACTGTATGATGACTTCAGCGGATGTGCCTTACGAAGCAGGTGGACATATCTTCGAGACTCTGGTGCAGTATATCACGGCCGACGGCCAAATAGCACCGGAGTTGGCAGACAGCTGGACAGTATCGAAAGACAACTTGAAATTCACATTTAAAATCAGACAAGGCGTTAAATTTCACAATGGCGCGGAACTGACTTCCGAAGACGTGCTGGCATCCGTCGAGCGATGGGTTAAACACGGAGCACGGGGGGGAATCGCAAGGCCTTATATCGATCGTCTTTCGACCCCCGACAAATATACATTTGAAATCTACCTCAACCAACCCTACGCCCCCCTGCTCTCACTGCTCGGCTTTGGAAATGGCGGGCCGGTGATTATCCCCGCCGCCATTGCCCGTGAGGCGGGTGCTGAAATGCTCAAACCGGAGAACTACATCGGCACCGGCCCTTACAAGTTTGGAAAGTGGGTGCAGGGAGAGTATGTCAGTCTGGATCGCTGGGAAGGATATGTGCCTAGAAATGAACCGCCCAATGGTCGTGCAGGAAAGAAAATCGCCTATTTGGACAAGGCGGAATTCCACATTGTCAAGGAAGATGCGGCTCGGATAAATGGCGTCAGTTCCGGACAGTACCATTACGGCACGGGCTTACCGGCGGACCTGTTCGATTCATTGGTCAGGGATCCCAAGGTTCGTGCGATCAAACTGGAGCCCCCCTACTGGTGTCAAATCTTCTTCAACACCAAAGAGGGACTGTGCGGAAGCCAGGGAATGCGACAGGCGATTCTTGCCACCCTGAATATGGATGAAATCATGATCGCTGTTTTTGGGGACCTTTCCGAAGTCCAGGGGTCCATCTTCCCCAAAAGCACGCCCTGGTACACGACCGCCGGCCTCGACAAGTATAATCAAGGCAATCCCAAACAGGGTATGGCACTGGCGAAAAAAGCGGGTTACAACGGTGGCAAGATTCGTATGCTTGTGGGGAACATGTGGCCCATGTATGACTTGAGTCAGGTCGTCGCCAAGCAGCTCAAAGATGCCGGCTTCAACGTTGACTTTCAGGTCTACGACTGGGGAGGCGTGGTCGCCAATCGGAGGCAGCCGGACAAGTGGGAGTTCTTCATTACATCAGGCAGTGCGGTCTATTACGATCCGGGCATAAGCTATTGGTTGAGTCCCACCTATCCTGGATGGTGGAACACGCCGGAGAAGCTCGCGGTTCTGAAAGATTTTGTTTCAACAACCGACCATAAGGCTCGCCTGGATGCCTGGTCTCAGTTTCAGGAACTCTTTTACACCCAGGTGCCCATCATCAAGTTCGGCGATTATTATCAGCTTCATATGGCGGCAAGCGAAGACAAGATAAAAAATCTGGGCTCGAAGACCCATCCTATCCACACATTCATTTACGCATGGAATCTCTGGTTGCCGTAACCATGATGCTCGATGGAGGCCTTCGAGAATCGTCTCGGGGCTTCCATCCAAAACCGGGGCCTTTCTTCGGGAAACAAAGCGCGCCGACCGGACCAAGAGTAGAACCGGAACGAACAGAGGGAGTTTAAAGAAAAAATGACCGACTTCATTGTCCGTCGATTCCTGCTCATGATTCCGATCATGCTGATGGTCGGTGTCATATGCTTTCTGCTCATACACCTGGTCCCGGGAAATCCTGCCGAGCTCATGTTGGGGCCGGAGGCCGACGGGGCCGTCATCGCCGCATTGACGAAGAAGATGGGATACGACCAACCCCTTTACATGCAATTCCTCAAGTGGCTGCAAATGGTTATACGGCTCGATTTCGGCATGTCGATCTATTCCCATCAACCTGTCGTCTCCCTCATCGCCCACCGCGCGGAAGCGAGCATTTTCATTGCCTGCGGAGCGACAATTCTATTTTCATTTTTCGGGATTTTGGTCGGCATTATTTCCGCGGTAAAACGCAACACTTGGCTTGACCAGGTTTCCATGACCCTGTCGCTGACCTTTGCCTCGGCGCCCAGCTTCTGGATCGGCCTGAACCTTATGCTCATCTTTGCCGCGATTTTAGGTTGGCTGCCCGGTTCAGGATATCCGGGAGTCATTGAAACCGGAAATATCAGCAATCTTCGGTATCTTATTTTGCCCTGTCTGACAATCGCCATCCCATCAACCGGACTGATTGCCCGACTGACCAGGTCATTTTTCATCGATATTTTGTCAATGGAATACATAAATACAGCACGAGCCAAGGGCCTTAAGGAGAGTGTGGTCCTCATCAAACATGCGCTCAGAAACGCACTTATCCCCGTGGTTGCGGTCATCGGGTCCTATTTTGCCGAGATTGTTTCGTTATCGGTGATTATCGAGACCGTCTTTAACGTTCCGGGGGTCGGCAGGCTCGTGGTGGAATCCATTCTTCAGAGGGACTACCCCACGTTGCAGGCCCTTCTCATGTTTATTGCGGGGCTTTATGTGGTTGTCAACTTTCTCTGTGATGTTGTCTATGCGGTTTTGGATCCCCGAATCCAATATGATTAGGAGGCAAGGATCTTGAGGAAATTCCTGATACTCGCCAGAAAGAGACCGATTACCATTGCGGCGCTGGCTGTATTGGCGGTCATGCTTTTCTTGACAATTCTCGGTCCGGCTACGACCCCTTTTGATCCCAATAAAATGCAAGCCAAGAGTCGATTGCAGCCTCCCAATACGAAGCATTGGTTCGGCACGGATAATTTCGGGAGAGACACGCTGAGCCGCATCATGGTTGCAACACGCCTCACGCTGGGCACATCGCTTTGCATACTGGTCCTCATCGCTTTCTTTGGAATCGCGATCGGCAGCGTCTCAGGGTACTACCGTCCTGCAGGGGCGGTGCTCATGCGCATGGTGGATGCCGCCATGGCATTTCCGAGCATGCTCATCGCGCTCTTTTTGGCGTCCATCATGGGGCCGGGATTCATAACGGTCTTGATTGCCGTCGCGGCGGTTTACACCCCCAGGCTGGCAAGGTTGGTCCACGGAATCACCCTGACCATCGCCACCAACACCTACGTTTCGGCAGCCAAAGCGGTAGGTGTCGGAGAGCTTCGAATTCTAGTGCGGTATGTTATTTTGAATGCCCTGTCTCCGATCATTGTTCAATGCAGTTTTCAGTTGGCCCAAATTATTTTGATACTGGCGATACTTGATTTCCTCGGGGTAGGTTTCCCTCCTGACGTGCCGTCCTGGGGGAACATGATTGCCACATCGCGCGTTTACATCACGCGAGCGCCGTGGCTCTTGATTTTTCCGGGTGTGGCAATTTCTCTGGCAGTGATCTCCATCAACATCGTTGGTGATACGCTACGTGACGCACTGGATCCTCATGCGCAGGAGCACATACACTAAGTGTGACATTGTACAGCAGAAAGTAATTTCAAATAGAATGAGACGGTTGTGTACGATCTTGCCACGCAACCCCGGGCAAAGTTCTAAAGTGCGGTTGAATACGTTTTTTCGTTGCATTGCCTAATTTAGGCAGGACAATTGCGGAGAGATGAATGGGCAAGCCACTCCTTGATATCAGAGATCTCAAGACGTATTTCTATACCGAGGACGGTGTTGTTCGGGCCGTGGACGGAGTTACCTTCTCCATTGAGCCGGAAAGAACCCTTGGCGTGGTTGGGGAGAGTGGATGCGGCAAATCGGTCACCGCCAGGGCCATTATGGGGCTGGTGAAATCACCGCCCGGCAGAATTGAAAGCGGAGAAATTCTTTTCCGTCGAGACGGGAACATCATCGATCTGGCAAAGCTAAATCCCAAGGGTAAAGAGATGCGATCTATCCGCGGCAATGAGATCGCCATGATCTTCCAGGAGCCTATGACCTCTCTTAATCCCGTATATACCATCGGCAACCAGATCATGGAGGCCATCATTCTTCACCAGCGCTTATCAAAAAAAGAGGCGAAAAAGAAGGCCGTCGACGTCCTCGCATCCGTGGGGATACCGTCTCCTGAGCAGCGGGTCGACGAATATCCCCACCAGCTTTCAGGTGGCATGCGCCAGCGTGCGATGATCGCCATGGCCTTGTCCTGTCGTCCGAGCCTTTTGATTGCCGACGAACCGACAACAGCCCTCGACGTGACCATACAGGCCCAGGTGCTGGATCTGATGAACGACCTTCGCACCGAATTCAAGACAGCCATTATGTTCATTACTCACGATCTTGGCGTGATAGCGCATATGGCTGACCATGTAATCATCATGTATCTGGGCAGAATCGTCGAAAGCGCACCGGTCGGCGAAATCTTCGATAACCCCAAGCACCCATACACTCGAGGGCTCCTAAATTCGATTCCCTCCTTTAGTGTCTCAAGGAAGAAGCGGCTTGTCCCTATCGAAGGAATTGTCCCGGACCCCGTTGGTCCGCCCGGGGGTTGTGGATTTGAGCCTAGATGTCCACAGGCGAAAGAATTATGTAAAAGTCAGATCCCTGAACTAAAGCCAATAGCGCCGGGACATCTGGCCGCATGCTGGCTTTTAAGTGATAAGGAGTGAGAAATTGCTTCCCCATAACGTACTGCTTGAAGTCAGAAACTTAAAGAAATACTTTCCAGTGCGAAAGGGGGTCCTGAAGCGCACAGTAGGCCACGTGAAGGCGGTGGACGATGTGGACATGCACATCAAAACGGGTGAGACGCTGGGATTGGTCGGTGAGAGTGGATGTGGGAAAACGACCACCGGTTGGACCATCCTTCGCATGTTCAAGCCGACCGCAGGGGAAGTCATCTTTCGCAGCAAAAACATGGCTCATCCAAGCGAGGACTTCAAGGAGGTCAATGTGGCCACTGCCTCGCGCAGGATGATGCAGTTTCTCCGTCGAGAGATGCAGATCATTTTTCAGGATCCCTACTCCTCGTTGAACCCTCGCATGACGGTGGATAAAATTGTCGGGGAACCGTTACTTGTGCATGGGGTTGCTCATGGTGCGGAATTGGAGGACCGGACCCGTAAGCTGTTGCTTGCCGTGGGCCTTAAGTCGGATCATATGAAGCGCTACCCTCATGAGTTTTCAGGGGGACAGCGCCAGCGCATCATGGTCGCTCGTGCGCTTTCTCTGGACCCACAGCTCATCATCGCCGATGAGCCGATCTCCGCTCTTGATGTCTCAATTCAGGCTCAGGTGATTAACCTTCTCATAGACTTGCAGAAGGAATTTGGTCTGACATATCTGTTTATTGCCCATGATCTTTCTGTAGTCAGGCACATTAGCAGCCGTGTGGCCGTGATGTATCTGGGGAAAATCGTTGAGCTGGCCGAGACGGATGAATTGTTCTTGAACCCGAAACACCCCTATACGGAGGCTTTGATGTCGGCGGTTCCGGTGCCAAACCCTCATTACAAGGGCAGTCGAATCCGGCTCCACGGTGATGTGCCGACGCCTCTGAACCCGCCTTCGGGGTGCTACTTTCACCCCCGCTGCCGCTATGCGAGGGAGGCATGCAAAAACGAGACTCCAGCCTATCGAGATATGGGTAAAGAGCATTTCGTTACGTGTCACTTTGCTGACTCACTCAGCCTTCAGCCCGTTTGGACGGGATAGTTCAATAGTATACTCAAACGCTGTATCGCACACGAATGCAGATCAAAAGACTCCTGGCGGCGAAGTTAAGGCTTCTCTGGACACCCAGGTGTTTATGGCCTTTGTCGATGCGACAGGTATTTACTTGATGGCCACTGAAGGTCTTACTAAAAAAACGGCGGTATCGATG
>SMTZ1_10004207_pt1 | contig 14493 bp, 13 predicted proteins | sample DeeMarSWOR136_30_FD_25667 | JGI IMG/M metagenome (IMG submission 25667) | reverse complement strand
CAAAGCTTGCGCTTTGCTGCTACCTTTAGAGTGGGGAAGGGAAATGGTTGATAGACTGGCAAAGTTAAGAGAGATTCTTGGACAGAAGAGGCTGGGGGGATTCTTAATTAGTAATCCTTCTAACCTTTTCTATTTGAGCGGTTTTAGGGCGGAAGGAAGCTTCGCTCTGGTGACTCAAAGAAAAGCGAGGATTTTTGTTCCCGAGCTATTATACGAGCAGGCTAGACAGGCAGTGAGGGACTTCGAAGTGATAGGCTTCAGGAATAGGCTTTTGCAAAGTCTGGGGAAATTTCTCGCTGGTGAGAAAATAAGAAGGTTGGGTTTGGAAGCAGGAGGAATTTCAATCAAAAGATATAAGGAGATGGAAAAGGTTTTGAGGGGAGCTATGTTAGTGCCTTTAGATGAATTGGTAGAAGAGATGCGAGTAGTTAAAACAGAAGAAGAAGTGAGCCTTATCAGAAAGAGTGCCCAAGTCTGTGTGGCGGCTTTTCGATTCATAAAGAAGAGAATTAGAATAGGAATGAAGGAAAGAGTCATTGCTTGCCAGCTCGAGTATTTTATGAAGAAGAGAGGAGCCGAGAAGCCTTCCTTTGAGGTTATAGTCGCTTCTGGAGAGAACACTGCCTATCCGCACTATCGGACAGGAGAGAGGAGGATTGGGTCGGGCGACTGTCTGCTTATTGACATGGGATGCGTCTATAAGGGTTACTGTTCCGACTTGACAAGGCCTCTATTTTTGAATATAATAACTGATAACAAACGAGAAGGTCTCCGGGGCGCATTGGCCTTTGAGTTTAAAGGGAAATATAAAAAGATTTACCAGGTAGTGCGGGAGGCCCAAAGAGCTGCTATAGAAAATATAAGGCCTGGAGTTGGGTGTTCCAGTATCGATTCTGCAGCCAGGAAAGTGATTGCCCGAGCTGGGCTAGGCGACTATTTTATCCACAGGACTGGCCACGGGGTTGGACTGGATGTCCACGAACTCCCCTGGGTAGACGAAAATAGCAAGCAGGTTTTGAGAGCAGGGATGGTCTTGACTGTTGAACCGGGAGTCTATATTCCAGGCTTTGGCGGGATGAGAATCGAAGATATGGTTTTAGTTACGAAAAAAGGCAGTGAAGTTTTAACAAAAGGATAACCCCTCACCCCAACCCTCTCCCCAGGGGGGAGAGGGAGAAAAAATTTAGTATATGATTTCAGCTAGAGACTTTAAGAACGGGATTAATATTGAACATAACGGTCAAGTATTCACTGTTATATGGTTTCAGCACCATAAACCGGGGAAAGGCGGAGCTATGGTGCGGACAAAATTGAGAAGCCTGACCACAGGACGGATTATGGAAAAGACTTTTCGTCCTGAAGACAGGTTCGAACAGGCTTTCCTGGAAAGGCAAAAAAAACAGTATTTATATAGGGATGGAGATAATTACAACTTTATGGACATGGAAACTTTTGAGCAGATTCCTTTTACTGAAAAAGAGTTAGGCGAGGGTATACAATTTTTGAAGGAGAATATGGAAGTAGAGGTTCTTACACACAAGGGGCGGGTAATCGGGGTAGAAATGCCAGACTCCGTAGCACTTAAGGTTACCTACACGGAACCGGGAAAGAAAGGCGATACTGTTACTAATGTGACCAAGCCGGCTCAAGTGGAAACGGGGGCAAAAGTCCAGGTGCCTCTATTTATCAATACCGGTGATACAATCCTAGTGGATACACGGACGGGAAAATATATCGAAAGAGTATAATTTCAAACAGAATTTTTGGCCACTGGTTGGAGTGACCTATTTATTAGCCCTTTGATGGATAAAGAATTAAAGTATTATTATCAACCTTTGTGGAAGGAGTGACAGAGAGTCCCCGATATGTAATATCGGGAAGCACAGGTCCGACAGGACTCCGAAGCCCGATGGAGGCGTCGGACTCCTTCGGAGCTGATTCACATGAGGGGGAAATATGAAAAAGAAGAAGAGTAAGAATAGCAGTAATAACAAAACAAAAGAATTATTGCAGATAAAAGAGTTTGTCAACCTTATAAAAGATGCCGATATTACAGAGCTTCTATGGGAAAAGGACGGAACGAAAATAAGTTTTAAAAGGGGAACACCTAATTTAGAGGAACAAAAAGAATTAACCCGGGAAGAAGTAAAAGATTATGCAACTCTTCCTCCCGGCGCCAAGATAGAGAAAGAGACTCCCTATCAAAAAGGAGAAACCCTGCCTTTTTCAGAAAAGTATACCACAATTAAATCTCACATGGTGGGAACTTTTTATAATTCACTTTCTGAAGACCAACCTCCTCTGGTTAAGGTTAAAGATGTCATCAAACCTGGACAAAAAATCTGCGTTATTGAGGCTATGAAAATTATGAGGGAGATCTCTGCTGATAAAGGGGGGAAAGTAGTTAGAATTTTAGTGGAGAACAGTCACCCGGTGGAATATGGGCAAGATATGTTTTTGATAGACCCTTATTATGAAAAAGAGGAGGCATCTAAGAGCCCAAGGAAAAAGCCCCGTTAGAGGGTTTAGGCATCTGAAAAATCTCGATTTCTAACGGGGTAAATCTTCAAAGGGAGGAAATTTTAATGTTCAAAAAGATGTTAATAGCTAACCGGGGCGAGATTGCACTGAGGATAATTCGTGCTTGTCGGGAGATGGGGATAAAGACAGTAGCGGTCCATTCAGAGGCAGATAATGATTCCTTACATATGAGGTTTGCTGATGAGAGCATCTGCATTGGACCAGCACCTTCGGATGAGAGTTATCTTAATATCCCCAATATAATCAGCGCAGCGGAAATTACTGGTGCTGATGCGATCCATCCTGGATATGGATTTTTGGCAGAGAATACCTATTTTGCAGAGGTTTGCGAATCCTGTAATATTACTTTCATTGGACCATCCAAAGAAGTAATCCTGAAAATGGGAGATAAAAGTAAAGCGAGAAAGGCAATGGAAAAGGCAGGGGTACCTATCATTCCTGGTAGTAAGGGGACCATTTCCAAGATAGATGATGCTCTGAAATTGGCAAGAAAGATTAAATACCCCGTAGTGGTAAAGGCATCTGCTGGTGGCGGTGGCAAAGGAATGCGTATTGTCCAGAACCAAGAAGGGTTGAAGAATGCAGTGATGACCTGCCAGAGTGAGGCTAAAGCAGCTTTTGGCAAAGAGGAAGTATATCTGGAGAAGTATATTCCCAAACCAAGGCATGTTGAGTTCCAGATTCTGGGGGACAGGAAAGGGAATATTATCTACTTGCCAGAGAGGGATTGTTCCATACAGCGTCGCCACCAAAAGTTGGTCGAGGAATCGCCTTCTCCAGCAGTTAACTCAAAGTTGCGACGCAAGATGGGGCATGCGGCTGTTAAAGCCGCGAAAGCAGTAAAATATACTACTGTGGGCACAGTAGAATTCTTGTTGGATAACGACGATGATTTCTATTTTATGGAGATGAACACAAGGATTCAGGTAGAACATCCCGTGACCGAACTTGTTTCCGGGATCGATCTGGTTAAGATACAGATCAAGCTCGCTGCCGGTGAGAAGCTGAATCTTGACCAGGATAAAATTAAGATTTGTGGAAATGCTATTGAATGCCGGATAAATGCTGAGGACCCTGATAAAGACTTCTTGCCTTCTTCGGGTGCGATTTCTAATTATATTATTCCGGGAGGACCCGGGGTGAGAGTGGATACGGGCATTTATCAAGGTTACACTATACCGCCCTTCTACGATTCAATGATTGCCAAGTTAATCGTGATTGGAGATAACAGGCAGGAGGCGATTGCTCGCATGGAAAGGGCTCTCGGTGAATTTGTTATTGAAGGAGTAAAGACTACTATTCCTTTCCATACCAAAGTCATGGCTGATGAGTTTTACAGAAGGGGGGAGGTCAATACCAGTTTTATTCAGGAAAGAATATTTAAGCAGGGATGAAGGGATAGTTATCGGAGTCGCTCGGTAGTGCTCGGAATTTGGTTCGCTCGCTGACAATTTTTTGGTCTTCGACCAACGCCAAAAATCTCAGGAGTTTACCGAAATTCCCTTCGGTCAGTTTCGGGTAAACTCTGATCTTCGATTTTTGGCTAAAAATTCTAATGCTCGCTAGACCAAATCCCTTCGCATTAGAGTAGGGAATAGTGGAAAGGGATAGTTATCGGAGTCGCTCGGCATTCTGAAGAGTGCCCGACCAGATTTTTCTCACTTTGAAGATGCAGAATAAATATAGACTTTTGGACGCTAATCTAAACAGAGCAAGGGAAGGGTTACGAGTCATTGAAGACGTAGCCCGTTTTTTATATAACGATGAGGAATTATGCAAAAATTTAAGGAACCTCAGGCATAATTTGAGTAAGATTACCAAAAGCGTCTATCTTCGATTAGTAAAGTCCAGGGAGCCCGAGAAGGATGTGGGACTGTTCATTAAAGAAGGAAAGAGGAATAATATCAACGATATCGTTTTTGCAAATTTCAGAAGGGTAGAAGAGGGAATAAGAGTTCTGGAAGAGTTTTCCAGGCTTATTTCAGCAGACGCGGGAGACAAGTTTAAGAAGATCAGATTTAAAGTTTATGGGATAGAGAAAGAGATAACCGGGCGCATTTCTTAGTGAAGCAGTTTCTGCCTCGAAAGGGGAGAATTGAAGAAAAACTGGCAGAGAATAGTTCTTTCAATTTTTGTTCTTTCCTTTTTTTCCCAAGGTGGCCCCGCTTTTGCTTCCGAAAAAAGAAATATATTTTCTCGATTTACCAGGGACTTCAAATATATCTTTACCAGTCCTCTCCGATTAGGTAAGTCCGATGTTCTTCCACTCTCAGCAATTCTTCTCGGCACTTGCGGATTGATGGTCTTGGATGAAGACATCAGGGATTCAGTTCAGGATTTTAACAGTAATAGCTGGGATGAGATATTTTCCTTCTCAAAACAGTTTGGGGATGGCAGAGTAACTCTTCCTATTGCCGGGATTTTCTATTTGGCTGGTGAGATTTTTCATGATGAGAAATCTCAGGACACAGGGATTTCAGCTTTGGAATCCTTTATTTTTTCAGGACTTATATGTTCGACTCTTAAAGTGCTGGCGGGGAGGAGTAGGCCGTATCGTGAGGAAGGCAGCGGGAAATTCTACGGACCGACATTTGACAATTCCAAGTTATCCCTTCCCTCTGGCCATGCCACTGTAGCTTTTTCTCTGGCTTCAGTCATAGCTGCAGAATACGATAGTCTCCTCGTCGATATAGGTGCTTATTCAATCGCCAGCCTTACGGCCCTCTCCCGGGTTTACCATGATAGACATTGGACTTCAGATGTAGCTCTGGGAGCTATTATTGGTACCCTGGTGGGAAGGGCGGTAGTCTATCAAAATAAGAAGGAGAACATAGAAAACACAGGGATATTTCTTTGGACAGGAGTAACGGAGAGGTCCATTAAGGTAGGTTTTGCACAAAAATTCTAAAGCAGCAAGAAAGTAATTTATCTATGATTAAGACTTTGCGGGATGTAGAACTATACGTTATTCTTTCTCCCACGCCGGATACGGATTACTTGAAGATGGCTGAGGAAGCTCTCCGGGGAGGAGCTGATATGGTTCAGCTCAGGGCAAAAGACTGGACGGATAAGAAGACAATCGAGATCGGGGAGAAATTGAGGGAAATTACTGCTAACTACAAAGTGCCTATGGTAGTGAATGACCGGTTAGATATTGCTTTAGCTCTGGGGGCCGACGGAGTCCATCTTGGCCAGCAAGATATGCCTTTAACGTTAGTCAGGAGACTCCTGATGTGGGAAGCAGTAGGAGCTTCAATATATAGAACTCAGAAACAGAAGCTACAAAAAGGTAGTCCTCTTCCTCCAAGGCGTTCTGTTACCCGATTCATAGGTGTTTCTACTCACAGTTTAAAAGAAGCTATCAAAGCAGAGAAAGAAGGCGCCGACTATATCAGTATCGGGCCAGTCTTCCCCACACCCTCCAAGCCCGAGTTAAAACAAATAGGGCTTAACCCGGTTCGGCAAGTAAAAAAGAAAGTGAACATACCCTTCTTTGCCATTGGTGGGATTGACCAGGAGAATATTGGAGAAGTTATCCGTGCCGGCGCTGAAAGAGTAGCTGTTATCCATGCTGTAGCCCATGCTAAAAATGTGAGAAAGGCTACACAGGATATAAAGAGAAGAATCAAACAAGCAAAGGGTTAAATCGATGACACAATTAGAATGGGCTAAAAAGAAAAAGATTACCAGTGAAATGAGAAAAGTTGCTCGTGATGAGGACTTAACTCCGGAATATGTACGTTCCTGTATCGCTGAAGGGACAGTCGTTATACCGGTTAACATAAAACATCATAAACGTAATAGGCTGCGAATCATAGGAATAGGGAGAGGTTTAAGAACAAAAGTGAACGCCAACATCGGTTCTTCTCCGGATAGAGTGAATTTGGCGGAAGAGAAAAGCAAGTTAGATGCAGCCATTAAAGCTGGAGCAGATACGGTGATGGACCTCTCCACAGGAGGAGATATTGGAGAGATAAGAAGAATGGTTCTCGAACGCTCTATTCTGCCTGTAGGTACTGTGCCCATCTACCAGGCTGCTTGCGAGACTGCTCGTAAAGGTAAAAAGATTAACAAAATGGATATAGATGGTATCTTTCGCATGATTAAACAACAGGCTGAAGAAGGGGTCGACTTTATGACCGTCCATTGCGGAGTTACCCGGAGAATCGTCGAGACTTTAAGAAGGAGCAGACGGATTACCGGGATTGTTAGCAGGGGCGGAGCGTTTCTGGCGCAGTGGATAGTATATAACAATAAAGAGAATCCTCTGTATGAACAATTCGACAGGCTCCTCGATATCGCCTATAAGTATGATGTGACTTTAAGCCTGGGAGACGGACTCAGGCCGGGATGTCTTGCTGATGCCACAGATGAAGCGCAGATTGCTGAGCTTTCTGTTCTGGGAGAACTGGCAAAAAGGGCAAGGGAGAGGAACGTTCAGGTGATGATAGAAGGGCCCGGGCATGTTCCTTTGCATCAGATTGAAACCAATGTTTTGTTGGAAAAGAGCCTGTGTAAGGGCGCGCCTTTTTATGTTTTGGGTCCTCTGGTGACTGATGTTGCAGCAGGATACGACCATATTGCTTGTGCTATCGGCGGCGCAATTGCTGCTGTCTCCGGTGCCGACTTTCTTTGTTATGTTACTCCCACAGAGCACCTTCGCCTCCCCGGTGTGGATGATGTGACCGAGGGAGTAATTGCCACCAGGATTGCCGCCCACGCGGCTGATGTGGCCAAGGGGATAAAAGGAGCATTGAACTGGGATATCCAGATGTCCAAAGCAAGAAGTTCCCTCAACTGGAAAAGACAGGAAAGATTCTCTATTAATCCTGAAAAGTTCAGGGCAGAGAGGAAAAAGTCAAAGCCAAAAGACGTCCGGGTTTGCACGATGTGCGGTGAGTTTTGTGCAATGAGACAGAGTAGTCTTCTGTCTAAGAAGACAAAATCTTAAAAAAGGAAAAAAAGATGCGTTATGACATCAGTGAAGTTCTCAGGGCGTGGAAATATGACCGGCTAAATAACACGAGAAAAATAAAAGGTAAAGACGGTAAAGAGAAAATCCAGATAAGATTACCTTTGGGAATTGAGCAGTTCGAGGTAGACGGAAGACCTGACGGCAAGAGGCCCTATGGAAAAGAGTCACTTTTGGAGTATTACAGGACAAAAGTCGAACTTCATAAGAAAAAAAAGGGAACCGATGAAGGATTTGGTCTTACAATAAGCGACTGCTCAAGATTATACGAAGAAGGACTATTGTATTACTATCGTTACGTTCTATTTTTTCAGTTAAAAGATTACGAAAGAGTAGTCAGAGATACGCAACGGAATATTGAATATTTCGATTTTGTAAAGAAATACGCAATCGAAGAAGAAGACAAACTGGCTTTACAGCAGTATCAACCATACATAATAAGAATGAATGTCCTGGGGAAGGGGCTCGCCCATCTGGAAAGAAGAAAATACGAGGAGGCTTTGAAAAAGTTGGAAGAAGGAATTAAAACGATCGAATCCCTTACTGATACGGAAAACGCAACTTTTACTTATGAAAAGGGAAGGTCTTTAGGTATTTTGAGAGGTATGGTAAAGGAGATTCTCAGAAAGAAACCCCCTTCAGAGAAGGATAAACTTCAGAAAAAGCTCCGGGAGGCTATTGAACAGGAAAATTATGAGAGGGCGGCTCAGCTCCGGGATATAATACAGAAACTGGAAAGAACAGAAAGTGCGGGTTATGAAAAGAGAAATAAGAGGAAATAAGGGAGGGAAGGGATGAAAATTGGCGTTATTGCAGATACGCATGGCGATCTGGTGGGTTGGCAAAAAGTAATGGAAAAAATCTTTCCCGATGTGGATATGGTTATTCACGCCGGAGATCTATTCAATTACGGACCGAGGAATCCTATGCCCGAGGGCTTTGCTCCCGGGGAATTAGTCGAGGAGATGAACGGGTTAGAAATTCCCCTGGTGGCGGTGCGGGGAAACTGTGATTCGGATGTCGATGATTCTGTGGTCGATTTTCCCCTGCAGAGCCTGTTTGCTTTAGTTCAGCTGGGTTCCCTGCGGATCGTAGTGAACCATGGAGATAAACTGAGCGATGAGGAAAAAGTTAACCTCGCCAAGAGATGGCGCGCCAATATTTTTATCTCTGGTCATACCCATCGACCGAAATTAGCCAGAGAAGGGGACGTAGTATTCTTAAATCCAGGCAGCCCCTCTTTACCCAAGGAGAACCCTACGGTAGGGTTAGTTGAAGATACGGATGGTGAGGTGGAGATAAAAATTATCGACGTGGAAACAGGCAGGGTAATTATAGAATAAGAGAGATGAAGGGATAGTTATCGGAGTCGCTCGGTAGTGTAGGGCTTTATGCCCGTCCCGATTTATCGGGACGCCCATAAAGGGCTACACTACAGAAAACCTGGCGGATTTGAAGCTCCTGCAACTATCCCTTCATCCTCAGGATAGTGAGAGGTTGAGATGAGAGTGGAGATTATCTGCGTTGGCACGGAGCTATTGAAGGGAAAGGTTAATACTGATAATGCTTATTTGGGCGAGAAGCTGGACAGCATCGGATTGGCCATAGATAGGGAGACTACGGTTGCTGATGATCGGGAAAAGATTGAAAGCGTCCTTCAGGAGGCTTTAAACAGGTCTGATATCATAATCACCACTGGTGGCTTGGGGCCAACATTTGATGATTTAACCCGGGAAGTTATGGCTAAGGTGTTAAAGAAAAAACTGGTCTTTGACCCGGAAGTAATGCACCAGATTGCAGCCCATTTTGCAAAGAGGGACCTGGAAATGCCCAAGAATAACGAAAGGCAGGCTTATATCATTGAAGGTGCTAAGGTCATTCCCAATAAGGTGGGCACTGCTCCCGGAATGATTGTGGAAAGAAAAACTATGGCCGGTTCGAAACCGAAAGTTCAAAAGGGGAAGGTCATAATTATGTTACCCGGTCCTCCTCGGGAGATGAAACCTATGGTAGAGGAAGTTGTATTACCCTATCTCAAGGAGAGGGATGAGCGAAAAATACTAAAGAAATGCGTTCTCCATATTTCTGGACTGACGGAGTCTGCCGTTTATGAGAAGATTAAAGAAGTGGTGGAAATTGAGCGCATGATGGAAGGTGGAATTCTAAGGTTTTCTATATTAACCCATCTGGCAAAGATAGATGTGGAGATTTCAGGAGAAGGTGAGAACGAGTTACTTGTTGATGAAATGTTGCACAAGGCAAAGCAAGAAATTTACGATTGTCTGGGAGACTATATTTACGGAGAAGATGAAGATACTTTAGAAAGTGTGGTGGGTAGGTTACTGCTTAGTAAGAGATTAACCCTGGCAGTGGCTGAATCCTGTACGGGTGGATTGATTGGGGACAGAATTACTGATTTTGCCGGCAGTTCGGTATATTTCAGAGAAGGAGTTATGGCCTATAGTAACGAAGCTAAAGTTAGAATTCTGGGAGTTAAAGAGGAAACTCTAAACGAATCTGGCGCGGTTTCCCGAGAGAGCGCACTGGAAATGGCCAGTGGAATACAGAGAATTAGCGGAACGGATATAGGTTTGGCTACTACGGGAATTGCCGGACCTACTGGAGGAACTGCCAGGAAACCGGTGGGCTTGGTCTATGTAGCTTTGGTGTGGCCAGAGATGGGCATGGAGATATGTAAGGAGTTTCGCTTTAGCGGGAAAAGAAGAGAAATAAAAGAAAGCACGGCAGCAAACGCACTCGATATTTTGAGAAAGGCGTTAAGGGGAAGAGATTAAGATGAAAAAGAAAACCAAGAAATCGGAAAGTAGAGACAAGTCTTACAGCAAACAGTTAGAAGCACTCTCCAGGATAAGCAAGGCAATCTCTTCTGAAATTTATCTGGACAATATTTTGAAATTGATTGTGACTGTAACCGCTGAGGTGATGGGGTCTAAAATATGTTCCTTAATGTTATTAGACGAAGATAAGAAAGAACTAATTGTACGAGCGACTCAGTCGATTAGCGAGGAGTATAACAGGAAACCGAATCTGAAATTGGGAAAGGGTATCGCCGGAAAAGTTGCCCAGGAGAATAGACCCATTAGTGTGGCGGATGTAAGGCAGGACCCTCGCTATGTGAGTATGGAGATAGCTAAAAAAGAAAACTTATGTTCATTGTTAAGTGTCCCTCTCAGCGTGAGAGGAAAGGTGATTGGGGTTATTAATTGCTACACTTCTTTGCCCCACCGATTTACCAAATCGGAAATGGATGTGCTTACTACGGTGGCGAATCAGGCTGCTATTGCCATTGAGAATACGGAACTGATGGTCAGGTCCAAAGTTATTCAGGAGGAGCTGGAAACTCGCAAACTGGTAGAGAGGGCAAAAGATATACTTATGGAAGAGATGGCTATATCCGGGCAAGAGGCTTTTCGAAGAATACAGAAGCAGAGTATGAATACCCGCAAGCCCATGAGGGAGATTGCCGAGGCTCTAATTTTGGCCGGGGAGATAAAAAAATAATAAAAAATTGGCATCCTGAAGGGTTTGCTGGATTACGTTAATGTCTTTTGCTCTGATGATGAGGGTGGAAGACATTTTTTTAATGCAAATTCAATTGTACCGTGAGCCCTCTCCCTTGGGGGAGAGGGTTGGGGCGAGGGGGATGTAGCTGAAAAGGATAGATAGTCCATGTCCAAGTTACAATCACAAGAAAAAAAATATAAGGTTATTGTAGTTGGTGGCGGGCATGCTGGTTGTGAGGCAGCTCTTGCAGCGTCCCGGCTTGGTTGTAAGACTCTACTTTTGACCATGAATCTGGATACTATTGCCTTTATGTCCTGTAACCCGGCAGTCGGCGGTTTAGCTAAAGGACAGCTGGTTAAAGAAATCGATGCCTTAGGTGGGGAGATGGGTAAGAACACGGATGCCACGGCTATTCAGTTCAGGCGGTTGAACATGGCCAAGGGCGCGGCTGTCCGTAGCTCGCGAGCGCAGGTGGATAGGCAGGCGTACCGCCTGAAGATGAAAGAAGTTTTGGAGAGACAGGAAAACCTGGAATTGAAACAAGCCCTGGTGGAAGAAATTCTGGTAGAGGAAAACAGAGTGGCGGGAGTAATAACAAGCATTGGCGAGAAGTTTTATGCGCAGGCAGTGATTATCACTCCCGGAACTTTCTTAAATGGATTAATTCATATTGGTTTGAAGAATTTCCCCGCGGGTAGGATGGGTGATTTCCCGGCAGTAAAGCTTTCAGAGAATTTGAAAGGTCTCGGTTTCCGGATAGGAAGATTCAAGACAGGAACCTGTCCTCGCCTGGATGGGAAGACTATCGATTTTTCTAAACTGAAAATCCAACAAGGCGATGAACCTCCCATCCCTTTCTCTTTTACTACCGAGAAGGTAACCCACTCTCAACTTCCCTGCTATATTACCTATACCAATAGCAAGACGCACCAGATAATAAGAGAAGGTTTAGACCGTTCTCCTTTGTATACGGGTGTTATTAAAGGGACCGGGGTACGGTACTGTCCCTCTATTGAAGATAAGGTAATGAAATTCCCGGAAAGAGAACGCCATCAGATTTTTTTGGAACCAGAAGGTATTAATACATCCGAAATTTATCCCAATGGCTTAGCCACCAGTTTGCCCCTGGATGTGCAGTTCAGGATGTTGCGGAGCATTGAAGGTCTGGAAAGAGTGGAGATAATGCGACCGGGTTACGGTATTGAGCACGATTACGTCGATCCCACTGAGATAGGGCCGACGCTGGAGACTAAATTAATTGAGAATCTCTATTTCTGCGGCCAGATCAATGGAACTACAGGTTATGAAGAAGCAGCAGCCCAGGGATTAATCGGTGGAATTAATGCTGTCCTGAAAATAGAGGGTAAGCCACCATTTATCCTCGACCGTTCGGAAGCTTATATTGGTGTTTTGATTGATGATCTGGTAACCAAGGGTACCAAGGAGCCTTATCGTATGTTCACTTCCCGGGCTGAATACCGACTGATTTTGAGAGAAGATAATGTAGATTTGAGACTAACCGATAAAGCATATACTATCGGACTGGTGGGAGAAACGAGATACCGGGAGGTGGAGGCGAAAAAGAGAGCCATCGAAAATGAGATAGCCCGATTGAAAGAGGTCAAGATTTTTCCCGATTCTGATACTAATAAAAAATTTTCCGAATTGGGATGGGTAAATTTAAGAAATCCAATCAGTTTAGCTGAACTATTAAGGAGAACTGAAGTTTTTTACTCTGATTTGAAATTATTCGACAAGACGAGTGCTGAAATTGCGCTGCCGATAGCTGAACAGGTAGAGATTCAAATTAAATATGAAGGATATATCAAACATGAGGAACAAGAGATAGAAAAGTTCAAAAAACTGGAGAATAGAAAAATTCCTGCGGAAATTAACTACCAGGAGATTATTGGTTTATCCAACGAAGTCAGGGAGAAATTGTCTAATATAAGACCAGACTCTCTGGGCAGGGCTTGCCGCATTTCAGGAGTTACTCCAGCGGCAATCGCTATCTTAATGGTCCATATGAAAAGAATGGGAAGGTAAAAGGATGTGAAATATGGGTGAGGAGAGAGAAAACTATTCTAAACTAAAGGAATTTGCTTTGGGATGGGGAGCTTCGTTATTTGGAGTTTGTGACATTTGCAGGTTGAAAGGTGAATTTTTGGATTTATCTCCCGCAGTCGTTAAAGGACTGGATAAAGGAATTTCTTTGGCAGTGAGGTTGTCTGATAAAATAATCGATAGTATAGAAGATAGGCCAACTAAACTATACTATTACCATTATCGCCAGGTGAATTATTTTTTGGACCGATTAGCTCTGGGGGTGACACAGTTCATTCAAGATAGAGGCGGGAATGGTTTACCCATACCGTCTTCTCAGACCATCGATTGGGAGAAACAGAGAGGTCATCTTTCCCATAAAGAGGTGGCACAACAGGCAGGTCTGGGCTGGATTGGTAGGAACAATCTATTGGTGAATCCAGAATTTGGCTCTCGGATTCGACTGGTTACGGTGTTAACCGATTTTCCTCTTCCTTTCGATAAACCGATAGAAGACGGATGTGGTGAGTGCAGGGACTGTCTGGGAATCTGCCCGGCAGAAGCTATCAAAGAGAGAGTGGAAGATTTCAATCACCTTGCCTGTTACAGGAAATTAGATGAATTCAGAAAGGTTTGCGAGATAGGACACCATATCTGCGGAATCTGCGTTAAAGCCTGCAAGGGGACAGGCTATTTTTTAATTGGAAGATTTAGATAATGCCAGGAATTATAATGAAGTTTAATTAAGCAGACAAAGGCTCCGCTTAGTGCAAATTTTTTGTATTAGACCCAGGCAAGGAGAGATGAAAAAAAGTAGCCTGTCCCCTTTTTGTTTTTCTTGTTGATTTAAATTTTAAAAGATGTTATAATTCTATAAATGGAAAAATGCGTTCTTAAAATCGCAGTCGTAACCTTCCTATTTTCCTTTCTTATTTTTCCTGCCGAGCTATGGAGCGCGGGAGATGCCGGCGCTCCTGGTTCATTCTTGAATTTTGGCACTGGCGCCCGTTCTCAGGCAATGGGCAGTGCTTTTACCGGCCTTTCCGACGACGTTTCTGCTATTTATTGGAATCCTGCGGGACTTTCCAGACTTCCCAGAAATCAACTCACCTTCTTTGAAGCCCCACTTTGGGAAAAGACAAATTATCTCTTCGCCGGATATGGCCATCCCACAAAAAAACTGGGAACGTTTGGGGTTGGATTGATAAGTTTGACAAGTAATGAATTTGAATATAGAGAAACTATTTCTTCCGACCCTCATACTTTTCATATAAATCAAATGGCTTTCCTCTTTGGTTATGGCCGGAAATTTTTCCCGGTTCTCTCGGCAGGACTCGGTTTTAAAATTGTACAAAAGAGTATGCCCGTAGAGGGTGACAATTATTATGGTGCTGGATTTGGTATGGACTTAG
>SMTZ1_10004205_pt1 | contig 14494 bp, 10 predicted proteins | sample DeeMarSWOR136_30_FD_25667 | JGI IMG/M metagenome (IMG submission 25667) | reverse complement strand
CTCTCTTATTTCAGCCTCTTGTTAATAAGATACTGCTGCCCGATGGTGAGAATATTGGTAACCAGCCAATAGATCACCAGCCCCGAGGGGCAACTCAAAAAGAGAAAGGTAAAGACGATGGGCATGATCATCATCATCTTCGCCTGTCTTGGATCTCCCGCCGTCGGGGTCATCTTCTGCTGCCAGAGCATTGACGCGCCCATTAAAAGCGGCGAAACGTAAATGGGGTCCCGGTACGATAAATCCCTAATCCAAAGGATAAACGGGGCATGTCGCAATTCAATGGAACCCATCAGGGCCCAATACAGGGCGAAGAAAATCGGTATCTGAACCACCATGGGAAGGCATCCGCCCAAGGGGTTAACCTTCCTCCTTTTGTACAGGTCCATCATCTCCCGATTGAGGCGAGTCCTATCATCCTTGTACTTCTCCCGCAGCATTGCCATTTCCGGCTGTACCTTCTGCATCTCCTTCATCGACACGTAGCTCTTCTTGGTCAAGGGCCAGAACAAGACCTTCAACAAGACGGAGATGATGATGATATCCACTCCATAGTTCTTCGTAACCTTGTGGGTGAGATTCACGAAGAGAAGTAACACCTTGGCAATGGGCGTAAACCATCCAAATTTGACGACCTTCTCCGCCTCGACGTTCAATTCCTTGAGGAGATCGATAACCTTTGGGCCGATATAGAGCTCGTAGGTATAGACGGCTTCTCCCCCCCCGGGAATAGTGCGGACGGGATGTACGGCCCGGGTATACATCACCTTTTCATCTTTCATCCCTATGTTGAGCCTCAACCCCTCGTTCTCCTTGGGCACGATGAGGGAGACGAAAAAGGGTTTCCTCATCTTTTCCGGTACGTTCTTCTCGCCCATTGAACACCCGAACCACCGGATGTCGCCCGAGAGCAATAGCTCTTCTTCCTTGAACTTCTTCGCCTTTATTTCCCGTACCTGCCCATCTACCATGGCCACGGGACCCGAAAATGCCCGGGAACCCGTCTCCAGCATCATCCCGAGCCACCCCAGCGCCACCCTCACCTTCCTCCCCCTTGACCCCCGGTTCTTAATTCGAACCTCCATGGCAACGCGATACGTATCATCGGAAACCCGGTATTCCCTGAATATCTCAAGACCTCCGGCCGCGCTTCCCTTGAATAGAATGGTCCCCTCCCTCGCATTGTCCCCCAAGAGGATCGAATCGCGGTCAGCTACCATGGGGCCAACGCTCACATTCCCCGCCTCATCCCATACATCGACGGCCAAAGGAAAGTTTACCAGCTCCTCTGCTGCCACCAGTTCGACCGGTTCGGGTTTCCCCTCGAGACGCGGCTTTCCCCCAAACCCAAAGAACCGCTTTACCTCCCTCTCGGTCTCCTGAAACCAGCGGACGAATCGCCCGTATTCCACAAGGTTCTTGTAGTGCCGCAGCCTCCAGCTCCTTAGTCTTCCGTCGTAAAAGGTAGCCCGATACAGTTGCGTCTCAACGGTTATATCCCTGAGCCTCTTCCCCTCGTCCGCCGCCCCCTTCTCCACAACCCCTTCCCCCTCCCTTTGGATCGCGCCCTCATTTACTTCCTTTTCGGACACCTCGGGGGCCGAAGGTACCGGTCCAATCCTCTCTGCTGCCTTCCGCTCCTCCTGTTTTCTCGGTGCCTGCGGCAAGAAAAACCGTTGATAGAGTATAAGCACCAGTATCGATAGAACAATGGCTATGATCGCCCTTTTTTCCATCCTAAATGGGTCCTCTCGTCGCACCCCCCCGATCCCGAACGGGATCATAACCGCCTGGGTGGAATGGATGGCATCTGAGAACTCTGAGCAACCCAAGCCAGATTCCCCTTAAGAGCCCGCGGTGTTCGATGGCGTCAATGGTATACTGGGAACAGCTCGGAATAAAACGACAAGTAGGCCCGATCAGAGGCGATACAAGAAGTTGATACAGCCGAATTGAAAGAATCGCCCCTCTTTTGATCTGCAATTACGTGCCCCTCGCCGACTAATTCAAGATGACCTTCAATTCCTCAAAGACCTCTTGATACCCCTTGACCTCAATGTTCTCCTTCGCGACCACAATGAGGTCAGAGGAGTCGGGCATCCTTTCCCTGTTCAGCCGAAAGAATTCCCTCACCAATCGTTTGATCCGGTTTCTTGAAACCGCCCCTCCCGCCTTCCTCCCCACGGCAAGCCCTAACCTCCTCGCATCCCTATCGTTTTTCCTCAGGATAAGGAGAAAATGCTCGGTATCAAACCTCTTTCTTTTCCCACGATCCCGCCAGAAGTCGCCCTTGCCCTCGATTGTATCCCCCCTCCCGTAAGACCTCCCCGTCATTAGACAAAACCGATCTTCTCTCCATCAGGCGGCTAACCGCGCCCTCCCTTTGCCTCTTCTCCTGCTGAGAATCTCCCTTCCGTGCTTACTGCGCATTCGCGCCCTAAATCCGTGCCTCCTTTTCCTCCTGATATTGCTGGGCTGATAGGTTCTTTTCATGACTTCTCCAGCGTGTTCACCGTTCGCGAACCCGAATGGCCTAAATTACTTAAGTAATCATAACACTGGTCCTTTGTCAATAGTGGCAACCAATCCCCCATTGGAGTTGACAATCAGCCTTATCTATTTTACTTTTTAGTAATTTCATGTTTTTTCATGGTGAAGGAGAAAAGCCAGTGGACCAAAGAAACATTCCCATAAGCATCGAAGACGAAATGAAGACCTCCTATATGCAATACGCAATGAGCGTTATCGTGGGCCGCGCATTACCCAACGTCCGTGACGGCCTGAAGCCCGTTCACAGGCGAACCCTCTACGCCATGCAAGAATTGAAGAATCATTGGGATAAGCCCTATAAGAAGTCGGCCCGCGTTGTCGGCGACGTAATTGGAAAATATCATCCCCATGGGGAGTCGGCCGTCTATGATTCCCTTGTGAGAATGGCACAGGACTTCTCATTGCGGTATCCCTTGGTGGACGGCCAGGGAAATTTCGGCTCCATTGATGGGGATCCCGCCGCCGCCATGAGATATACCGAGGTAAGGATGTCCAAACTGGCCGCGGAATTGTTGGAAGACATCGACAAGGACACGGTGGAATTCATCCCCAATTACGATGAGTCCCTCGTGGAACCCCTCATCCTGCCCACCAAGTTTCCAAACCTCCTGGTCAACGGGTCTTCGGGGATTGCCGTGGGGATGGCCACGAATATCCCCCCCCATAACCTCCTCGAGGCTATTGACGCCGTCGTTGCCTTAATCCGGAACCCTCAAATTGAGATTGATGAGCTTCTGGAAATAATGCCCGGCCCCGATTTCCCAACAGCAGGTTTTATCCTCGGCCACCAAGGCATTCGGTCCGCGTATCGAACGGGGAAGGGCGTCATTCGGCTAAGGGCCCGGGTTATCGTGGAAAAGCCCAAAAAAACGGACCGCCACTGCCTGGTGATCACGGAGCTTCCTTACCAGGTGAACAAATCGCGACTTATCGAGAGGATTGCAGAGCTGGTCCGCGAAAAGGTGATCGCCGGGATCCATTCCCTGAGGGATGAATCAGATCGAGAGGGCATGCGCGTTGTCATCGAATTGAAGAAGAACGAGGTTCCGGAAGTAATACTGAACCAGCTGTTCAACCACACCCAAGTGGAGATCTCCTTTGGGATCATCATGCTGGCCTTGGTCGACAATCAGCCGAGACTACTGAACATCAAGGAGGTGCTCTCCCTCTTCATCGAGCACCGGAAGGATATCGTAACGAAGAGGTCCCGATTCGAGCTCCATAAGGCGGAGGCCAGAGCCCACATCCTTGAGGGCCTGAAGCATGCCATCGGACATCTCGATTCCGTTATCGCCCTTATAAAGGGTTCCAAGACCCCCCAGGATGCCCGGGAAGCATTGGTGCGCAAGTTATCCCTATCCGCGCAGCAGGCTCAGGCGATTTTGGACATGAGGCTCCAGAGGCTCACCGCCCTGGAGAGGGGAAAGATTCTGGAGGAATATCAGGAGCTCATAAAGACCATTGCCCGCCTTAGGGAAACGCTTGCCAATGAACGTTTGATCCTCAATATCATTATTGAAGAACTCTCCGCTATTCGGGACAAATTCGGCGACGAGCGCAGGACGGAATTCCTGGGTGAGGTTTCCGAAATCAACGTGGAAGACATGATTGCAGAAGAGGATATGGTAGTGACCATCACTCATAGAGGCTATATCAAGAGAAACGCCCTTAGCCTTTACCAGTCCCAGCATCGGGGCGGAAAGGGTAAGATTGGCATGACCACAAAAGAAGGAGATTTTGTGGAAAACCTGTTCATCGCCAGCACGCATAGCTACATACTCTTCTTCACCAACTACGGCAAGGTTCACTGGCTCAAGGTCCACGAAGTTCCTCAAGGGGCACGGGCGGCGCGAGGCAAGGCAATAGTCAACTTGCTCAACTTAGCCCCTGAGGAGAGGGTAACCGCCATTCTCCCCCTGAAGGACTTTTCAGCCGCCAAGTACGTTGCTTTTGCCACCAAGCAGGGAATCGTTAAGAAAACCGAGCTGGAGGCCTTCAGCCACCCCAGGACCGGAGGAATCCTGGCAATTCACTTGGACGAAACCGATGAGCTCATCTCCGCCAAACTGACCGATGGAAACCAACAATTCCTGTTGGGGACTAAATCCGGAACGGCCATCCGCATCTCAGATGAGCAGATCCGCCCCATGGGCAGGCAGGCACGGGGCAATAAGGGTATCACCGTGGATGGGAGCGAGGTCGTTGGAATGGAAATCGTGAGGGATGGAACCACCGTTCTCACGGTAACGGAAAATGGTTTCGGAAAGCGAACGCAAACCTCCGCATACAGGACACAAAACCGAGGTGGCAAGGGGATCATCACCATCAAAACTAACCAGCGCAACGGCCGCGTGATTGGAATTAAGCAGGTCCTGGACGACGATGAAGTCGTGCTCATCAGCGCCAAGGGGAAGGTCATCCGCCTGAGGGCTTCAGATATTTCCGTAATGGGAAGAAACACGCAAGGAGTGAAATTGATCGGCATGGACGCAGCTGAAAGCGTGGTCGGTGTCGCGATCCTATCCTCCAAGGATCTGATCTAGCAGGGATCTTAGGGGAGGGGATTGTGGCCTAGTCCCTCGAAATTAAAGGGTTTTTCATGTTTTGCCCCACGGGTATCAGCCAAGCAGATTGCCGATCTGAAAACGCTTGATTTGCGACTCAGTTTTTGCTATTATTATAGGTACCCTTCTGCCTTCAATTCCACGGCGGGATTTCTCTAGAAACATGTTAGATTTCCTTTGATTACCCACTTGTTGCTCCATCGGGTGGCTTTTACTTATCCACAATTGTGGATAATTCTGTTGAAAATCTAGGGTAATCGCATTTTTCCCTTTCATTTACGAATCCTGCATTTAGATGGAACCCATGGCTCTGGAGCAAGTCTGGAAGGCGGTCCTTGACCAGCTCAAGGAGAACATCACCGTGGGCGATTACAATGTGTGGTTGACGCCCATCGTCCCGCTCTCCCTCCGGGAGCACACTCTTGAAGTGGAGGTTCCCAATAGATTCTTCGAATACTGGCTGAGGGAACATTACCTATCGCTGATGAAGGGCGCCTTATTACACTCCCTGGGCAGGGAATGCGACGTTTCCTTCAGGCTGAGGAAAAAACCTCTGACGCGAACGCCGGTCCTCCAGGTGCCCTCTCCCCGGAAGCTCGAGGAACTCGTCGATTCCAGTTTCAATAGAACCTACACCTTTGATAATTTCGTTGTCGGCCCAAGCAATCAGTTTGCCAACGCCGCATGCCTTGCCGTGGCGAGCCTGCCGGGGAAAAATTACAACCCCCTCTTCGTCTATGGGGGCGTTGGGCTGGGCAAGACACATCTGCTTCATGCGATAGGGAACCACGTGATACATAACGGCATTATTTCAAACCTGAGCAAAATCTGTTACCTATCGGCGGAGGTATTCACCAACGAACTGATCAACTCAATCCGATATGAAAAAATGGATCAATTCCGTGAGAAGTTTAGGAGTATGAATATGCTCCTTATCGACGACATCCAATTCATCGCGGGAAAGGAAAGGACCCAAGCGGAATTCTTTCATACTTTTAATTCACTCTATGAGGCGCGTAAACAAATAGTCGTAACCAGCGACAAATTTCCCCGGGATATTACGAATTTCGAGGAGCGCCTCCGCTCCCGGTTCGAGTGGGGGCTTATAGCGGATATTCAGCCCCCCGACGTCGAGACAAAGGTGGCGATCCTAAAGAAGAAGGCTCAATTCCAAAACATATCGCTGCCCAACGACGTTGCTTTCTTTCTCGCATCCAATACCGCTTCCAACATCAGAGTGCTCGAGGGGTGTCTCGTGAGAATCGCCGCGTTTTCAAAACTTACTCAAACCGAGGTAAATCTGGATTTGGCGAAAGAGGTCTTACGAAACATTATCAAGACAGAAGATCCCGCGGTTCCCATCGAGGCCATTCAGAAAGCCGTTGCGTCGCATTTCAACCTCCGCGTCTCGGATTTAAAAGCGAAAAAGAAGACCAAACAAATCGTCCTTGCACGCCAAATAGCCATATATCTCTCCAGGAAGCTCTCCAAATTATCCCTCATTGAAATAGGAGAGCGCTTCGGAGGAAAGGATCACTCCACCGTTCTTCACGCTATTAACAAGATCCAGGACCATCTGCAAAGCGATCAGCAAGTAGCCAGCATTATCCAAAGGATTAAAACACGATTAAAACCATAAATTGGATAGAAATGTACAATCTCCCGCTGAAAGGCGTATGATCTCCATCAATCTCGATGTACTTTTGACTAATTTTAACAATTTCCTTACAGGAAAAACCCCATTCTTATTAATTACTTATACTACAACTAAACAATTCTACCGTTCTTACTATAACTAAGTAGTATATAAAAATATAATATGGGAGAATGTAACAATGGATTTTCGAATAGAAAAAAAAGATTTTCTAAGGCCCCTTGGAATTCTTCAGGGAATTGCCGAAAGACGCAGTAGCATCCCCGCCCTCAGCAACGTGTTCCTCGAATCAAACCAAGATAGTCTTCGTCTAACCACAACTGATCTCGAGACCACAATGATAGTTGATATCCCGTGCTCCGTTAAGGGAACCGGCAAACTATGTGTATCGGCGAGGAAGCTTTACGAAATCATAAGGGAATTACCCGAAGCGGAAATTTCCGTGCAAGGAATGGATAATCATTGGGCAAAAATCACATGCAAGAGCGCGGTCTTTAACTTAAGCGGCATCGAACCAATAGAATTTCCCAGCCTGCCATCCTATTCGGAGAAGGATCTCTCCACCATTAAGTCGTTTGATCTGAGGGAAATGATCGAAAAAGTTATATTTGCCGCATCAACGGAGGAGTCGAGATATCACCTAAACGGGATATTCTTCGAATGCGTTTCCGTACAGGATGCGAATGTAGCGAGGATGGTAGCGACTGATGGACATAGACTCGCACTCATCGATAGAGAGAGTCCGGATTTCTCGGAGATGCAACAGGGGGCGATAGTTCCCAAAAGGGGCCTGAATGAGGTGAGAAAAATCTTGGGTGAATTTTCCGGAGAGCTAAGCCTCTCGGTAAGCCAAAATATTTTTGTGCTGAAGGTGAGTCCTTTCGTTATCATTATTCGACTGATAGACGGAGAATTCCCTGATTATCGCCAGGTCATACCCGAGGGGAACGATAAGCTCGTCAAGCTACAGACCAAGGAGTTCGCCTCATGTCTGAGGAGGGTATCCACCATATCGACTGATAGGGTTGAGGGCATAAAGTTCACGCTCAAGTCCGGAGTGATAGAGTTGTATTCCTCCAGTCAGGATATCGGAAATGCAATGGAGGAGTTTCCCGCAGGTTATGACGGAGGTGAGATGAATGTCGGCTTCAATGCCAGGTACGTGCTCGAGGCCCTGAACGAAATAGACGAGGACGAATTCTTCTTGGAACTTAAGGATGAAACCAGCGCGGCCATTATGAGGCCGGCTTCGGGAAGAAATCCCCTATACGTTATCATGCCCATGAGGGTCTAAATGGTGGAACCTGAAATGGAAGATAGGTCCATTCGCTACACGGCAGAACAGATTAAGGTGCTCGACGGGCTCACTGCGGTCAGAAAGAGGCCCGCCATGTATATAGGGAACACGGGCATCGAGGGGCTCCACCATCTGCCCTATGAACTCGTGGACAACAGTATAGACGAAGCGCTGGGCGGGTTTTGTACGAAAATAGACGTTACCATTCATATAGACAACAGTATCACCGTGGAGGACAATGGAAGGGGAATCCCCGTTGACTATCATAAGAAAGAGAAAAAGCCGGCCCTAGAAGTGGTCATGACGAAACTGCATTCGGGCGGCAAGTTCGACAAGTTGAGTTATCGCGTTTCGGGTGGACTCCATGGCGTGGGCCTATCGGTGGTCAACGCGCTGTCTGAATATATGGATTTGGAGATTCGCCGCGATGAGAAGGTATACCACCAGGTGTACGAAAAGGGGAAGGCGAAGACGCAGCTCCAGGTTGTAGGCAAGACGAAGAAGACGGGGACAATAATACGGTTCAAGCCCGATGCGGAGATTTTCGAGGATACCTCATTCAGTTTCGAACTCCTATCACAACGGTTGAGGGAGCTCTCGTTTCTTAACAGGGGGCTCTTCATAAGGATAACCGACGAGAGGAGCGATAAGCGACACGAATTCCTCTACAAGGGAGGCATTGTGTCCTTTATTGAGTACTTGAACAAGAAGAGGAACTGTGTCCATCCGAAACCGATTTATTTCAGCGAGAAGAGGGATTCAGTGCATATGGAGGTTGCCTTCCAATACAATGACGGATTCAGCGAAACCCTTTTCTCCTATGCCAACAACATCAGAACACAGGAGGGGGGAACCCATCTCATCGGCTTCAAATCCGCCCTCACGCGGACGATTAATTCCTATGCGGTGACCAATAACCTTTTGAAGGGATTAAAGGAAAACCTGAGCGGAGAAGACGTGAGGGAAGGGTTGATAGGAGTCGTGAGCGTGAAAATTCCCGAGCCCCAGTTTGAGGGACAGACGAAGACGAAGTTGGGCAACAGTGAAGTGAAGGGAATGGTGGAGGGGTTCCTGAACGATAAACTCGGGACGTTCTTCGAGGAAAATCCACAGATTGCCAGGAAGATCATCGCAAAGGTCGTTGACGCGGCGAGGGCACGCGAGGCGGCGAGGAAAGCGAAGGAGCTGACTCGAAGAAAGGGCTTCCTCGAGGGGGATACCCTCCCGGGGAAACTGGCTGACTGTCAGGAGAGAGATCCGTCTGGAAGCGAGATTTACATCGTTGAAGGGGATTCAGCGGGGGGATCGGCGAAACAGGGGAGGAATCGTTTAAACCAAGCGATCCTGCCGATACGGGGAAAGATACTAAACGTGGAAAAGGCACGGTTCGATAAGATGCTCAGCAATGAAGAGATCAAGAGCATCATCGCCGCATTAGGCACGGGGATTGCAGGGGAAGAGAACGATATCTCCAAACTCAGATACCATTCCATTATCATCATGACGGACGCCGATGTGGATGGATCCCATATAAGGACCCTGCTGTTGACCTTCTTCTACCGACAGATGCCGGAGATCGTGGAGAGGGGCTATCTCTACATTGCACAACCGCCCCTATACCGGGTGAAAGACGGGAAACATGAGGAGTACATAAAGGACGATCCGTCGCTGAACCGCTACCTATTGGAGCGTGCAACAGGGCAAATTGAGGTGTCCATTAAGGATTCGGGCGTTCGACTAACGGGACGGAAATTAGCCGCATTCCTGGATAAGCTGTCCCAATACAACTACCTAACATCAAAGCTCATCAATAGGGGTTACGCGAGGGTTCTCATACATACATTGCTTCAAAATGAAATTCGACTGAAATCGACCTTCGAGGAGGTCGGAAGGGTTAAGGCACTGAAGGACCTCATGATAAAACGGGGCTTTGGGGAGCGCGAAATCATAAAAGATGAGGAGCACAATTTGTTCGAATTGAGTGTGACGTACGAGCAGAATGGCCATGAAAAGGTCAACAGGATAAGTTGGGACCTCGTATCCTCCGTGGAATACAAGAGCCTCTTCACCCTCCACAGAGAAATTGGTCAGCTTCAAAATTCGCCCATCCTCGTCTCTTCAAAAGGCAAGGAGAAGACAATCGATTCGGGGGATGAACTGCTGCAGCACATCCTGGCACTGGGGAAGGAGGGTTTATTCCTCCAAAGGTACAAAGGCCTCGGGGAAATGAACCCGGAACAGCTATGGGAGACGACGATGAATCCGGAAACCCGAACCCTCCTCCAGGTAACGGTTGATGATGCGGTCGAAGCCGATGAGATATTCAGCGTTCTCATGGGCGATCAGGTCGAGGAAAGGCGGCGGTTTATACAGGATAATGCCTTGATGGCACGGAATCTTGACGTCTGAGGAATTCATCCGGGCACAATTCCCACCCAGAATTATTCGCGGAAAATGGTAACCGTTGGGTTGACAGGAGGTATTGCCAGCGGTAAGAGCACCGTATCGGTGGAATTCGTGAAATTGGGCGCTCGGATTATCGATGTCGACCAAATCGCGAGGGCATTAATCCGCCCCGATACCCCTCTTTGGAGGAAGATTGTTGCCCGTTTCGGGAAGGAGATTCAGAGAGGGAATTCAACGATAGATCGTGCTGAATTGGGGCGAAGGGTATTTGCCCATCGAGGGGAGAGGGAAGCATTGAATAAGATGATGCATCCAGAGATCAAGAAGGAAATCCACAGGAGGCGCAAGGAGATTAGGAGGGAGGCCCCCCACGCACTGGTACTGGTGGATGCCGCCCTCTTGATCGAGACGGGATCCTTCAGAGAGATGGATAGAACGATAGTTGTCTCGGCCAGCAAGAGAAACCAGCTAAGACGGTTGGTGGAGAGAGGCGGCCTGAGCCCCGAGGAGGCGAGGCGCCGGATAAGGGCCCAAATGCCATTGAGGGAGAAGCTGAAACACGCCGACTATGTAATCAATACGGACTGCTCGATGGAGGAGGTTAGGAAACAGGTAAGGAGGATCTATCGGGAATTGTCGTCCGTACGGGCAAAGGGGGAGAACTCGCCAATCTTCTCTTGCCCCACTGTCTAACGATGAGAGGTAAGGATGAAGGAGCAGCAGATGAATCTGAATGAATTGAAAAAGAAGAGGATCGGGGACCTCACCGAAATCGCCAGAGAGCTCAAGGTCGAGGGTGCCAGCGGAATGGTGAAGCAGGAGCTTATTTTCTCCATCCTGCAGGCCCAGACGGAGAAAAATGGCTTGATTTATGGCGAGGGAGTTTTGGAAACCCTGCCCGACGGCTTCGGCTTTTTACGGGCCCCCGACTATAGCTATTTGCCGGGCCCTGATGATATCTATATCTCGCCCTCTCAGATACGGCGATTCAACCTGAGAACGGGGGACACGGTGTCGGGACAGATTAGACCGCCAAAGGACACGGAGAGATACTTTGCAATGCTCAAGGTTGAGGCCGTCAATTTCGAAAATCCAGAAGTGGCGAGGGAAAAGATCATCTTCGATAATTTGACTCCCCTCTACCCCCAAGAGAGGATAAAGTTGGAGACCGGCGACGCGGAAAACCTCTCGGCGAGGATAATGGACCTGCTCACCCCCATTGGGAAAGGACAGAGGGGATTGATCGTTTCGCCCCCCCGGACGGGTAAGACCATGCTGTTGCAGAATATCGCCAATAGCATTACGGCGAATCATCCGGAAATAAGCCTAATGGTGCTGCTTATCGACGAGAGGCCGGAAGAGGTGACCGATATGGAGCGTTCAGTGGAGGGAGAGGTGATCAGCTCGACCTTTGATGAGCCAGCCCAGAGGCATGTGCAGGTGGCGGACATGGTCATTGAAAAGGGAAAGAGATTGGTGGAACACCATAAGGATGTGGTAATCCTCCTGGATAGCATTACCAGGTTGGCAAGGGCCCATAATGCCGTTGTTCCCCCGAGCGGTAAGGTTCTTTCTGGCGGGGTCGATTCCAATGCCCTCCATCGGCCGAAGCGATTCTTCGGGGCGGCGAGAAATATCGAGGAGGGCGGGAGCTTGACGATTATTGCAACGGCCCTTGTGGATACGGGAAGCAGGATGGACGAGGTTATCTTTGAGGAATTCAAGGGAACGGGGAACATGGAGATCCACCTGGACCGACGGTTGGTTGACCGAAGGGTGTTTCCCACCATTGACATTCAGCGCTCGGGAACGAGGAAGGAAGAACTCCTTTTGGATGAGAACGACCTGAACAGGATTTGGCTTCTGCGAAAGGTTCTTCAGCCTATGAATACGGTGGAGAGCATGGAGTTTCTTCAGGAGAAGATGAGGGATACCCGGAGTAACCGGGATTTTCTCGACTCCATGAACCAGTAAGAATAAGGGTTGGTCCGAAGGCCTTGAATTTATGAACGGAGTTGGTATATTAACACGCATTTCAGGTCTATATGGAGGATGAGGATGAAGAAGGGGGTCCACCCAGAAATGGTTACAGCCACCGTTCGCTGTGCGTGTGGGGCTCAGTTTGAAACGTTGAGCACCAAGGAGAAGATCAGGGTCGAGATCTGTTCGCAGTGTAACCCTTATTTCACGGGGAAGGAGAGATTCCTCGACTCCGCGGGAAGGATCGAGAAATTCGAGAAGAAGTATGCAAAGGCGCGCGAGAAGAAGGCGAAGAGAGAGGAAAAATAGAGGACAGGACGGATCCTCAATGCCCTCGTTTCGTGCGATTGCGCGCAATTGATTCCTCGCCATAAGGCGTTAATTGGAGCGGCGGAGACGGCGCCGACCCAATGGCGGGATTCTCTTGAGACGGAGCGGACATAATGCAACAGATGCTTGAGGAGGTCGAGCAGCGTTTTGCCGAACTGGACAGGATGTTGGGCGACCCCGAGATCATCACGGACAAGAAGAGGCTCCACAAGATCGCTAAGGAACACGCGGATCTCGGGAGGATCGTTGACCTTTATCGGAAAGCGAAGAGATTGGAGGCGGAGATCGAGGAGAATAAACACCTGCTCTCCGAGAGGGATGAGGAGATCAAGAAGATGGCCAGGGAGGAGATCGCGGCCTTGACCGAGGAGAGGGAGCGGGTGGAGGGGGAATTACGGAATTCCCTGTTGCCGAAAGACCCCAGTGACGAGAAGAATATACTTCTTGAAATTCGTGCGGGAACGGGAGGAGATGAGGCGGGATTATTCGCGGCGGATATGTTTCGCATGTATGCTAAGTTCGCGGAGATGAACGGATGGAAGGTCGATGTTCTCAGCCGAAATTTTACCGGTGTAGGGGGATTCAAGGAGATCATTGCCCTGATCGAAGGGGATCAGGTCTACAGTAAGCTGAAGTTCGAAAGCGGAGTCCACCGGGTGCAGAGGGTCCCGGAGACCGAATCGCAGGGGAGAATACACACCTCAGCGGTTACGGTAGCGGTCTTACCAGAAGCCGAGGAGGTCGAGGTTGAGATTGATCAGGATGACCTCAGGATAGATGTCTTTCGCTCCTCAGGGCCCGGAGGACAGAGCGTCAATACCACGGACTCGGCGGTCCGCATCACCCATATTCCCACCGGGCTGGTGGTAACCTGTCAGGATGAGAAATCTCAACACAAGAATAAGGCGAAGGCGATGAAGGTTCTGAGGGCGAAGCTGCTTGATACGCTGGAGAGGGAACGACAGAGGGAAATATCCCAGAAGAGAAGGAGCCTCGTGGGAACTGGTGATCGATCCGAGCGGATAAGAACGTATAACTTCCCCCAGGGAAGGGTGACGGATCACCGGGTCGGTTTGACCCTGTACAAGCTGGATGGGATCCTGGAGGGTCATCTCCACGAGCTGATCGATTCCCTCAATGCCCATTACCAAGCGGAAGCCCTCCGAGAACAACAGGCAGAGAGATAACTGGTTTCATAACCTGAGGCCCCTCAGGTTACCCTCCCGAATCCACGGTTGAACGCGTTCTCATCATGCCGGAATTCAAGCGGACTATTTCAGGAGCATTGCATTGGGGAACCCACCTCCTCAGGGCGGTGGGCGTCGAGAGCCCCCGGACCGATGCGGAACTTCTGCTCAGGAAGGCCTTAGAGGTGAATCGCGTCGAGGTATTTCTCAATCCCGCCCGGCCCCTAACGCGGCCCCAATTCGCCACCTATAAATTCCTCATCGATAAGAGAATCAAGGGTGAACCGATCCACTACATTCTCGGCGGCCGGGAATTCTGGTCGTTGGGGCTGAAGGTGAGCGCCGATGTCCTCATCCCGAGGCCTGAAACGGAGCTATTGGTGGAGGAGGCCCTGAAGGTATTCGGGGAGGGGAAAACCCGAACACTCCGTCTCATGGAGGTGGGGACGGGGAGCGGAGCCGTCGCCATCGCCCTGGCAAAAGAGCTGAGGAACTGCTTTATCGTGGCGGAGGATATCTGTTGGAG
>SMTZ1_10006507_pt1 | contig 14496 bp, 3 predicted proteins | sample DeeMarSWOR136_30_FD_25667 | JGI IMG/M metagenome (IMG submission 25667) | reverse complement strand
TGTTAAGGCATTCGTGACAACATATATACTGCCGCCAGAACCTCCGCCACCACTGAACCACCTTTTAGTTATCCATACATCATAATATGAAGTTCCATCATTTCCATTTGATTCAACTATTCCGTTTAATACGAGTGTATCAGAGACGCCTATTTTTATTCCTCCTCCGCCGTGTCCTCCAGAACTCCATTGGCTTCCGCCTCCTCCTGAACCTATAGTTGTTGGGAAGAAAGAAGAACCATAAGGACTGCCTCCTGGTGCACCATTATCTCCTAAACCTCCTATGTCACCATGACCTGCTCCAGCTCCACCATATCCGCCAGTTCCACCTCCTCCGCCAGGGCCAGAACCAGTAGCTCCTTGACTTCCGCCTCCTCCTGCTCCGCCTAAATAACCTTTTCCAGTTGAATTAATTGAAGAGCCTGTGAATAAGGTCATATTGGTTGCATTTATCCATAATGAGCGGTTTCCTGCTGTTCTTGAATCTACATATAAGGTGGCATTGTCATAAATATTGATGACTTTGCATACAACATCATTTGTGATGGTATAATTTGTATATATATTCCAGATGCCTGTTGATGGTGCTCCAAAGCAGTCTGGATATGGCACCACATTAAAGGTATAATTTTCATCTGCAAAGTCAGTGTTTCCTTGGTCATTTGCTGCAAGGCAGTTCCATACATAGGGCCCTACGCTTAATCCAGTAACAGTGAAGGTTGTTGAGTTGCTTGTGCCTCCTACAGAATTAGTCTGGTTCAGATGCCATCCTGACCAATTTCCATATAAACTTATATTGGTTAGATTGCTTGCTGTTGCATTTGCAGAGCAATTAAATGTTACATTAGAGTGTTCATATGAATTGTTTGCAGGACTTATCAAAATAGAGGTTATTCCTGCCCCTGATAAAATAGTTAAATTGTTTGATTGTTTTGTAATTCCATCTGGGTCTTTGTCATTTGGTGTTATTTCGCACATCCAGGTTTCTCCTGTAGTTGTTTCGTCTGAAACAATCAAGTCTGTTCTGTTTGCATAAAGTGCTGCAATTTGTTCTGCTGATAATGCATGATTATAAATTCTTACTTCATCTATTGTTCCATTTACATACCTGCTTGAAGCAGGATTATCATGATGATATTTTCCTATTAAAAGCGATTGACCAGTAACTCCGATAGTACCGGTGTGGGTATTCTGACCAAAGAGGGTGTTATTAATATACCCTTTCAGATTATTAGTTCCTGATCCTTCTCTTGTTATTACAACATGATACCAAGTATCTGTATTCAAACTAGTTAGACCCAATACATTATCATCTAAAGCTAAAGTTTGATATCCTACATACATAGTAAATCCTCTTCCGTAACCAAACTCTAACCACCAGCCAGTATCTGCGTATCCATTATCCATTGTAGAGAGGATAGCATGATACTGCCTATACTCATTAAATTTCATCCAGAATGAAATAGCAAAATCTCCTGTAAATTGCCAGTCAGAACTAGCAGATACATCAATATAATCATTAATGCCATCAAAATTATAAGCACCAAATCCTCCATAACCGCTTGAATTACTCCAGACAATACTTCCTTGTTCTGTTCCGGTATGTCCATTACCAGAATAATCAGTAGTTCCTGCGTCTGAGCCATTATTTTCAAATGGCATATAAAATCTCATTATTGAAGAGCCATTTTTATACCAATTGATTATATTGGTAACTGGGTCGCTATCAGCATCTGTTGTAGATTGATTATAGCAAGTTAGGTTTTCATCTGTGTAGTTTGTTCCAGATGATGAATTTAGGATTGGATTATCATGTTCTGGGACTTTATTTGCAATGGTTAGGTTATTGCTTGCATTTGTGCTTCCATCCTGTGCGCCGTCATTGGGGGTTATCTCGCACTGCCAGGTTTCATCTTTTGCTGTTTCCTGGGAGACAATTAGATTTGTTTTATTTTGCACTAATGCTTGGATTTGCTGCAAGGGCAATGCATAATCATAAACCTGAACTTCATCTATTAAACCATTAAAGTGTTTTGGTGTCCATGAAAATGCTGATGCATTCATATAACCAATATCGACAAAGTAATTTCCAGCTAATAACGGATCTGCAACAGTTGGATCTGGTTGTGCAATTGCCTGAGACACTCCATTATAATAAACCAAAATATTGCTTCCGTTCCATGTGATTGCTAAATGATACCATATATTATTTGGAGGATCAACAAATCCTATGCCGTCTGCTGAACGTCCTGTACCTCTATTATGAAGAACTACTAAATCATTTGAATTACATTGGGCATAAACTTCAATATCTGAATGAGTATTGTTTCCCCTCCAAAAGATAGGATAATATTTTGGGCATGAGCCTGGAAGAGGTGCTTTTACCCAAGCAGTTAGAGTATATTCAGATGTAAAATTCAGTGCAGTTGGGCTGGTTATTTCAATATAATCATTGCTTCCGTCAAATTGGTAAGCACCAAAGCTGTCATGTCCGCTGCTTGATTTCCAGGTTGCACTTTTTATGGTTCCGTTGTTTCCATTTCCAGAATAATCTCTTGTTGTGCCAGTTTGATTGCCTGAGCCTCCTTCAAATGGCATGTTTAGAACCATGAGATATGAATTGTCTTTTTTCCAGTTATAGATATTCTTTACAGTATCATTTTCTGCATCATATGTTGATTGGTTGTAGCAGGTAAGGTTTTCATTTGTGTAGTTTGTCCCATTGGTTGAGTTTAGGATTGGCTGAGTTTGATTTGGGGTCTTATGGTGACATTATTTGATTTCTTTGTAATGCCGTCTGGGTCTAAGTCATTTGGAGTTATCTCACAGGTCCAGTTTTCTCCTATAGTTGTTTCTTGTGAAACAATTAAATCAGGTCTGCTGTTGTTTAAAGCAATGATTTGTTCTTCTGATAAAGCAATATTATAGATTTTAACTTCATCTATTATTCCATTGAAGTATTGGCCAGGAGTTTCTATATCTGCGCCTATTCCAAGATTATTGTTATTAGTTGCAATTGTTATTGATGATGAACTAGAGCCTATTTCTGCACCATTTAGATATGCGTATGCTGTACTTCCATCAAAGGTTACAGCTAGATGAGACCATTGTCCAGAAGGCAGTGCATCGCCAGTTTGCAAGTCTATGGTGCTGCCTGCACCAGCTCCTCTGTACACTATCCATCTGATTTGGTGTGAATTGCCACTATCCATCTTTTGTAAAATATATGCGCCAGTTTTACGGACAATATCTTGATATCCTGTTCCGCTATCCCATTTTACCCATGCGCTGATTGTAATTGCGTTAGTAAGATCCAGACTAGTATCATCTGTAATTGTAATATAATCACCGCTCCCATCAAAGTCATATGCTGCTCCACTATATCCGCCTGTTAGATTATAGATTGGATTTCCACTTACAGACGAGGCATTGTTTCCCCTGCTTGAATAATCTGTTGCATTTAAGGTTCCACTTGGTTCAAATGGCATGTTAAGAACCATTATTGATTGTCCATTCTTATACCAATTGTAGATATTTTTTACTGGATCAGCATCTGCATCTGTTGTTGAGGTATTGTAGCAGGTTAGATTTTCTGATGTGTAGTTTGTTCCTGAGGATGAATTCAAGATTGGAGTACCGTGTTCTGGGACTTTGTTTATGATAGTTAGATTATTACTTGAATTAGTTGAGCCGTCTTCTGTTCCGTCATTTGGTGTTATCTCGCACTGCCATGTTTGTCCTTTTGCTGTTTCCTGGGAGACAATTAGGTTTGTTTTGTTTTGATATAATGCTTGGATTTGTTCTGGTGAGAATGCTTTATTATATATGCGGACATCATCTATCCTGCCGTCAAATTTAGCATTATTGTCAATTGTGGTAGATGAAGCCATGCCAATTCTTAAATTGTCATTATTACCAGTATAATCTAAGGTTCCACCATCAGTATTGTTTGCAACCTGAACGCCATCTAAATATAATATTAGATTTGGATCAGAGTATGTAATGCAGGCATGATACCATCTATTTTCTTGAAGTGAAGCTGTATACGGACCTGCTACCCTGGCAGTATTTGTTCCTGTGTAAACAAAGCCCCTGATATCATCATTGTTTATTAGAGTTATAAAATAGCCGCTAAATTCAGCGCCATTTCCAGAGGCATGATCCCCCATGCTTAAGATATATGGATATTGGTGATTAGTTTCATCAGTATTGTAGAACCTTAAGCATGCTGTAAGTTCTGATGGCTCAAGGCTTGCATCATTGCTGATATCAATGTAATCATTGTCACCATCAAAATCATAAGCTCCAAATCCATCATAACCATAGGATTCATTCCATGTTGCTCCTCCTGTAACTGTTCCATTATTTTCATTGCTGGAATAATCTTTTGCAACAGAGGATTCATCTCCAGAATGTGCTTCAAATGGCATATGCAATGCCATTATTGAAGAACCGTCTTTTTTCCAGTTGTAGATGTTTTTTACTGTGTCATTGTTTGCATCATAAGTAGACTGGTTGTAACATGTTAGGTTTTCATCTGTGTGGTTTGTTCCAGATGACGAGTTTAGGATTGGCTGGGTTTGGTTTGGTGGCTGTTGTGCGACTGGAGCTTCTCCAAGCTGGTATGTTGTGAATCTTGTTGTATTAAATATGTAATATGTTCCAGTGTCAGCTAATTCTGTGCAGTGGGTGCAGTTCTGGAAGCTGGTATCATCGTAAGCAACTTGTATTTGTGGAATTGCAAATTGTGATACATTTATGTAGATAGTGATATTTGCAGATTTATTTAATCCAGATTGTGCTGCTGAATCTGCAAAGATGGAATTATTAGTTATGTTGGTTTCTGTGCTTAGGTTTGAGAATGATGTTAATGATGGAATCCATTCGATTATTCCATATGGCTGGTCTTCTAGAGTAATCATGGCTTTGGTGTAATCTGCATTTGTGTCTGTGAATGAATTTAGCAGAGTTATCCATAACCTTCCATCTAAAGTAATTCTTGAGTTTGAGTCAAAGGTTGTGTAGTTTGCAGCTAGTTTTTGTGTGTAGGTTGTTGATTTGTCATCTGTCAGGTTTGAATTTATCAGATTGAAATAAGTTGCATTTATGATTAGGCCTGTTTCATTTGCAAATCTTGCAGCTGCACCTGTTACATTTATTAATGGCCAGGTTGATGTGCCGTCAAAGTTATCATTGGTCTGCCATCTAAATCCATTGTAGATTAACAGATAATTATTTGGGACATCAATAAAAGCAAGTGTTCCTGGATCACCAGGATAGCCATTATGGCCTCCTCCTAGGTTTATTCCGCCGCTGATGTCTGAAGCAGACATGTCTGATAAAGTTGATTCATTAAAGTAAACAATTATTCTGCCTCCTGCTCCGCTGCCGCCACCGCCTCCAGAAACTGTGGTATTTCCGCCTGTTCCTCCTTTTGCAGAGAAATTACCAGAGCCAGTTAGATTATATGTAATAACATGGATTGTGCCGCCTGAACCTGCGCCAGCAACTGCAATATCTAATCCGTGTCTAGAAGTGTCAGCACCATCTGCTTCAATTGTTCCGTCAAGTGTAAATAGATTTGAAACATCTATTTTTACCATTCCACCACCTGCTCCTCCTTGATAATAGTGTCCTCCTCCTCCGCCTGAACCTAAAGTAAGTGGTGTTAAAGAATAACCATATGCATCGCCGCCTAGAGCCTGTACAGAACCGTGTTCTTGGCCATGTCCTCCATAGCCACCATGTCCTGCTCCTGCTCCTCCTGTTGGTGGATCTGGATCATTTATTTTTTTGCCTCCTTCTCCACCTCCTGGGCCTGTGCCGTTTCCTGCTGGTTTTCCTGCAGTGCCTCCTGCATATCCACAATAATCTGTTATTATGTTTCCTGATGAACCAATGGTTAGATTATCTGTTGAGATATTTACAAATTTGAAATTATAAATACTTGAATTAATAGCTATTTCATCCATTAAGATGGTTAGATTGTAATATATTCCAGAATAATAATTATAGAAACTGGAATTGCTCATAACAAAGCTGCTTCCATTGAAAGTGATAGTCCTGCTGTCTCCTGAAGAAACATTGCCTACAATTACATATGCAGAATCAGTCATATTAATATTATAATTAAAGAATCCTGTTGGTGAAACATCTTCTGGCTGGAACCTAAAATTATTAACTGGATAAAGTATGTTGTCATTAACATCAATAAATACGAGTGTTCCAGGTTGACCATTATATGCGTTTCCTCCTTTTATACCGCCACTTACATCTGAAGCCCACCAATTTGATAAAGTTGATTCATTAAAGTAGATAACTATCCTTCCACCTGCGCCTCCTCCTGAATCTCCATCAGAAGTCAAGCTGTTTGCTCCATTTCCTCCTTTTGCAGAGAAGTTTCCAGAGCCTTTTAGAGTTCCTGTTACAACATAGATAGTACCTCCTGCACCTGCTCCTGATGAATAATAATAACCAGTATAATAGGTAGCTCCGTTTTCTCCATTTGTTTCAATTGTTCCATTAAGTACAAAAGTATCATTAACATGTATTTTTATTCCTCCGCCGCCATCTCCTCCTACTGTATATCTGCCTCCGCCTCCTCCAGAACCTATATCAAGAGGCAGTATTGATGAGTTATACGGAGAACCTCCTAGAGATAAACGAGGACCACTGATTTCGCTGTTGCCTCCAGAACCGCCATGTCCTGCACCTCCTGCTCCTGTTAGATTACTTCCTTGCCCTCCTCCTGGACCAGAGCCGTCGCCTCCTAGAACTCCTGAAGTGCCTCCTGCATATCCTTTTCCAGTTGAATCTATTGAAGAGCCTGAGAATACAGTAATGTTAGTGCAATTTATCCATAATGAGCGATTGCCTGCTGTTCTTGAATCCACATATAAGGTTGCATTGTCATAAATCTTGATGACTTCACATACAACATCATCTGTGATGGTGTAATCTGAATCTATATTCCAGATTCCATTTCCAGTAGCGCCTGGGCAGTTTGGATAAGCTGCTGGCGGGCTTTGTATTGTTAGATTATTTGACTGTTTTGTAATGCCATCTGGATCCTGGTCATTTGGAGTTATTTCACATTTCCATGTTTCACCTACAGTTGTTTCATTTGAGACAATTAAATCTGTTCTATTTTGATAAAGGGCTTTGATTTGTTCTGCTGATAATGAAAGAGGATAAATTTGAACTTCATCTATTATGCCGTTAAAAAACCTCAATGTTTCACTTGGGCAGGTGTTATCCTCAGAACATTTGCCTATATTGATTTTTGATGCAGTGTTCTGCATGGTTCCGGTTTTAGCAGTGCTGGTGATATAATTCCCATTTATAAACAAGGATGTATGGGTTGAATTTAATACAACAGCGATGTGCTGCCATTGATTTAATGAAAGGTTTTGTACGCTTGCTGAATTTACACCTCTTACTGCACTTATTGCATCCCAAGCTGAAAAGGAGAGTGGTGCAGAAGTTGTACCTGCTCCAGTTACAAACCACCATTCATTGCCTCCAGACCTTCTTTTACTTAAGATCATTTTTGGTTGGGTGCTGTGGAATGACTTTGGATAAATCCATGCAGCTATAGTCATGCTGCTCTCTGAATAAAGTGCATCTGGGATTTGAACATAATCATCGCTTCCATCAAGATTATATGCGCCAGAATTGCCGTACCCTGCTGTCATATTATATACAGGACTGCCATAAACTGTTCCATTATTCCCATTGCCTGAATAATCTTTTGCATTGGTTGTTTCGCCTGGCTCAAATGGCATGTTTAGAGCCATGATTGAAGTTCCATTTCTATACCAGTTGTAGATGTTTTTGACTGTGTCATTATCTGCATCTGTTGTTGATTGACTATGGCAAGTTAGATTTTCTGATGAATAGTTTGTTCCAGATGTTGAATTTAAGATAGGTGTGCCGTGTTCTGGCAACTTATTGAGGATCAATATGCTGGCATTGTTCCAGTTTGTTTCATTTAAGGTACTGTACATTCTTGCAGAACAAGTCCAATTGTCTTCTTTTGTTGTGCTGCTTGAATCAATAGTTGATATGTTTGTAAGAGTTCCATTGGTTATGTTTGTGCTTCCTGAAAGGTTTAGTATATTGTCTTTGTACCATTTCCAATATGCTGTGAGATTTTCTGCACCTTCTCCTTCTGCATAGCATGTTAAGTCTTCATCTGTGTGATTTGTTCCATTTGTTGAATTAACAAGCACTTGGGTTGTGTTTGGTGGTGAATGGTCTAACTGGTATGTTGTAAACCTAGTTGTGTTAAATGTATATGCTGTTCCTGTATCACTTATTTCTGTGCAATGTGAACATAACTGGAAGCTTGAATCGTCATAAGCAACATAAGGTGTAGGTTCATAGAATTGTGATGTATCAATGTAAATAGTAATGTTTGCAGATGTGTTTAAAACAGATTGTGCTGCTGAATCTGCAAAGATGGAATTATTAGTTATGTTGGTTTCTGTGCTTAGGTTTGAGAATGATGTTAATGATGGGATCCATTCGATTATTCCATATGGCTGGTCTTCTAAAGTAATCATGGCTTTTGAATAGTTTGTATTTGTGTCTGAGAATGAATCAAGAAGCGTTATCCATAATCTTCCATCTAGGGTGATTCTTGAGTTTGAATCAAATAAGGTGTTATTTGCGTAAACTTTGTAGGTATAGGTTGTTGTTTTATCATCTGTGAGATTTGAATTGATTAGATTGAAATAAGTTGCATTGATTACAACACCTGTTTCATTTGCAAAGCGTGCATTGTTAGTTGATATATTCATGGTGTGGAATCTTGTTGTTCCATCCAGGTCATTTTCCTGGAATCTGAATCCTTCATAGCTGTATAAATAATCATTTGGAACATCAATAAAGGCAAGAGTTCCTGGCTCTCCGTCTTTTGCATTAGGGTCTCCTCCTCCAGAGCCTCCTGTTATCCTGCTTGAGGTCAACATCTGAAGGAAATCAGATGATGCATTAAAATAGACAGCTATTCTTCCGCCTGCGCCTCCGCCACCATCATTTCCTGTTCCAGTTCCGCCGGCACCGCCTTTTGCAGAGAAGTTGCCTGTTCCAGATAAAGTTTTAGTAGTGACCCAGATAGAGCCCCCTGCACCTCCACCTCCGCAGCCAGAAGATGGTGCATTAAATCCTTTATTACCTGCTGACTCAATAGTTCCATTTAGATTAAAAGTATCGGAAACAAGTATCTTGATTGCTCCTCCGCCTTTTGCATTTACATTTTCTCCATTGCCATCTCCTCCTCCAGAGCCCAAAGTAGTTGGCTGGAGGGAGGAACCATAAGGGATACCTCCTAATGTGCCTGCATTAGAATTGCCTCCAAAGCCACCATGTCCTGCTCCGCCACCTCCGTTAGCAAAAGAGCCCTTTCCTCCTCCTGGACCTTTGCCAGCGCCATCTAAAGTGCCTCCTAGATAGCCTGCTCCTGTTGCCTTTATTGAGGAACTGGCATCAACAGTCAGATTAATTACATCAATTGTAAGATTACTAATCCTAGACAATGATGCTGAGTTCTGTAAGATTAAATTATTTGAACTGATTGGTGTTTGGTTTAGGATGTTTATGCTTGAGTTTGTCAGACTTATGCTTCCTGTTGCTGTTAAAGTAAGGTTAAATGAAGTAGCCTCTCCATCTAGTAAAGAATTAATTAGGTTAATGTCTGTGCTTGAATTTATTGAAACAGAACCATTTATTCTTGTATCAGCATTTGTTATATTAATCAGATTATAATTAAAATCTGTTGCATCTGAGGATTGCCATCTAAATCCTTCATAGATATAGAGCTTGTTATTATTCTGATCAACAAATGCAAGTGTTCCTTCTTCTCCGTCTTTTGCATTGTCTCCTCCTCCAGAGCCTCCTGTCACCCTGCTTGAGGTTAACATCTGAAGGAGATCAGATGATACATTAAAGTAAACAGCTATTCTTCCGCCTGCACCTCCGCCGCCATCTTGTGATCCTGTTCCGCCGTTACCGCCTTTTGCAGAGAAATTTCCTGCTCCAGATAGAGTGTTAGTAGTGACCCAGATAGAGCCGCCTGCTCCGCCGCCTCCGCAGCCCTGATAGCTCATATCTAATCCTTTTTTACCGTTTGTCTTAACAGTTCCATTTAGATTAAAGGTATCAGAGACATGTATCTTGATTGCTCCTCCGCCTTTTGCCTCTATATTTTCTCCATTGCCATCTCCTCCTCCAGAGCCCAAAGTGGTTGGCTGAAGAGAAGAACCATATGGTTTGCCTCCTGAGGTGCCTCCATGAGAGTTGCCTCCATAGCCGCCATGGCCTGCGCCGCCGCCTCCGTTAGCAAAAGAGCCCTTTCCTCCTCCTGGACCTTTGCCAGCGCCATCTAAAGTGCCTCCAAGATATCCTTTTCCAGTTGAATCTATTGAAGAGCCTGAGAAGATGGTCATGTTGGTGCAGTTTATCCATAATGAGCGGTTGCCTGCTGTTCTTGAATCCACATACAAGGTTGCATTGTCATAAATCTTGATGACTTCGCATACAACATCATCTGTGATAGTATAATCTGAATCTATATTCCAGATTCCATTTGCAGTAGCATTAGGGCAGTTTGGCCAAAGACCTTCTATTGTGAGATTATTACTTGAATTGGTTGAACCATCTGAAGTTCCATCATTGGGTGTTATTTCACACTGCCAGATTTCATTATAATCTGTTTCTTGCGAGACAATTGTATTTGTTTTGTTTTCATAGAGTGCTTTGATTTGTTCTGGTGATAAGGCATAATTATAGATGCGGAATTCATCTATTGTGCCATTGAAATAATTTATTGTGCTTCCACCTGCTATACTATCTGCTCCGATAACTACTCTATTAGAATTACTCCATGGTGTCCCACTTGCAGATGCAGAGTTATCTAATGTTCCATTTATATAAACTTTTAGTGCTGACCCATTATAAGTCCCTACAACATGGTTCCATTTTCCTATAGATAAATTTGAAAGAGAAGTAACACCATCCCAATCATTAGCATTACTTTTATAGAACCTAAAAGTTACTTTTGAACTTATTACATGATGATATGAAGGGTACCATGCACCTGATTTATGATCTGATAAAATACCTCCATAATTATGTGAATTTGGTTTTATCCAGAATTCAAATGTGAATTGTGACATGACAGGAACATCAAATGCGTCAATATAATCATTAACACCGTCAAATTCATAAGCGCCCCTGCTATCATGGCCCCCTGTTGGATTATAAGTAGCATATTCTGCTGTTGCATTATTTCCATTTCCAGAATAATCTGTTGCATTTAGATTTCCATCTGGTTCAAACGGCATATTTAGAACCATGATATATGAGCCGTCTTTTTTCCAGTTATAGATGTTCTTGACTGTATCATTGTCTGCATCATATGTTGACTGATTATAACAGGTTAAATTGTCTGTGGTATAATTATTTCCAGAGGTTGAGTTTAAGATTGGTGTTGTTTGGTTTGGCGCTGCAAGCTTACCATATTGTATTGGTGGTTCTGGCGGTGGCAGGGTATATTCTATTTCTGGATCTTCTATTGGAGTTTCTGGCTCTGGTATTGAATAATCTGCTTGCGGCTGTATTTGTTCTGGAGGGTTTATTCCATAAGTAACAAGTCCTGTGAAGATATTTTGTACTGAGATATCTGTCTGGGTTAGAAGCAATGAACTAAAGAAGATTATTCCTAAGATAAGCAGCATGATTAATCTGATCTGCTTCTCTTTCCCTGCTTCTTGGAATTTATTCATTTTTTGAGCTTTTTCTTAACACGATTATAGACTGTCCAGATGGTTCTATCATCACGATTCAGGAGAATTGCAATTTCATGATAGGTTAGATTGTGCTTTTCCTTGAGAAATTTGACAATTGCTTCAAGAACTGAGATAGAACGATCTTTGAAAATGGTTGTAGGAAGATTTTTTGTTGGCTTTTTTATGATTTTTTGCAGTTTTTTTTGCTTTTTCTTTGCGCGATGATATACTGTCCAGATAGTCCTGTCGTCACGATTTATAAGAATTGCAATTTCATGATAAGTTAAATTATGTTTTTCTTTGAGAAATTTGACAATTGTTTCGAGAATTGCAAGAGAGCGGTCTTTAAAAATAGAGGTAGGTATAGCTAGTTTTTGCAGTTTTTTTGCAATTTTTCTCAAGATTTTATTACTTACATTGTAAGTATTTATAAAACTTTCTGTTTTACAAGAATTACCTATGATTTTTACTTACATTGTAAGTATATAAGCTTTTTGTTATATAATTAATTAGTTACTTACATTGTAAGTATATAAGTCTTTTGGTTAATTACTTATTTTTTACTTACATTGTAAGTATATAAATTTTTCGCTGGAGATTTGTTTGTTACTTACATTGTAAGTATAAGAACTATATAAGTTTTTCTGAAATTTTTTGCAAAAAAAGAAAGCGGAGGATGGGAATTTCGGACATGATGTCTTTCGAACCCATGAATAAGCGGGAACTGCTTTGAAATTTGCAGCCGCTCCCCTTAGGCCACTTGGGTACCTCCGCAATGGGCCCGGAGGGATTTTCGTTATATTTAATTATTTCGAACCCCCGATCTACAGCTTTCTGCATTGTTATTTAGAAGGCTGTCGCCTTATCCAGACTAGGCTACGGGCCCGTGAATAAATAGAAATAAAGTGCCTTTATAAAGATTTCTTATGGAAGCCAGGACTTTGGATTTCTTAGTTTTTTTGGAAGATAATCTGAGATAACAAAATTCAGTCCGTGTTTTGCAAGTGCCTGCTGTTCTGCTCTTACTTTGCTTGCCACTTGTTTTTTGATTGCTTTTTGCCATTCTTTATGATGCTGGACAAAAGGGTCATTTTTCAAGGCGTCTTTTGCACGCTTTATGTCAATTTCTTTTAATGGGTGTGTTGGAAGCTTGTATTCTTCAATGTCTTTTGGGGTTATTCCTATGAATTTTGCATTTGGAACACAGAAATATTCATTTATGTGTGCTGCATTTCCTGAGCCAACTTTTAAAGTTCTGTAGATATTGAAATATCCATAAGGGTCTCCGTCTGTAAAGGCATAGACAGGAAGTTTTTTGGTTTCTGACAAACGTCTTATAAATCTCCTGCATGCTCTAGTTGGAACACCCCCCATTGAAACAAGAATGCAGTTTGCTTTTTTCCAGTATTTGTGTTTTACTAATCTCTGGAACATACCTGCTGTTTCTATTGCCAGTATGAATTTTGCATTGGTTTCAAATTTAAGATGTTCAACTGAAATAGGAATAGAATAAGCTCCTGAGCCGAATTTTGTGCAGTCAATTTTCAGTTTCTTTTTAGTATCTGGATCAATGTCAATTACAATTAATTTTCCTGCAACTTCCCCTCCTTTTTCTTCTGGGATAAAACCAAGCTGCTCCCTATTTACCATCATCATGGATTCAATGTCATCCATTACTGTGTCTGATTCTTGTTGTGTATTAAAACGGGCTTCCTTCCAGTTTTTGGAAACATAGTATGCTTCTCTTTTGGTTGCAATATCGTCTTTTTCAACAATTTCTTTTGAAAGGGTCATCATTCTCAAAGTCTGTGCAAAAGTTTTAACTGTTCCTGCTGTTAGAGTTCTTTTTTTCTTTTTTCCAAGCAATTCAAAATAACCGTCTTTTGGATCATATTTGACATTTGAAAGGCTTCTTAGAGGTGAGACTAGTTCTGGCTGCTTCTTTTTCAGGATTTTTTTATAGATGTCATTAGCAATGCCTTTTATTTTGGGCACTACCCCATTTGATTTACTCTTCTTTTTCTTCATTTTCCTCTAATGCAAATTCCTCATCAAATTCAGAGATGTCAACTTTAATATCCTGTAATATCCCCCTTTTCTTTTCTAGTATTTTTTTCAGAAGTTTTTCTATTTTTTCCTTGTCTGTTGTTTTTAGTTTTAATAGTTCTTTCAAGGCAGCACTTACGTGCGGAATATAGGTTGAAATATAATCTCTTTTTTTGCCTTCTGCAATAACTCTTTTCTTTTTATGAACATATGATGAGAGCTTGCGGCCGCATTCCTGCAATGCCAGTTTTACTTCTTTTATGATTTCAGGATAATGTGCAACTGCTTCTTTTGATTCTGATGTAAATGGAACCCAAACAGAGGCCATGTGAATAACAAAAGTGCATGGACCTGTTGGCAATGAACGCTTGCTCTGATTTAAGCCGTATGGAGACCATTTGGTTCCTATGACTGATTTGGTAATTGAACATGCTCCTTGCTGGTATAATAAAGGCACGCGGTTTGCAAACCTTAATAAGTTAACTGTGCTGTCTGCTTTTTGTTCTCCACCGTATGCGCATGCAACTTCTATCTGGAAAGGATTTCCCCTATAGACTGCAGGGGGCCTTGAAACTGCACAGTAAAATTCTGCTTTTAATTCTTTTTTCAGGCTTTTTTCAAGCAGTTCAGCGCCTATTGGCGAAATACAGTCTGTTGGTGG
>SMTZ1_10004204_pt1 | contig 14496 bp, 15 predicted proteins | sample DeeMarSWOR136_30_FD_25667 | JGI IMG/M metagenome (IMG submission 25667) | reverse complement strand
GGAATAAGGAATACGTATCGAAAGATACAACGGATTGAGCAAGAGTCTGGTCTGTCCGCAGGAGAGTTAAAGACGGCACTTGCGGGTGTTCGTCGTGGTGAAACCATTGCCAACGATGCGAAAAATGAGTTAGTCAAGGCTAATCTGCGGCTCGTCGTCAGTATAGCCAAAAAATACACCAACCGCGGGCTTCAGTTTCTTGACCTGATCCAAGAAGGCAACATCGGCTTGATGAAGGCGGTGGACAAGTTTGAGTACACTCGGGGGTATAAATTCAGCACATATGCCACATGGTGGATCAGGCAAGCTATCACCAGAGCCATCGCCGACCAGGCCAGGACCATTAGGATCCCCGTTCACATGATCGAGACCATCAACAAGCTAATCAGGACGTCACGTTTGCTCGTGCAGGAGATGGGACGAGAACCACATCCGGAGGAAATTGGCGATCGTATGGAAATGTCGGTGGACAAGGTGCGTAAAATCCTCAAGATAGCGAAGGAACCAATTTCCTTGGAGACACCAATCGGGGAAGACGAGGACAGCCATCTGGGAGACTTTATTGAAGATAAGAGAGCGGTCTCGCCCGGCGAGGCTGTTGTGGCGAAGAGTTTGGTGGAGCAGGTCACGGCGATCCTATCAACCCTCACTCCGCGGGAAGAAAAGGTTTTGAGAATGAGGTTTGGTATCGATGAAAAGTATGATCATACGTTGGAAGAGGTGGGACAGGATTTCCATGTAACCAGAGAGCGAATCCGACAGATCGAAGCCAAGGCTCTGCGTAAACTCCGTCATCCGAGTCGAAGCAAAAAGCTGAAGAGTTTTGTCTGAGGCTACCGGGACGTCCGCCCTGAGACCCGGTTGACGATTTCCCGAAATGCGGAGGTGAGGGGGATTTCCTCCTGCCTCTTCTCTTTCATGTCCCTGAAGATCGCCTTGCCCCGTTGCAGTTCTTCTTCCCCAAGAATCAAGACATAAGAAGCACTGAATTTATTGGCCCGGCGCATCTGTGCTTTGAGGCTGCGATCGTGATAATCAAACAGGGTGGTGACACCGGCCTGTTTGAGTCGGTAGCTCAACTCAAAGGCCTTCTTCTGGGCCGCCGTCCCCAGGGCGGCGACAAACACCGATGGGCCGTGCCGAGAGGATTCTTCCGCGAGAAGAAGGAGGAGACGTTCCATCCCGATCGCAAAACCGATGCCAGGGGTTGATGGACCTCCCAATGCCTCTATCAAATCGTCGTATCTTCCTCCGGCAGCCACGGCGTTTTGTGCTCCCAATCCCTCGGCTAGGGCCTCAAACGTTGTCCTTGTGTAGTAATCTAGACCACGAACCATACGGGGGTTTACCGTATAAGCAACGTTAAGGGATTCGAGATGACTTTTTACCGCGGCAAAATGGTCAGCACAGTCTCGACAAAGATAGCGATCCATGAGGGGGGCCTGGGACGTGACATCCTGGCACCCTGGAATTTTGCAATCGAAGGCACGCAAGGGATTTATCTCCATTCTCCGCTGACAATCAGGACAGAGTTGAGCGATATGGCCCCTCAAGAAAGTTTGCAGGTCTTCTTTGTAGTGCACGCGGCAGCTTGGGCATCCGAGGGAGTTGATCTGCAAGTCGCAACCCTTGATTCCCAAGCTGAACAGATAGTGCATCAACATCGCCATGACCTCTGCGTCCATCATAGGATGGGAAACCCCAAACACCTCGACATTGATCTGGTGGAACTGACGAGACCTGCCCTTTTGGGGCCGTTCGTATCTGAACATGGGGCCGATGCAATAAAGCTGGGCGACAGGTTCGGAGGCGTACATCTTGTGCTCTATGTAAGCTCTGGCTATGGACGCTGTGGCTTCCGGGCGTAGCGTCAGGAGATCCCCATTTCGGTCCTCAAAGGTGTACATCTCCTTTTCCACGATGTCTGTCTCTTCACCAATGCTGCGTGTAAAGACCTCTGTTCTCTCCAGGATGGGTAGCCTCACTTCAGCATAGCCAAACGCCTGAAAGGTCTCCCGTGCCCGGTCCTCTATGAGTCTCCAACGGTTCGTCTCCGGGGGGAGGATATCGTTGAAGCCTCTAATCGCCTTGATGGTCATGCGGTCTCTCCCGCCACTAGAACTCATAGCCTTTTATATTAAATAGTGAAGGAAGTCAAACATTATACTAACTTATCATGTTAATACAAAATCATGAGAGTGATGTGTATGTTAGGACTGGGTTCCCGGAGAAATCAGGGATGCGGTGAGACAAGTAGTTGCGATTAAACTGGGTGTCGCCTTAGCAAAGTGTCTCAAATCCTTCTCGCTTTTCCGAAAGGTTTTTTGATACATCTAAGTGCTTCGATTCGCAACCACTGTGACGTATCTTACGAGCAGAGATCATTTCTTTTGCTCCCTCAGGACTTAAATTTGTGAGCCAAAAACATTTGAAGGAACGCCCAAAGGGATTTGGGCCAGCCTGCGGCACCTGAAACCCCAAAAGTCCGGAAACTGTATGCCCTGTATACTGTATGACCAGTGGGTTAACGTCCCACCCTGGGAGTTGCCAGTTTGCCCAGGTAGCTTGAGGGAGGTGTCAGGGGTGACCCGGAGCAGTGAGTTTCCTGACAGAGGCATCTATGTGGGGATGCCGAGCAAGCCTGCAGGTTGTCGTGGCAGCGAGCCCATATCTGGAATGGTGGTGATTTCCTGCCGGGATGCCTACATTGTGCTTTCCAGCGCTAAGAACACGCCGGATGGAGAGACCATTAACTGGAGTTCACACAGGGATGTTCGAACGCGCACGAGAATTTGATTTGACCCGAAGCAAACAAGTGCAACACTACTGCGGCGACTAACCCGTCCTCTCCGGGTTGGACCTGTTCATTGATCGCATCGATGAGTTCGTACAACGTGGTCCGCACCCTGAGTGCTGCTGCGGGTTGTATTGTCTGCATGGTCTAACCTCCCCTGTTGTTGAGTGACAGCTGTTTTGTATCCAGCAATGAATGTGCCAACTTCAACCCCCCAGCATCCCCTTGGAATGCGCCGCTGGCAGGCTTGTTTGGCAGACACTTCATCCACGGCGTGTTGGCTGTATGCGTCATCAACGGAAGTTAGATATGTGACGCGTGATGGTCAGCAGACAATTTTGTGAACCAAGTTGCCGTCTGGCAAACCGTCCATAGCAAGATCCGCAAGATACCGTCATCGGGTGAAACATCTCGATCAGTGCAACGCGGAGTGACAACGATTGTCACTTTTGCACCAGGAATACCATGTCAGTCGCCATTTTGAGACAGATTTTGAGTAAGCAACTGTGGTACGAAAATTGCTGCTTGGCGAACAGACAGGGTTCGATTAAGACTGCGGTCTTCATAGTGGCGGAAACCTTCAGATGGAGACGGATATGAAGACGAACTGTCCGTCGCGAGCGGTGGTCGAGGAAACAGTGCTCCAAGAAATCGTCAGCATCGGCCTTAGCGCTCGACGGATCATGAGCCGAACGACGTGTCCTAAAGTGCGGGACCTCGCACAGAAAATTCTGGACAGAGTTCACACAATCGCCGAGTGGGTTGACCTCCGAGGGACAAAGGCCGAAGACCTTCATAAAAGCTACCAGGACTGCTCGTCCAGAGATGGGCAGCTCAGACGAGTATACCCTGATTGAGCCTTCTCGGATAGCCTATCACCGAGCTGGGCCTCGTGACCAAGCCTCCTGACGCAACGCAAATCCCTGGAGTATCTGTCACGCCGGTGGCAAGTACTAACTGCTGCTCTAAATTGCTTAAAGGCGACACAACGCGGGGTGCTTGCCTCTGCGCAGCCTGGGCTTGGATGCCTATGGGCCAAGCGGTGACATCTTGTGGATTCGGAAGCTTGTGATGAAAGTCGTTTTTTCTGACCGACAAACAGCCGTAATGGATGGAAAAACAGTGGCCAGTTACACGTCAACGCGAGTCGGTTCCTGCTTGAAGATGTCGCGACAAGAAAGTCATTCTCGGTCACTCCTTGCATCCGGACTTTGAAGAGTAGTCAAATAGATTTCAAGATCTATACGTACAAATATCAGGAGACGGAGGTGGCCCTGTCGGCTGCCCGAGAGCTGGGTGTTGATGAGCATCGGGTCATGAAGACACTTGTTTTTGAGGATGACCAGAAAAGACCATTGCTTGTTTTGATGCACGGAGATAAGCAGGTGTCGACGAAGACGCTTGCCATACAGTTGGGAGTGAAATCGGTGACACCGTGCGACCCGCAGACTGCCGAAAAGCATACCGGATACATGGTGGGAGGTATTTCTCCATTGGGAAGGAGAAGACGCCTTGCCACGTATGTTGAGGAATCGATATTGGAACTTCCAAGGATCTACGTGAATGGAGGAAGACGGGGCGTGATGGTGGAGATAACTCCACCGGACCTGGAACGCGTGCTGGAGCTGACATTGGTAAGAGTGGCACGATGATATCCCGCGTCAGGATCAAGGCGAGCGAGGGTTGCTATAGCGGGATATGACAGCGAGTTACGAGTCGAGGAGCATGTCCTTTGGTGGCAGTGTCTGCAAGCTGGGCATACTCCATGACCTCCACTGAACCCATCTTTTGCAGGGCGGCCAAGAAGTCCTCAGCCCTCCCCACAACAACGATGATGAGATCTTCTGGTTGAACGTAGAGGGAAGCAAGGTTGTTGAGCTTTTCCATGGAGACATTCAAGATGGCCTGAGGATATTCTGATAAATAGGCGAAGGGGATTCCGTAGAGTTCCAACTCTAGGATCTCTCGCGCCATCTGTCCCGGAGTCTCTAGCTTCAGCGGAAAACTTCCAACAAAGAAGTTTTTCGCCTCTTGTAGCTCTTGTGCCGCTGCTCCCTGCTGAGTGAATTCCTCCATCAGTTTTATGATTTCCTGTATGACGGGAACAGTGGTGGCCGTGGGGGTAAATGTGGAAATGATAAATGGTCCATTGATCCGGCTGGGGCTGAAATAGCTACGAATGCCGTACGTATATCCCTTCTCAGCCCGAACCCGTTGCATGAGGCGTGAGGAAAAACCTCCCCCACCGAAGATGTAGTTCATGACCTTGAAGGGAATGTAGCATTCATCTTTTCTTGCGATTCCCAGTAATCCCAATCTGATTTGGCTCTGAGTGAGGTCAGAACGGTTCACGACGATTATCCGTCTTCCCCGGGGGGGCACAGGGGATGGGATGGTTTCGCCAATTTGTCCCTCATTATTCCAACCCCCAAAACGCTGCTCCGCATACTGCCATACTGTCTCAGGCGTGACGTTACCGATAACGAGCAGTGCGGCATCTCGAGGGGTGTAGTGGTGGCGGTAGAAGGTGTCGGCGTCGCCAGCCTCAAGGTTTTGCAAGGAGGCAATGGTGCCGTACGTGGGGTGGGCATACGGTGTACCTGCAAGCACATAGTTGATGATCAGTTCATCGGCGATGACCTCCACTTGGTCGCGCCGTTGGATTAGTCGAGAAATCCTTCTTTGCAGCGCCTGGTGTATTTCCTCCTCCGGAAAGGTGGGCCGTTGAAGCATCTCACCCAGCAGATCCATCAGCCTGGCGAAATCTTCCGAGAGTCCTAGAACCTCGAGGCTAGAAGCATCCCAACCCGACCGGGCTGAATATTGTGCCCCAAGCTTCTCCATTTGAAGGGCTAGTTCCTGGCTGCTCATCGTTTGAGTCCCCAGAGTCAGTGTCTCAGCCGTGAGATCAGCCAAACCCTCTTTGCCCTCAGCGTCCCGCTCCGCCCCCCTTTTGATCATAATGGTGATACTGGTCAATGGTAGCTTGTGATACTCTACGCACCTGACCGTCAATCCGTTGAACAGCTGCAAGGTATGGATATCATCCGTTCGCACAGGAAACATAGTCTATTCCAGGGGTCCTAGACGTTCATGTTCGTCGGGCGTGACGGGTTGTAACGTCACCACGGTCTTGCTGTCATTGTTCAGGTACGTTTGGGCAACCCTCTGGACATCCTCTCTGGTCACACCCTTGTACCCTGCCAGGACCGAGTTGACCATTCCACCATCACCAGTTTTTAGTTCGTAGATTCCCACGGCCAATCCCTTGAAGAAGTTTGCCTGCAAGCCCATGATGAACGATGCCTCCAGCCCCTTCTTGGCCTTAAGCAATTCCTCCTCCTCGAACTGTCCCTGCTTTATCTCTTCGATAGCCTGCCCGATGTCGCGCTCCAAGTCGCCTATCTTTGTCCCGGGAGCCGCTATCGCATACACCTGCATGAGCCCAGGATCCATGGTCCAGAACGGTGGGGGATCTGCTTCCACCTTTGCGTCCACTGCCTTCCCAGTTTTGACAAAACGCAAATAGAAACGCGACGATCGTCCATGAGATAGAATGTGGCTCAGAACGAGCAGCGGAAAGATGTCAGGATCGTCAATTCCTGGAACGTGAAACCCTGCAAAAAAGGCCTCCAGTTGAGAGACCTTCTTGTAAACGGCTCGCCTTTCGCCTCTTTGAGGACTCTCTGGAGCTGCGATTGTCTCGGGAGGAATCCTTGGTTTCAGGTGACCATAATATTTCTCGACCAACGCTACGGCCTGGTCTGTGTCACAGTCGCCAACGATGGTGATGATTGCATTATTCGGCGCGTATCCTCGTTGGAAGTATTCCTTACAGTCCTCTAACGTCATCCGCCTGAGGTCATGGTCCCAACCGATGACCGGCCACTGATAGGGGTGCTGGTCAAAGGCGATGGAGAAGAGTTGTTCCATTAGAAGGCCGAAAGGGGAATTAACGGTTCTCAATTTCCGTTCACTTCGCACCACCTCTCGCTCTGTATCGAGATTATCTTGCGTCAGCCGGAGGTTTTCTAGCCTCTCAGCCTCGAGCCTGATGACCAGCTCCAGCTTGTCTGAAGGCAGATTCTCGAAATAGGTGGTATGGTCTGCGGTGGTGAAAGCATTAAGGGTTGCCCCGTTAGCTTGTATGACTCGAGAGAACTCTTCGGGTCCCAATTCTTTGGACCCCCTAAACATCATGTGCTCGAAAAGGTGAGATATGCCAGTAATGCCGGGCATTTCATTTCTGGATCCTGTTACAAAGTGCACCTGGTACGATAGGATGGGATGCGAGTGATCTTCCAGGGTCAAAACCCGTAAGCCGTTGGCCAGCTGATGACGCTCAAAGGAGAGTGCAAGGTCATGCATGGTGGCCCTAAAGATACCATCAACCCCATGCGGAGTCAAACACGCAGTGACGAACAGACGTCTCATGACGAGGTACGCCGAGAATATGAGAAGACTACAACGCTGGCACTGTGCGGCGGACGTGCACGCTGCTTTGGGATTCGACTGTTCCGATGGAATGGAATTGGTCCAGCGAGTCTAGGAGCCAGGGATGCTGGGAGTTAGGCTGGATCGGCTAACCGGCCGTGTTTCCGCGCCAACCGTGGGTAGTACCTATCGTGAAGGATCTCATGACGTTATTGATTTCGAGCATTATTGCGACTACAATTGTGTGCCAACCAGCTATGATCACTGGCAGTTAGTAGCTATTGGGAACCGCTGAATCTGTCACAGGCTTTTGTATTAGCAGTCAGTACTATGGGCAAAACAGGCGTTGTCAGGCATCAAATCTACTTAGAGCACAAGACGGAGATCTTCCATCCTGAGAGTCCTCAGCGGCTCCAGGCCATCTATTCCATGTTAGAGAGTCAGGATTTCGGCGATCGTCTGGTCGATATTGAACCGCGATACGCGAGGCTTGGCGAAATCCTCGCGGTCCATGATGCCCATTATGTGGACAGGGTATTGGAGAGCGCAGAGAAGACGCGTGTCAGGGTTGATCCGGACACCGTCACGTCTCCCAAGACATACAAGGCGGCGTGGCTGGCAGCTGGAGGAGTTATGGAGGCTATCAAAGCTACCTTCACGGGAGCTGTCTGCAATGCCTTTGCGCTGGTTAGGCCGCCAGGCCATCATGCAGAGAGAGATCGGGCTATGGGGTTCTGCATATTTAACAATCTGGCGATCGGGGCTCGACACGCACTGGAGGATCGCCACGTTGAGCGGATTTTGATTGCGGATTGGGACCTTCACCACGGCAACGGGATACAGAACATCTTTTACAATGATCCGCATGTTCTCTATTTCTCGCTTCACCGCTACCCCTACTACCCCTGGAGCGGAGGTGTTGAGGAAGTGGGGGAGGGAGACGGGGAGGGTTATACCGTCAATGTCCCCCTAGAAGCTGGTTGCGCCGATGCGGATTATGCCAACGTTTTTCGTCATCTGCTTATGCCAATCGTCAAGCAGTATCAACCAGAGCTCATCCTGGTGGCTGCCGGCTTCGACAGCCACCACAGCGATCCACTGGGGGGGATGAACGTGACCGAGGCGGGATTCGCCCGAATGGCCAATCTCTTGATTGACATGGCCACTCTGTGTTGCGAAGGCAGGTTGGTGCTTGCGTTGGAGGGAGGATACAACTCGCAGGCCTTGCGAGACTCCGTGGCGATGGTGCTCTGGGAGCTTATGGGGCGGTCAATGATCGACAAGGATGAGATGCGGCACGTGGAGGATGCCCAATACAAACATATCGCTGCAACTCTTGAGCAGGTCAAGGCAGTTCATCATCGTTACTGGGATTTGTGACCGCGCGACCACAGATGTGACGCGGGCGATACCAACATGCTGCAGTCTCCTTCCCCATGAAGTGTATGCTGTGGGATGTACGGTCTTGTGAGAGGTGCGTTGGGAGACGCACAATGTGACCCGGTGGTTGCCCCATCTAAACCGACAGGAGGCCAACGGTGGAAAACATTCTTCCCCCCGCCAACCCAAACGCCAATCTGGGTGACTACGCTGCGATGCGGCGGTCCTTCGATTGGACGGAAGTCGAGAAGGAATTCAGTTGGCACCGCACCGGTAGGATAAACATCGCATATGAAGCTGTCGACCGACACGCACAGGACCCAATCCGGGGCCGGAAATCTTGCCTCGTTTACGACAATGGGGCTGCGGTGGAGCGGATAAACTACCATCAGATGAGAGCGCTATCAAACAAGTTTGCCAATGTCCTGAGAAAGCTGGGGATGGAGAAGGGCGATACGGTCTGCATATTCCTGCCCCGCTGTCCAGAGTACTACATCGCCATGGTGGGCTGTGCCAAAGTTGGGGCTATTTTTTGTCCGCTCTTCGAGGCCTTGATGGAGCGGGCAGCTGGAGACCGTATCGCGGACAGTGGAGCCAAAGTCTTGGTCACGACACCCCAGATGGCTGCACGGGTTCCCTCGGACCAGCGACCTGATGTACGGACGGTCATATTGGTGGGTGCAGGTGACATGGCCCCCAAAGCCCAAGAGTTGAGCTGGAAGGCGGAGATGGCCCGGGTGTCCGATCAGTGTGATATCGAGTGGGTTGATCTCGAGGATCCCCTATACGTTATTTATACGTCAGATCCGACGGGAGAACCAAGAGGGGTCGTTCACGTGCACCACGATATGATCGGCTACCTCACCACGGCGCGATGGGTTCTGGATCTGCGAGAGGATGATGTTCTCTGGACAACGGCGGAGCCTGGATGGATCACAGGAACGGTATACGGGGCCTTTGCACCGTGGCTCTGTGGTGTGGAGAACTTGGTCCGCGGTGGGAAGTTTGACATGGAAGGCTGGTGTAAGTCGATCCAACTACACCGTATCACGGTGTGGTACACAGCTCCCACCGTTCTGAGGCGGTTTATGACTGCGGGGGAAGAGTTGGTGAAGCGGTACAATTTGCGCAGCCTGCGACACATCCTCTCTGTGGGGGAGCCTCTGCCGTCAGAGGTCATCTACTGGTGTAGACGAGTCTTTGGGGTGCCTCCGCATGACACCTGGTGGATGACCGAGACGGGGATGATTCTCATTGCCAATTACCCTTCCATGCCGATAAAACCCGGCTCCATTGGTAAGCCGCTGCCCGGCGTGAGAGCTGCAGTAGTCGATTCCGAAGGGCAGGAACTTCCGCCGCTGACCTTAGGAGAGTTGGCCATTCAGAAGGGCTGGCCCGCGATGATGAGAGCAATCTGGCGGAATGAGGCGGGATACCGGGAATATTTTCCATTTGAATCCTGGTATGTCTCGGGGGATACCGCGTATGTGGACGATGATGGTTATTTCTACTTCCAGGGCAGGGACGATGATCTCATCAAGGTAGCTGCGGTGGTGGTGGCACCTTCAGAGATTGAAGATGCCATTCGGGAACATACCGCAGTGGCTGACGCCGGGGTTATCGGTAAGTTTGCACCTCTACACGGGAATGTCGTGAAGGCCTTTATCTCGTTGCATCCCGGTTTCTCTGCCTGCGAGGATCTAAAACAGGAGATACGCGAATTTGTCAGGACGCACTTCTCCCCGCGAATGGTGCCCCATGAGATGGAGTTTCGCCCCGAAATACCGAGGTCTGAGGATGGGAAGGTGATCAGGAGGGTCCTCAAGGCGTGGGATCTTGGTCTTCCTGTCTAGAGCGACTGGATCATAGCGGTTTCGTCGCAATCGGGGAACTTGATGCAGCTGATACAGTCCCTCCAGATCTTCTGTGGGAGGGCTGACTTATGCACTACCCGGAACCCAAACCGCTCAAAATATGATGGGATGTAGGTGAGCAGGAACACCCGTCGGATACCGAGTTGTTGTGCTTCCTGCAGGCAGGCTCCCACCAGGTGTTCTCCTATACGTTTATTGCTCTTTGTGGGATCAACGGCCAGGGAACGAATTTCCGCCAGATCCTCCCAGCAGAGGTGCAAGGCACAAACACCCACAACATCATGGTTCCGCTCTTTGTAAATGAAGAAGTCCCGCAGGTAATCGTAAATATCACTCAGGGAACGGGGAAGCAGTTTTCCCTGCTCTGCATAGCTGTTTACCAGCCTCTGAATGGCCTTTGCATCAGGCATTTTCGCTTTTTGGATCACCGTGCTTCCTTTCTGGCTTTTTCCACCATTTCTTGGGCATGGGCAAGGGTCGTCGGGGTGATCTTGTTTCCGCCTAACATCCTTGCAATTTCTTCCACAACCTGGTCACCCTCAATTCGCTCGACTGAGGTCACGGTCCGTTCCCTCACCTCTGTCTTGGTGACGCGAAAATGGGCGTGGCCAAACGACGCAATCTGGGGCAGGTGGGTCACGCAGAGAATCTGATGTAATCGCGCCAGTTCTCGCAGCTTGCGCCCGACCACCTCTGCAGCGTGCCCGCCAATGCCTGCATCTACCTCATCGAACACCAGGGTTTGATCTTCTTCCTTGGTCGTCAAAATCTTCTTGATGGCTAACATAATACGGGAAAGTTCTCCCCCGGAGGCAATTCTTGATAGAGGTCTGGGGTCCTCTCCCAGGTTCGGCGATATAAGGAATTCCAGTTCCTCGTTTCCCCGTGGACCAATGACCGCTCCATGAGAAGCGACAGCATCACCTGTTGACGGTACTTCCGTAACGTGGACTTCAAACGTTGTCCGGTTCATACCGAGGGTCGCGAGTTCTTTCTCGATCTCTTGTTTCAGTCGTTGCGCGGCCTCGATGCGGCCCTGGGAGAGCTCATCGGCGAGTGCGCGTAGTGCGACTTCCGCTTCGCCTTTCTTTTTCTCCAGTTTGGCTATTTCCTCGTATTGGTCCGCGTTTGCTTGAAGGCGCTGCTCGATTTGTTCCCGATAAGTGATTATATCCTCCACGGCGTTAGCGTTATACTTCCTTTTAAGGCGTTGAATTTCATCTAGCCTCAGCTCTACGTCCTCCAAGCGGTATGGATCCATTGTAATTTTTCCCAGGTACCTTTTGAGCTCACCGGAGGCCTCCTCCAAGTTTAACAAGGCTGATGAGACAGCGTCCCGCACAGAAGAGAGGGCCGGATTCAGTTTGCCTAGAATCTCTAGATCTTTCTCGACCTTTCCCAATCGATCCACAATAGAATCACCATTGGAATATAACGCTTGCTCACAGCCCTCCGTGAGTTCCATCAGCTTTTGGGCATTTTGTAGCAAGCGGTGCTCCACCCTCAACTCCTCCTCTTCCTGGGTTCGCAGTCTGGCAGCGTCGATTTCCTGCACTTGAAAGGCCCACAGCTCTCGCTCCTGGACCCCCCGCTCTTGTTCCGCCCTCAACTCGATGAGTCGTTGAGTGAGACGGTTGAAATCGTGATAGGATTGCTCAAAGCCGCACCGTGCCGGCAGGAGTCCAGCGAACTCGTCCAGGATATCCATATGATTCTCGACCCTTCTCAGGATCTGGTGCTGATGCTGTCCATAGATGTTGAGAAGTTCTTCCCCGATTCGGGTAGCCGTCTGACGGGTGGCCAGTTGGTCGTTGATGTAGATTCTGCTTCTTTCTTTCCTGGAAAGTATTCTCCGTATCAGGATGGTGTCATCCGAATCTATCCCCTGCTCCTGTAGCCACTGCCGAACCTTGGGGTTACCAGAGGCGTCAAAGAGTGTCTCTACAAGACCTTCCTCCTCTCGGGATCTGATCATTTCGTCGGAGATCTTATCCCCCAGGATGAGGTTGAGGGCATTGATGATGATGGATTTCCCGGCGCCAGTTTCTCCAGTAAGGATGTTCAGGCCCTTTCGAAAAGTGATGTGCAGGCGGTCGATGATGGCGAGATGCTCAATATGTAATTCCAGCAACATCCCCCACCTTCTTTTAGTGATGAGATGCGGAGTTTCCTCCCCACATCAATTTGGTTCTGAGAACCTCGAAGTAGCTCTTGGAAGGTGACCTAATCAGGGTAATGAACCCCTCGCCCTTCCTAACTTCTACCAGGTCGTTCATCTGCATCTCAAAGCCAACCTGCCCATCCAGCGTGATCAAGACTTCCTCAGCGTCCGAGTGAAGGGTTACACCAACGGTGACGTCCTCCGGAACAATAATGGGTCTATTTGTCAGAGCATGGGGACAGATGGGAGTGACAATGATGGAGTGGAGAGATGGATAAACGATGGGGCCGCCAGCTGACAGCGAATACCCGGTGGAGCCGGTAGGTGTTGAAATGATGAGGCCATCGGCCCGATAGGTGGTCAAATATTCGTGGTTAACAGTTGTTTCTAGCTCGATGATCCGTGCCAGTGCACCCTTGTTGATGACGATGTCATTGAGGACAGCGAATTCTTGGACCACTCGGTCTTTTCGCGAGACCCTCGCGGTCAAAAGCATTCGGTCGTCTGTTTCGTAGTCTCCCCGTAGAATTGCCTCCAGCATGGGGTATAGTTCTTCCAAGGTCACCTCGGTCAGGAATCCGAGCCCTCCCAGGTTTACTCCCAAGATAGGAACACGTTTCTTTTGTATTGAGCGGGCAGCGGAAAGGAGCGTGCCATCACCGCCCAATACCACTACCATATCAACGGCAAAGGGCATGTCCTCTCTGCTCAGGGCGTTGTGTGGAATGATCTCCGCCAATTCCGGTTCGAGAAAGGATTCGACGTTGTGGCGGTCGAGCCAGTGCAAGAAGTCTTTTACCACTCTTATGGCCTCGGGTTTGTTTCTTTTGGCGATGACCCCGATTTTATGCATGACCCTTAGATAGCATGCCTCCTGACCTTTGTCAACGGCGTGGCGAGATCGCCTGATTTGTAAAAATATCTGTAAGAATCACAAGTTAGATGGCCCCGGGAGCGATTGTGGTTGTGTTGTCAGAAGTATCACATCGATGCCCAGTGGTTCGGTCAAGCGCTGTCAGACGATGAGACAGACAAATGTGCATAAGGCTGCAGATAGGGGAATCAGCTGCGTACGATGAACAGGCCACCGTTGTATCATTATTGAAACCGCATTCTGGGGTTCCATTAGTGCGACGCCATAGCACACTTTTTATTGACACAGAGAGAAAAGTCTGCTATATAGAAATATGTCACTATCCCCAGGGACGGAAAGCCAACAATCGTCAGACATTTATTTCCAGAGATAAGAAATCAGGAACACATAAGAGGTGTTTGACAAAGAACATCTCCGCAGTAATTTTATTTGTTGATTTTTTTTCTTAATGCTAGTATGCTGATTATTTACGCTGGTGTAGCTCAACCGGAAGAGCGGCTGATTTGTAATCAGCAGGTTGCGGGTTCGAGTCCCCCCACCAGCTCCAGTGCGTTTCAGAGAGGAGAGGTACCCGAGTGGCCAAAGGGGGCAGACTGTAAATCTGCTGGCGCAGCCTTCGGAGGTTCGAATCCTCCCCTCTCCACCATAGGACGACGATGGGCGGGAATAGCTCAGTTGGCTAGAGCATCAGCCTTCCAAGCTGAGGGTCGCGGGTTCGAGTCCCGTTTCCCGCTCCACAGAAAAGACATGGTTGGCAGGTGGCGGCCTGAGTTCTGGACGGTGAGCCCACGTAGCTCAGGGGTAGAGCGCTTCCTTGGTAAGGAAGAGGTCATCGGTTCAATCCCGATCGTGGGCTCCAGAAACAACGCTATTTTTCGTAGATGTAAGGAGGTTATCTGATGTCGAAGCCGAAGTTTCAGCGGACTAAGCCGCATGTGAACATTGGCACCATTGGGCATGTGGATCATGGTAAGACGAC
>SMTZ1_10004202_pt1 | contig 14498 bp, 14 predicted proteins | sample DeeMarSWOR136_30_FD_25667 | JGI IMG/M metagenome (IMG submission 25667) | reverse complement strand
GAGATTACTGTCGAGATTCTAGAGGCGACTTTATCTCCTTCGAACAAGATGAGGATAATGTACAGGTCAAACTTGAATTTTGAGCGTTTCAACAGGTATTTCTACGATTTGTTGAGGAAGGGTTTCATAGAGGAGAAGAACGGTTCAAATGGGCGGCTGGTGTACAAGACTACTGAACGCGGCAGAACTCTGTTGGAGGTTCTCAGAAAGGCGCAGGATCTTGTTTTTTCTGAAGAACAGTAGATTTATACGGCTATGGTCACGTCCCTGATTTTGTTGTCGATTCGCACGCTTACAGCTAGTTCGACGTTGCTGATGTTGCTGATGTGTGTTGATTGGACGTCGATGCTGGCTTGTGGGGGGATCATGAAGGTTGTCACAATGGCTTTCGGGTCGTTTGGCTGTTCTTCTGGGAGAAGAAGCCTCCAAAGAGGTTGAATTTTTATTCTGCGGTTTTTTTCTTGGTATGTGATGAGGCCGCGCTCGGAGAGGAACTTTGACAGTTTTTCGAGTTTGCTGGTTGAGATCCCGAGCTTGTCTGACAGTTCATCTATGCTGTGCCACCCTCCGTTTTTGATAGCGGCGAAGAATTTGTCGATGCTCAAAATAATCGTATATCGTGGATAAGAGGCCATATTTTAGTCTAGTAGAACCCTTGGTAGAGTTCACAATGGTTTTACTTTCTATGTTTTTCTATCAAGTTTCTATAGAAATTTTGAATCAGTTTTCAGTACTTCAGAGCCATATTTTAGAGCTATACTTTTCGTTCTACTTGTTTTATAAAACACAAGCACGGTATACCATACCGTTGAGCTGCGAGCTGTAGAAGGGAGTTTTCGATTAGCTTTGTTGTTCCGCTCCGACTGCACGGAGGGACCGGAGAGTGCTGAGAAGGCAGATCTTCAGGTCTCTGTCGAAGATGTCAAGGTAGAGTGGAGGCTGCTTTGGCGTGACCGCATCGACGACAAGGTTAGGGCTGAGGGCATCGCAAACCGGGAATATTTGTTATTGTTTGTTGAGCGTGGCACCGTGATAGTTGCCACCAGAAATTTCAAGCCGTTGGATCTCAAAGAAATTCTGAGTTCACACCGAGTTCAGGATGTTGAAAGGTTTGTTCCGCCTCACCCTTCGGTTGGTGGATGGGGAAAATTCGCTCGGACTGTGCTGAACAAGCAGAAGCGTGCTCGAAAATGGAGGGCGGCGAAATCTGTGCCGCGTCGAAAACGCAAGAAGAGTTTGCAGCTTAAGAAGGGCGGCAGGGGATGGCTGCACTATCGTATGGCGCAGTAACCCATTCGTTGATTGTTTAAAACTAGTTCTCAAGTTTTGTGATTCCGTGTTTCACTACATGGCGCGTGATGTTGTTGCCTAAGGTTTCGGATCTTGGTCTCAGGCATAAGAACAGGAATCGAAACAGACTGGAAATTGTACGGGACATGCTGTCTGCTGCTTCGGTGGAGACTAAGAAAACCCGGATCATGTATCAGGCTAATCTGAGTTATCGACTCATGGAGAAGTACTTGAACAGTCTTTTGGAGAGCGGTCTAATGGAACGTAACGATGGTTCTTCTTACTTGATCACTTGGAAAGGAAAGAATTTTCTTCAGATGTACGAGGATTACCTTGAGCGGTGTAGGAGAATCGGTGAAGAAGTCAGAGCAGCTCGCAAGGACAGGTTACTTCTCGAGAACATGTGTTTCAACAACGAAATGAATTCGAAACGCTTGGCGAGTGAGAAAGAAGTTCTCGTGTGAGCATCGAAGCAGAACGATCTGTGGTTGCCATGGGGTCTGCGATAAGGTTGCGTTTTCTCTCTGCAACAGTCTTGCTCTTCGCTCTATCTTCGACGCTGATGCTTTCAGTGTCTGCAACAGGCAATCAAGAGGTAGCTGCTTCCACCATCTCCGAGGCGGAGCAGTCGATGGCGCAGGCCTATGAAGCTGTTTTGGACGCTGAGAGGGTTGGAGCCGACATTTCGGGTTTGTTGGTTCGGTTGAACGACGCCGCTGCGTTGCTTTCTAACGCTCATATGGCCTTTGAAGTTGAAGATTTCGAGGAGGCCACTGGTTTCGCAGAGTTGGCGAGTGAAGTTGGATATGAGGTTGTGGATGAGGCTGAATTGTTGGAGATTGAAGCCAACAACGCGCAAGTTGATAAGTCGTGGCTGTTTTTGGTCACCTCAGCTTTAGGTGTTTCAACTGTTCTTGTCGCCAGTCTGTTGGGTTACGAATTTTTCAAGAGACGCTATTATGGGCGGCTGTCGAAAATGAAGCCGAGGGGTGGGTTATCATGAATTTTCAGGATTATCGCACATTGTTTCAGGTGGGCAGTCTGGCCTTTGTGTTGTTGGCGGCTTCTCCGGCGCTGAGCTTAATTGTTTCTTTTCCTAGGGGTGGCGAAAGCTTTTCTGAGCTTTGGCTTCTAGGCCCGAATCACATGGCAGAGGATTACCCCTTCAACGTGCAAGCAGGCGAAAGCTACAGCCTTTTCCTGGGTGTAGGCAACCACCTTGGACATTCAGCTTACTATCTGGTTTGCGCCAAGTTTCGCAACCAGACTCAGCCTCTTCCAAACGCTTCTGGTTCAGAGCCAAGTTCTCTATCCAGCATTTACGAGTTTCAGTTCTTTCTCGCAGACGGCGACGTTTGGGAGACACCCGTAACCTTCGCGATTCCAGGCGCTTCGATTCAGGGCGATTCCGTGGTTGTTGAAAGCGTTTCGGTTAACGACAGGATTTTGCAGGTTGATTGTTCTTCAGCTTGGGATTCAGAATACAGCGGGTTTTATTTTCAGCTGTTTTTTGAACTTTGGCTTTACAATTCGACACGGTCAAGCTTCCAGTTTCACGACCGGTTTGTTGGGATTTGGCTGAACATGACCGGCTAGGGAAGAAGTTTGGGGAGTATGCGCGCGCTTTACAGTCGTCGTATTAAATATCTTTGTGGGGAAAAGAATGTTTGATCCCTTGGTTGACATAGTTACAATAGAAGTGTCTTCGATGCTTCTAATTAGTGCAATATACATAACTCTTGTTATCAAAAAATACTCGCATAGAAAAAGGGTTAAACCTCAATTCGCTGAGACTGGTTGTTCTTCAGTTGATCCTGCCAAGGAAATCGTTGTGGCTGAGGCTGAGCTGGAGGATTTAAGGAGGAAAGTTTGGAGTTACAGGCGTCTGCCAACCCGTTTAGTCGGGTATGCGATGACGTTTGTCGGCGCTGCCTTTCTCGCGGGTTCCATGGTTCTTTCTGCTTCTGTCATGGCTGTCATCGGGTTGGCGTTGACTTTTTGGGGTGCCTTTTTCTTTTTCTTGACGCCCACAAGCCTAGTGAAGGCGGATCTTTTAGACTCTGCTTCTCATTCTTTGCTTGAGAATGTGCATAGGTTGGTTTCTGAGTTTGGTTTGAAGGGTAAGGGTGTTTTCTTGCCTCCTCGCTATCTGAAGGAGCTGAGCAGTGGGTTGGTTTTTATTCCTGCCAAAGACGAGGTTTATGTACCGACAATAGGAGAGGTTGGGAAGGCTAGAAACCGGGTTCTATTGAAGAATCCAAGCGGCGTTTGTTTGGTTCCCAGCGGGGTTGCTTTGGCGAATCTTTTTGAGAGGGAGCTTGGAACAAGCTTCGCCAAGGTTGATTTGGAGTATTTGATGAGGAACTTGCCCAGGGTTTTCGTTGAGGCCCTGGAGATTGCTGAGGACTTTGAGTTGAGTGTTGAGGGTGGTAGGGTTCATGTTCGGATTGAAGGGTCGGTTTACAAGGATTTGTGCGATGAGGTTAGGGGGCTTTCAGGGGTTTGTGGGAGTTTTGGATGTCCTTTGTGTAGTTCCATAGCTTGCGCCTTGGCTAGGGCTTCTGGCAGGCCGGTTGTTATTGATGGGAATGATTTTTCGCGGGATGGGAATGTTATGGATGTTTATTACCGTGTTTTGGAGGAATAGATTTGCAGTTTCCTCTATCTTTCTGGGACATCAGCCTTGTCTTGGGAGTCGTAGCAATCATCCTTTTGATCACGTCTGAGTTGGCGTCGCCGTATCGGGGGCGGAATTTAGCCATTGAAAAGAAGGTTTTGAGGAGAGCTGCTCTTTTGTTTGGCTTTGCTTTCTTGTTCACAGCCCTTGTCAGAGTTTTTCAGATGTAGCGGATATGCTTTCTGCGGTTAGTAGTGCGTGGGAGAAAAGTTGGATGTGGTAAAGTGAAGTCATTAAAGATACCAGTCTGTGCTCCGAAAATAGGCGAAAGAGACGTAGAGCTTGTTTCGAGTTGTGTTAGATCCACGTGGATAAGCGGAACCAGCGAATATGTGACCGAATTTGAAGATAAATTTGCAAGGTATTGCGGATGTAAATATGGAATCGCGACAAACAGTGGAACCACAGCACTTCACTTGGCATTAGCAGCTCTAGGAGTTGAGGAGAATGATGAAGTTGTTATTCCTACCTTTACGATGATAGCTACTGCGAATGCTGTGACCTACACCGGAGCAAGACCGGTTCTCGTAGATTCTGAACCAGATACTTGGAACATTGATCCAAAGAGTATTGAAAAGGTCATTACACCGCGCACTAGAGCCATTATGCCAATTCATACATATGGTCACCCAGTCGATATGGATCCGATTCTGGATCTAGCCGAAGAACATGACCTTTACGTAATAGAAGATGCTGCCGAAGCGCATGGCGCTGAATACAATGGCAGAAGAACCGGAAGCCTAGGGGACGCTGGTTGCTTCAGTTTCTACGCAAACAAGATTATTACAACCGGAGAGGGAGGAATGATCGTTACTCAAGATGAAGAACTGGCTGAGAGGGCAAAATGGCTACGTGCACACGCTTTCGGCAAGCATGGAAAACACTTTTACCACGAAGCTTTGGGATTTGGGTACCGAATGTCAGGGTTGCAGGCCGCATTGGGCCTGGCGCAGCTTGAACGAATTGACGATTTTGTTTCTTCTAGGATACGTAACGCGAAATTGTACAACTCTCTTCTTTCTGAACTTGGTGACAAGATCTCCCTACCACCAAGAGCTCCTTGGGCAAAGAACGTTTATTGGATGTATTCGGTGCTCCTTGAAGACAAGTTTGGGATGTCGAGACAGGATTTTATGAACAACTTGGCCGATATGGGGATTGAGACCAGGACTTTCTTCTATCCGATCCACATGCAACCGGTCTATTCGAAACAGTTCAGGAATCACAAGTTCCCTGTGGCAGACGACATTTCGAAGAGGGGAGTAAATCTTCCATCTGGGACAGGTCTGACCGCGGGGGAAGTATCCTACGTATGTGAATGCATAAAGAAATTGGAAAAAGGAGGAAGGAGAAAAGATGACAGTAGATAGATCTGAACTGAAAGGAAAAAACATTGTTGTGACAGGCGGAGCGGGGTTCATAGGTTCAGCGCTGACAAGAGAACTCTTGGAGAGAGAAGCAAACGTAATCGTCTACGACAATTTCCTCTATGGAACCAAGTCAAATCTGGCAGAGGTAGAGGACAGAATAGAGCTCATAAACGGAGACGTTCTTTCTTGGAAGATATACAAGATCCTAAAGAAGTTCAAGGTTGACTACGTCTTCCACCTGGCTGCTGAACCATACATTCCGAAATGCTACGACAACCCGGAAAAATTCTTAGAGGTCAATGTGAAAGGAACTATAAACGTGCTTAGTGCATGCAAGGTCTTTGACGTCAAAAGAATTGTTCACTTCTCAAGTTCAGAGGTATATGGAACGGCGAAATATGTCCCTATGGACGAAGAACATCCAACGCTTCCATTGTCCACATATGCAGTTAGCAAACTCACCGCTGACAGAATCTGTTACGTCTTCAATCGAGAACACGGAATCCCAGTGGTTATATTGCGTCCTTTCAACTGTTACGGTCCAAGAGAAACCCAGCCATATGTAATACCAGAGATAATCTCACAGTTGTGCAAAAGACGACTGGTGAAACTTGGAAATCTAAACGCACGAAGAGATTTCACTTATGTTGAGGACACTGTCCGAGGAGCTGTAGATCTATTGACTTCTGACATACCCGATGGAGAGGCAGTGAATCTGGGTTCAGACAAAACCTATTCGGTGAAAGACCTAGTATATCAAATAGCGGATACGCTGGAACTGGGAGAAGTCAAAATAGAAATTGAACCTTCAAGGTTGAGACCATGCGACGTGGAACTACTTAGATGCGACTTCAAGAAAGCAAAGTCCTACACAGATTGGGAGCCGAAGGTTGAAATCGATGAGGGGCTTAAGCGTACAGTGAATTGGTATAACACAAATGGAATTTGGCCTTGGGAACGAATCGTTTCCGGAACCATAATGAGCAATGAACGCTTGCCAATAAAGGCATGAACAGTTTTTCGCACACAGACTTACACGACAACTCATTAAATTCGTTGGAGGAGCCATTGCATTTGAATTTGCTAAGAGAGAGTGGGCTGTCTGTTGTAATTGGAACGAGGAATGAATCCGAGTGCATCGAAAAAGTGGTTAAGGACTACGCATCAGTGCTGTCGAAGATTCCGTCTGATACGGAGCTTGTCATCGCTGACTATAGCGAAGATGATACGTTAGACCGGGCGATGGCAGCGGGAAAAACGTGCTCACTAAAAGTTGTTCCTTTGCGTGTGAATCGCCCTGGTAGGGGCTTCGCACTGCGGTATGGTGTCAAACACGCGAAATATAATTTGTTTTGTCTTGCTGATGGAGATGGTAGCCATAACCCACGATACATTCCAAGATTACTTGAAGCATACGTATCTGGCTCTATTGTTATGGCTTCGCGTTTCCCTCCGCTCGGGTGGAGTGACGAGCACACTTTCTTTCACTATTATGGAAATAGGATAGCGGTTGCTGCTGTTAACTTACTGTTTCGTGCCAACGTTTCCGACGTGACTAATGGCTTTGGAATCATGAGTAAAGATGTTTGGAATAGCCTTGGCCTTGACTCTGACAATTGGTCGTTCGATACCCAAATAATATGTCGAGCACTGAAGAATGGTATCCGCATAATTGAGATTCCAAGTTTTGAGCCAAAGCGTGCTGGCGGAATAGCTAAACTGAGCCTTCTTGATGCACTTTGGAGAATAGCAGGACGCGTGTTTTTGGAGAGGATAACACGCTAGTTTCCATTTTGAATGCAGTTTCAAGGAAGGACGAAGTTGACTAATTCAACTTGTTGATAGGAGCTTTCAAAGGTTGAAGATACTCATTATCGGTTCTGGTGTTGTCGGGCAGGCAACCGGCATAGGTTTTATTCAGAAAAAACACGAGGTTTTTTTCTATGATATAGACAAAAGAACGTTACAGGACCTAGAGTCAAGGCGTTACAGAGTAATTGACGATCTGCCGAAGTTACATTCTAATCCTCCTCCAACGTTTTCTATGATTTGTGTTCCGACTCCTTCAATTGATGCAAAATTGGATACTGCAAATCTTGAGATGGTAATAAGAGATGTAGGGGAGTTTTTACGAAAAATAACGGGATATCACGTTGTTGTAGTTCGGTCTACGGTGATTCCTTCAACCACGAGAACGCAAATCATTCCGTTGTTGGAGAAATGTTCTGGAAAGAAGGTTGGAACAGATTTTGGAGTGTGCATGAACCCTGAGTTTCTAAGACAGAGAACTGCTCTCCAAGATTTCTTACATCCCTCTAGGATAGTGATAGGTGAATACGATAAGCACTCAGGTGACATGGTAGAATGTCTGTACGCCAAAATTAACGCTCCAATATTTAGAACAGATCTGGATACTGCTGAAATGATAAAATATGTTGCAAATACCTTTCTCGCCACAAAAATATCTTTTTTCAACGAAATATATCTTCTCTGTGAAGGCTTGGGCTTAGATGCACACTTTATTTCGAAGGTAGTCTCACTTGATCCTAGAATAGGTGATTACGGCATATTTGGCGGACGACCATTTGAAGGAAGCTGTCTACCTAAAGATCTAGAGGCCCTCATTTCCTTCATGAATGAGAAAAGAATAGAAGTTCCATTGTTAAAAACTGTTCAGTATATCAACAGAATGATGATGACAAAGAATATGAAGGGTAATACCTAAGTCAATGGTGCTATGATTTGTGGCAGATATTGGCATCAATAACAGGAATGATTCTGGCTCTCGTCACTGCAGTTTACGTGTTTTATTATATTTACATCTTGAAAGCCATTGGAAAAACAACTGCGCGCGCGCGCAACTTAACAAACCCTAGCTTGAAGACCAGAATTACCCTGGTTATTCCTACTTACAATGAAGAACTTGCAATAGGTGGCAAGTTGCTTAATTTGATTGAGCAGACATATCCTCTGAATCTTATGGAAGTCATAGTGATAGACAGTAACTCCAGTGACAAAACTGTTAAAATCGTGAAGAAATTTATGCTCGAACACCCAGAATTAGACATAAAGCTAATAGAAGAAGACAAACGACTAGGTAAGTCTACCGCAGTTAACAAGGCCTTTTCGTCGGCACGTCCACAAAGTGAAGTCATAATGATGACGGATGTTGACGTTTATCTGGAGAAGGATGCCATAGAGAAAGTTGTTTCGAATTTTGGTGATCCAACGGTTGGAGCTGTTTGCGGAAGACAGGTACTTATGAATCCACAAGAGTCAAAGGAAACAAAGATGGAAGCAACCTATCAACGTTTTTATGAAAAGTTACGGATAGGGGAAAGCGTCATCGATTCAACCCCTCTTTTTGAGGGTCAGTTTGCAGCATACAGAGCAAATGTTATACAAGGAGAAAACGTGAGAGAAAACGCAAATGCAGACGATTGCCAATTAGCAATAACAGTACGGAGAAAAGGATTTAGAGCAATATGCGACCAGCAAGCCGTTTTCTATGAATATTCACCCCCAGATCGAGCCTCTCTGCAACTCCAAAAAGTCAGAAGAGGACAAGGGTTGGCTCGTCTATTTTGGCAGAACAAGGATATGATGTTCAAGAACAAATATGGAAAGTTTGGGCTTATCATCTTACCAGCTAACTTCTTTATGCACGTTATTTCTCCATTCTTAGTTTTCAGCTTCCCTATCCTATGCTTAGCAAGCCTTTTCTGTTATTTATTGCAAGGTGGAAACTTGACATGGACCTCAGCCTCTTTAATGCTGGGGGCATGTGCTACGTTGGCGATAGGGTATTTTATTACTGGAAAAAAATACCTAAGAATCCTATGGACTTTTTTAAATTATCAGTTGACAGTTTTGAGGGGAATGCTCCTTATCTTGGGAGGGAGGTCGCTTCACAAATGGCAGAAAGTGGATAGTATAAGAGAGAAATATAGACAGAAATAGGAACTTCATTCAAACATGGTTGTGATGGTTTGTGGAAAAAATTGAAGACTGGCGTTGTTGGGTGCGGGTGGATTGGCCAAAGTGTTCATATTCCAAACTATGTTCAAAATCCCAGGTCAGAGCTAGTCGCTATTTGTGATACAAATGAAGAACTCTTAAGCAAAACAAAAGAGAAATACAATGTGAAATATGCTTTTACGGACTATGAAGAATTACTTGAAGGCGATTTGGTTGAGGCTATTAGTGTCTGTACTCCCACTTCAACGCACTCCAAAATTGTCGTAGACGCCGCTTCTCATGGTGTTCACACATTATGCGAGAAGCCACTCGCCTTGAATATGAAAGAAGCTGACGAGGTATTGGAAGCAGTTTCACGTAGTAAGATCAAGTTTATGGTAGGGTTCAACTGCAGATTTTTGCCAAATCATGTTAGAATGAGAAACTACACAAATGAAGGAAAAATAGGTAGGATAATCACTTCAAGAGGTGAAGTTATTGCTACAATGGGTCCCTTTGGGAATGATGTCGATAAGGAATTTTACCGAAAGGAGACAGAAAAAAGAGTTGGTGCATTTTTTGACATGGGGGTGCACCTCGTAGACTTATTCATATGGTTATTCGGCAAACCAATTGAAGTTTATGCGTCTACTATGACTTTCACTGAGGGAGTTAGTGCCGACGAGTCCTCTGTTGTACTAGTAAAATTCAACAATGACATTTTGACAAGTATTACTGTTGCTTGGCTGTATTTGCCAGACTACCTTTCCATGTCAAATAATAAGATGCTGGAAATTATCGGAACTGAAGGGAAACTCGAATCTGATCTTTTTGGTCCTTCACTCTATTTTTATAGTAAGAATTCATTAGCGTCCAAAATAGGAGGAAAAATAAGAATATTGCCTAGACATCTTAATCCTAAAGTACCCGATGAGGCTTTAAGGTGGTCCTATGAAAAGGAAATAGATAGCTTCTTAAGGGCAATTCTTGAGGACAAAAGACCTAGCATTACTGGAGAGGAGGCGAGAGAAGTTCTCAGGGTAACCCTAGCTGCGTACGAATCAAGTAGAACTAAATCTGTCGTTATTTTAAGGTAGTTAAGAAAATGAATGAAAGATCTATTGTTTCTGTCGTGAAATTGACTGAAGTTTCGATAGAAAAGGCAGTCAATGAAGCTATCAGTTTGATTAACGGTTTTAGCGATTTAAAAGGAAAAAAAGTTGTCTCAATAAAGCCCAATCTTTGTTGTCTGAAGTCTTCATTTTCTGGGGCAACTACAGATTCAAGGATAGTGGAAGCCATCATAAAGCGAATCAGGGAGATTTCATCGTGTAAAATAAACATTGTTGAAACAAACAACTCGTACGGCACTGCAGATGAATCATTCGAAGCTTTAGGTTATATCGACCTTGAGAAGAACTACTCTGGAGTGCGGTGTGTAAATTTATCGAAAGACTCGAAGGTAAGGTTAGATTTGAACGGGAAGATTTTTTCCACAATTCTTGTGCCCGTCACCATGGTTTTTTCTGACTACCTCATAAATGTGGCCAAATTAAAGACACATGCCGACTATCGTTATACCGGAGTGTTAAAAAATGTTTATGGGTTCTTGTTAAGTTCAAATCGGTCCCAATACCATGGTTTTATGAAAGAGGCAATAGTTGACTTAAACAAGATATACAAACCGGACCTATCGATAATTGATGCTATTAATGGAATGGAGGGGTTTGGTCCAACTGATGGCACCCCAAAAAGGGTTGGTGCCATAATAGCGAGCAAAGACCCTGTGGCTGCAGACACCTTGGGTGCCCAAATTATGGGAGTAAATCCGTCTAGTATAAAGTATTTGAAATATGCAGAGAATCAGTGTATAGGTAATATTAGAGAAATTGAGATTCGTGGCAGTGATCCACACGAAGTTAGTGCCAAATTCGATTTTATTCCTCGAAAATGGTATTATTTGGGGAGATTCTCTCTATGGCTTCAACGATTTTCCAGACGTTGCTCCGATTCGGCCAGATTCCTAAGTCTAGTAAGAAGCTCTCTTTCAACTGTTGGTTTTTCTACGTTAAGAGAACGAGTATCGTATAAAGAAATGATTCGCTTGGCAAAAGACACTGTTTTCAAAGTAGACGCTTAGAAATGTGCTTGCTAACTGAAAACGAGGTCTTACAACTTTGAGATTTTTACTTTTCAGCTCTCAAATTCTAAATATTCTCAATTACGCGCGCGCACTTTCAGACGTTGATAACGAATTCATTGTAACTCCACTAGTTCCTATAAATAGGAAGAAAGACTACGAGCTTATGGTTTCTCGCTTTGGAATCATAGAATCTGCGAATATCCACGTCTGTCCAATATTCTTGAAGTCACCAGATGAACGTTTTCGGAATCTACTAAATCCAAATATCCTATTGTCAGATTTTCGTTCGATCTTCAAGACTTTAAGAAGTTCTAGTCCAGACGTGGTCATTTGCGCTTATATACTACACGCATTCCCTCTAATATTTCTGAAGAGAATTCTTAACTATAAACTTTTTGTGATTGCAAGTGGCGGTGATATTAATTTGTCTGAAGGGACAGTCTATGGTCTTGTAAGAAGATTCGTTTACTCGCAAAGTGAACTAATTTTTGCGGTAGCAAATAACCTAAAAACAAAAATACGAAGAGAAAGTGGTTACAGGGCTATAGTTATACCCACCGGCGTCGACCCCTCATTCTTCAGACCACTTAACTCAAAAACAGATCTGCGTGTAAAATGGGGACTTGAGGAAGGCGATTTCATAGTTCTTACACTTTGTCATTTGATTGAACGTAAGTGTATAGATGACGTAATCAAATCTATTCGAATACTCCAAGATCGCAAATTCCATAACACAAAGCTGATCATAGCCGGCCACGGACCAGAGAGACATGCGCTTGAGAGGTTAGCGTTTGAACTCAAATTGAAATCCGACACAACATTTCTTGGCTTTGTAAACGAAACGGAAAAACTAGAACTTTTCAATCTCGCGGACGTGTATGTGATACCAAGCTACTCAGAAGGTTTGCCATTCTCACTAATTGAAGCCATGGCTTGCGGATGCGTTTGCTTATCTACCCCTGTAGGAGACATACCGGGAGTGATATTCGAAGGGAGAAATGGATTCCTAATTAGCCCCCGCGATCCTGAAAATTTGGCTAAGAAAATTGAGAAAGTTGTATCTCTCCCCAGAAAACAAATTTCCTTTGTACAGAATCAAGCTCGACGTACCGTACTTGACAATTTTGACTTCAGAAAGTTGACAAGACACATGATCTATATAATCGTCAAGAAACTTCATTCTTTGCATAGAAACTAACGCGCGTGCAGTTGAAAATGCATCTCTTCAATGAGCAAAGTCGTATATCAAGCAATTTCAAGTTTAGAGGGTGGTTTTTGTTTCATTTAAATTATGGTGAACCATAAATTTCTAAGTCGTCAACCCAAATTTGATGAGGTGTAGTGTCGCTTGTGTCGTGGTAAATCTTACCAACACAAGCCAGATAATCATCAGTGAGCTTTGTTGTTAAACCTGACTTATTGCTGATAAGCTGCCCGTCGAACCAGACTATGAGTTTACCATTTGTTTCATGGCGATATAGATACCATTCTAGGTGGAACCATGTCCCGCGAGGCAAAGGAAAATTACTCACGGTATCAATAGTGTATCTGTTGAAATTTGCGTCTCTTCCCATTACTTCAACGTCGAATTTTTCAATATCAACATTTAGTTGGTTTATGTGAATTTCAGTATAGGGAGTGTAGTTTGGCGGATTATAGTCAAAGAACGGATTTGCAATTGCATACCAGTTCCAGCCTGAACCGTGTAACGCCCAGTCAGAAGGTAGATAAAGCCACACTGAAACATAGACTTCGTCTCCAACCAGCTCCATCATGTGTTGGAGATTGAACTCACAACGGCGAGACTTAGTAACGTCTGTTAATTCCATGCCGACGCAACGTGTACCGCTGTGAGGTGTGGGTCCATCTTGTCTGTCCATTCCCTCTATCCATATGCTTGCGCCACCATCACCTCCAAACTCGAACGAATGTTCAATAGTCAAACTGAGCTTACTGTCGTCGATCTTAGTCACATCTTCGAAGTCTGTATCGTACTTCAATATCAAGCCGAAGTGTTCATCATATACTATTCTTCCCTGCGCTTGAATGGGTGTCGCTGTTGATTGCGCGCGAGCTAAATGAATTGAAGCGATCAAGCAATAATACAACAAGAAAAGGAGAATTACGATCTCGAAATTGTACTTACGCATTGTTCTCCGCATCCATGGGCGCGCAGACACGTAACAGCATATGTGTGAACATATTATATTATAGTAGAACTTTAGGAATAAGGTCTACTGAATTGTATCCAATCATATGTATTAATACTTAATATATATTTTATGTTTAATAAACCTTTCGCACATGCCTATGTCGCAGGATTCAACAACTCCATGGAAGAAAAACTGAGATGACATATACCATTGGGATTACAGGTGGCTCAGGGTACATCGGGTTATCCTTGGCAAAATTCCTTTCCAGTAGTTTCAGAGTGAAAATACTTGACATAAAACAGCCACCTAAGTATGCAGCAATCTTTGATTATACTTATTGTGATGTTAGAAAGCGTGAAGATATAGAAAATCGATTGAGAAATGTGGACTTGGTCATACATGCTGCGATTGTGCAGATTCCATTAATAAATGAGCAGAAAAGACTTGGCTATGAGGTTAATTTTGTCGGTACTCATAATATCTGTGAAGCAGTTGACAAGAATCCACGCACCAAGGGTTTAATACTGACCAGTTCTTGGCATACTATGGGTGAAAAAGGACTGGAAGGAGTTGTGGATGAAGAATTTGGGTTCAGACCAGATAAGGTTGAAGATAGAGCTAGATTATACGCCTTGTCCAAAATCGCCCAAGAATCCATCGTAAGATTTTACGACGAGTTGTCAGAGAAAATATTCGCAGTAGTAAGGATGGGAACAGTGTTGGGTGAAGGCATGCCTGAAAAGACCGCTGCGAACATATTCATAGAAAATGCGCTGAGCGGAAAACCCATAACCCCATTCAAGCATAGTATGCACAGACCAATGTTCTACGTGAACTTAGACGACATTATGAAAGCATATGACGTCCTTGCAAGAAAAATTGTGAATCAACAACTTCAAAACTCAGGA
>SMTZ1_10036103_pt1 | contig 14500 bp, 15 predicted proteins | sample DeeMarSWOR136_30_FD_25667 | JGI IMG/M metagenome (IMG submission 25667) | reverse complement strand
GAGGGTGGGATTCGAACCCACGCTCCGATATAATCGGAGACCGCTTTTCGAGAGCGGCACCATAATCCACTCGGTCACCTCTCCTTGATTACATGGCAAATTATAACATACGGGGCATCTTTGACTGGACGAGGCTTGGCAGGCTTCCCTCCTATATAGTATGATTGCCCTACTTTGCTTACTTTCGGGAGCCACCTTTGATTTGAGAGTGGTATTTTGGAAACATGTCACCTAATTTGTAATAGGCCTAATTGGTAATGAGGAAGGTAATGACTAGCATTGAAGATTATCTCAAGCCCACTGCAACAATTGATTGTAACAACGAATTGATAAGAGAGAAAGCATGGAATCTAACAAAAGGTACCAATGATACTGCGGCCAAAGCAAAAAACCTCTTCTACTGGGTAAGGGACGAGGTTGAATATAATCCTCTTGTGCCACTTGAGATTTTTGAAAACTATCGGGCAAGTGAGACACTGAAGAGGGGAGAGGGCTTTTGTGTTGAGAAAGCAGCCGTCCTAGCTGCCCTTGCCCGGGCTACAGGAATCTCTGCTCGCCTGCACTTCGCCGACATTCGAAATCACCTCGTTTCGACTAGACTACTTGAGATTATGGGGACTAACCTGTTTAGCTATCACGGCTACACCGAGCTACACATAGGTGGAAAGTGGGTTAAGGCCACACCGGCTTTCGACCTTAAAATGTGCCAGGAACACCGGATCATTCCTGTTGACTTCGACGGCCGGAACCATGCCCTTCTTCACTCACACAACTTCGATGGGAAGCTACATATTGAGTACGTTAAGGACCACGGGCACCGCATTGATGTTCCTGTGGAAGAGATACTTGCTGCCTGGATGCAGCACTATGGAGCAGCAGCTCAGGAACGGTTGAGCCGTCTTCTCAGGGAGGAAAATAAAAGCAAAAAGTGATAGAGGGCATGTATCTGGACATCAAATTGAGAAATATCTGAAAGTCACTCTCATAAACCAAGCGGTCACCTCTCCTTGATTATATAGCCAATTATACCATACAGGGCATCTTTGGCTGGATGATGCTTGGCAGGCTTCCCTCTATATAGTATGATTGCCCTACTTTGCTTAGTTTCGGGAGCTGCCTTTGATTTGGTTCAAGTTTATTCTATGCCTGGCTGTTGTCTTATTTGCCGGAACAAAACTAGCTCAATATGGGGATGCTATAGCCGAGAAGACGGGCTTGGGACGGATATGGATAGGGCTAGTGCTTATTGCTGTTATTACTACCATGCCGGAACTGGTCACTTCAGTCAGTTCTGTAGCACTGGTTCACTCGGCTGATTTAGCTTTGGGCACTCTTCTGGGAAGTTGCTGTTTCAACCTTGCTATTCTAGCTTTGCTGGATATTCTCCACTTGCATACACCGGTTTTGTCCATGGCAAGCCCGAGGCATGTGATAACGGCTGGCTGGGGAGCATTGCTCATTGCCCTTGCTGCCGCAAGCATAATCGCTGGCGGCAGGTTTACCTTTTTAGCATTGGGATGGGTGGGCATCCCGAGCATTGTTATTCTCATACTTTATTTGCTGGGGATGTGGTGGATATTCCGACGCGAACGCGGTCAGAGATTGCATGCTGCTCCAAATACCGCCCTCCAGTACGATAAGTTTACTACAAGAACGGTGTGCATCAGATTTGCTCTGGCGGCAGCAGCAGTGATTGCTGCTGGAATATGGCTAGCATTCATTGGTGATGAAATCAGTAGTACTACTGGCTGGGGTGGCACCTTTGTGGGGAGTTTGTTTCTGGCGATTACTACCTCCGCACCAGAGCTAGTGGTTGCTATTACTGCCCTGCGTATGGGTGCCGTAGATTTGGCGGTGGCTGACATTTTAGGCGCCAACATGCTCGACATTGCTATGATTGTCCTAGTTGACCTTGCCCAGGGTCAAGGATTTATTCTTTCCGCGGTATCGAAAAGTCATCTTATTATTGCCGCCGTGGCAGTGACGATGAGCCTTCTGGTTATGGTCGGGTTGAGGTTTCAGCGAAGGCGCAAGGTTTTTAGAGTAGTTAGTTGGTATACCCCCCTTTTAATCGTTAAGCAGCCCCTGTAGCTCAGAGGATAGAGCGCTGGCCTCCGGAGCCAGGTGCAAGGGTTCGAGTCCCTTCAGGGGCAGTTTGTAATTAGGCTATTTAAAAATGTAGTTACCCAATTTATTGGGCTTTCCCTTTTGTCATTGCGAGGCTGACGAAGTCAGCCGAAGCAATCTCGTGAGGGGTGGGAGATTACCACGCACCCTTTCTCGCAATGATAAAAAGAGAGGGGGCCGGATAAATCAGGCAGCTATAGGGATACCCGAAATTGAACGGGAAATCAAAATTAAACTGCCTCTTTGTATGGTAAGGAGGTGTTGTGTTATGGCTGAGCTTCTTGAAGTAAGATGGCATGGCAGAGGAGGGCTGGGAGCGGTGACTTCGGCGGAATTAGTTGCCCGTGCTGCTATAAGCGAAGGAAAATACGCGCAGTCATTTCCTAGCTTTGGACCCGAAAGGAGGGGAGCACCAGTCATTGCTTTCCTCAGGATAAGCGATGAATTTATCAGGACGAGGACGCCTATTGATGAGCCTGATGTAGTGGCTGTGCTTGATCCCGGCTTGTTGCACGCGGTTGACGTAACCTCAGGGCTTAAGAAGAATAGTAAAATCATAATTAACTCTAGGAAATCACCCGCTGAACTGAAGTCTGAATTTGGGTATAAGTGGCCTGTAGCTGCAGTTAACGCTACAATAATCGCCAGAGAAACTATCGGGATGCCTATCACTAACACCGCTATAATAGGCGCGCTGCTAAAAGTTACCGAGGCCGTGAAAGTTGATTCTGTGGTTGAGCAGCTACATGAACGGTTTGGGGCGCGGGCTAAGGGAAATATCGAGGCCATGAAAAGAGCTTACAAAGAGACGGTGATAGAGGAGTAAGAAATGACGGAGAAAAGGCTAAAAACAGGGTCTGATTTTACATGGAGAGACATGGAAGTTGGCAATATAATTACAGAAGCGGGGAACGCTGTCTTGCGCAGGACAGGTGATTGGAGATCCCAAAGGCCGATAATTGATAAAGAAAGGTGTAACAAATGTGGCTTATGTTGGCTTTATTGCCCTGATGCAGCCATAAAGCCTTTCAAGGATGGATATTATGAGAGCGATCTTTTCCACTGTAAAGGCTGTGGCATTTGTGCCAAAGTGTGTGACAAAGGGGCTATAAATATGATAGAGGAGGAGGAAAAATGAGCAAAAGAGTGGGGTTGGAAGCTTCGCATGCTGCTGCCGAAGCAGCTAGAATGGCTGACGTTGATGTTATTGCTGCCTATCCCATAACACCCCAGACGCATATCCCCGAGCGGCTTGCTGAGATGGTGGCTGATGGTGAGTTGAACGCAGCTTATATACCTGTGGAGTCGGAGCACTCGGCCCTCAGCACGTGCCTTGGAGCTGCCGCTGTAGGGGCAAGGACTTTTACTGCCACTGCAGGTCCAGGGTTGGAATATATGCACAATGTCCTGTATGTCGCCTCATCCATGCGGCTGCCAGTGGTTATGACGGTGGCTAACCGAGCTTTATCCGCACCATTGAGTATTTGGGGAGACCACTCTGATGCCATGGGTAGCCGGGACACTGGCTGGATCCAGGTATTTTGTCAGAATAGCCAAGAGGCATTTGACATGACTTTTTGGGCCTTTCGTGTTGGCGAAGACCCAGGAGTTCTTTTACCAGTCATGGTTCATTTTGACGGATTTCACCTCACTCATGTAACAGAGCCAGTTATTTTGCCAGAACAAGAAGAAGTGGATAAATTTCTCCCCCAATTTCACTACCCTTTTACTTTAGACCCCGATAAGCCAATGACCCTTGGGGCTTTCGCACCACCCGACATATATCCAGAGGCAAAGATGGCTCAGGATGTGGCGCTCAGGAAATCCAAGGATGTGATAATCCAAGGATTTAAAGAATTTGGAGACATATTTAGACGTTATTATCACCCCGTCGAGCCCTATAAGACGAAAGGGGCTAAAACGTTGCTTTTAACTATGGGAAGTTTTAGTGAGACAGCAAAGATTGCCATAGATACAAAAAAGAATAAAGGGGAATCTATAGGGCTTATCAACTTGCGTCTTTGGAGGCCTTTCCCATTCGAGGAACTTCGCCAGGCGGCAAAGGATGCCGAAATTCTTGTCGTCTTTGACCGATGTATCTCCTTCGGAGGTCCGGGAGGGCCAGTTTCCTCCGAAATCAGGTCAGCCTTATATAATGAAAAGAAAAAGCCGAGGGTTGTGAGTTTTGTAGGTGGTTTGGGTGGAAGAGACATGTTGGTAAAAGATTTTGAGTATATTATTGACCAGGGTCGGGAAATCGCGGAAAAGGGCTCGAAGGAATTATTTGAGATAGTGGGCATAAGAGGGTGAAAATGAAGGAGAAATTTATAAAATTTGGTAAAAACCTTGTGACCGCAGAGGAGTTTCTCGCTGAGGGACATAGTTTTTGCACTGGCTGTGGCGAAGCTCTGGCATTAAGACTCGCCTGCAAAGCCTTGGGAAGGAATGTAATAATTGCTAATGCTACCGGATGTATAGAGGTTTGTACTTCGCCACTTCCTGTCACCTCATGGAGAGTTCCTTGGATACACACATTGTTTGAAAATGTCGCCGCTACAGCTTCGGGTATAGAAGCAGGGTTAAAGATTTTGATGAGGAAAGGTAAGATGCCTGAAAGGGACATTAAATGTGTGGCCGTAGCTGGAGATGGCGGAACAAGCGACATAGGAGTTCAAGCTTTGTCTGGAGCGTTTGAAAGAAACCATGACTTTTTATATCTCTGTTTTGATAACGAAGCGTATATGAATACTGGGATCCAAAGGTCAAGTGCCACTCCATACGGAGCTTCGACTACCACGGCACCTGCGGGCAAGCTGAGCATTGGCCAGACTACCTGGAAAAAGAACATGCCTGAAATTGCTGTTGCCCATAACATACCTTATGTAGCCACAGCCTGTCCCAGCTATCCTTTTGATTTAATGAACAAGGTTAAAAAGGGTGGGGAAGTCAAAGGGCCAGCTTACGTCCATATATTCTCTCCTTGCCCGACAGGCTGGAGGCATGCTATCGATTTAGCTATTGAGATAGGTCGGCTTGCTGTAGAGACAGGCATTTTCCCTCTCTACGAGGTAGAAAATGGACGGTATAAATTAAATGTTGACCGATCTAAGCTTAGGCCGGTTGGGGAATACTTAAAGCCACAAGGCCGGTTCCGTCATTTGCTGGAAGGGGAGATTGAAACGATTCAAGAACACGTAAATGAGTTGATTGCTTCAATTCTCCTTACCTACTATAATACTTAGCTATACGGGGTGTGGCGCAGCGGCTAGCGCGCATGGTTTGGGACCATGAGGTCGGTGGTTCAAATCCACTCACCCCGACCATGGTAACTCTCCTTTTCATTTTGTAAAAGCCTGAGGAAAATCTTGACAAGAAAAATGAATCACACTATAATTGTTAGTTGTGTCTAACAATTATGGGAGTAGGCGATGGTAAAACAAGAAGCGGAAAGAGAGCAGACCGCCAGCATGGAAGACTACCTTGAGGCGATAGCTAACCTCGGTGAGGGAAGGAAGGTGGTAAGAGTAAAGCAGATCAGCGAAATGCTAGGAGTTAAGATGCCCAGTGTTACCTCTGCTTTGAAAAAACTCTCAGAACGGGAGCTTGTGGAGCACGAGAGATATGGCCACATAAAGCTTACTCCTGAAGGGGATAAGGTTGCCCGCGATGTGATTTACCGCCATGAGGCATTGACCCGTTTTTTTGCGCAAGCTCTGGGCATTAACCGAGAAACTGCGGAAGAAGATGCCTGCAAGATTGAGCATGTAATTAGGTATGGAGAGACTGGCAAAGTTTGTGGAGTTTATAGAGGCCTGTCCACTGGGAGGGACTAATTTCCCCAGTAGGTATGAATATTATTTAAAGCACGGAGAGCTCCCTCAAGATTGCTTGAACAGAGGTGCGAAGAAAAGGAAATAAAGACGGCAAATTTTTTTAGAATTTGTAAGTTAGGCGTGACTAACTTATTAGGATAGGAGATAAGCTATGACCATGAATCAAAACGAACAGTTGACCTTGGCTGAGATGAAGACTGGGCAGACAGGCACTGTGGTTGGAGTTCTGGGAGGGCGTGGCTTAATTCAGCGTCTGGATGCTTTGGGTATCAGGCCAGGAAAGAAGGTAACCAAGGTAAGTTCTACGCTATTTCGTGGCCCGGTTATGCTCAGGGTGAATAGTACCCAGGTGGCTGTTGGTTTTGGCATGGCCAAGAAAATAATAGTCGAAGCAGAGAAACATCTGCCGCGAGTTTCCTGAGATGATGCAAATCCTGCTTGTGGGCAATCCCAATGTGGGAAAAAGCGCACTTTTTTCTCGACTGACCGGTACACACATTATCGCTTCCAACTATCCCGGCACCACCGTGGGGTTCACCAGAGGTTATCTGAAGCTGGAGGAGGAGCGGGCTGAGCTTATCGATGTCCCCGGTAACTATACCCTTGAACCAACTTCTAAAGCAGAAGAGGTGGCAGTGGAGATGCTCAAAGAAGGGAACCTGGTCATAAATGTCATCGACGCCACCAATCTGGAGAGAAATCTCAACCTGACCTTGCAGTTGCTGGAGAGACAGACTCCAGTAATAGTTGCCCTCAACATGTGGGATGATACTAAGCATCGGGGTATAAATGTTGATGTTGCCAAGCTGGAGGAACTTCTTGGAGTGCCAGTTGTACCCACGGTAGGCGTTACCGGACAGGGAATAAAGGAATTAGTCAGGCGTCTTCCTGAGGCAAAAGTGCCCAAAAACGCCCGTACTTATTCTAATAGCGATGAGCGGTGGGTGAGAGTGGGTGGCATCGTGAGCCAGGTGCAATCGTTGAGCCATCGCCACCATCGCTGGTATGAGCATTTAGAAGATGCCAGCAGTCATCGGGTATGGGGGATAGTTATAGCCCTGCTTGTCCTTTTTACCACCTTCTGGTTCGTCCGATTCGTTGGCGAAGGAATAACTGGCTATGCAGCTGAGCCCCTCTTTGAAGGGCTGTGGACACCGCTGCTATCCAGACTGAGCCTTGCTTTAGGGGCAGGAGGGTTCTGGCACAACATCTTGATAGGTAACCTTATCGGGGGAGAAATTGACTATTTTCAGTCCTTCGGTTTGCTTAGCACTGGACTTTTCATTCCCCTCGCTGTGGTGTTGCCATATATCGTCTCTTTTTACCTGGCATTAGGAATACTGGAAGATGTTGGTTACCTGCCCCGCCTGGCGGTACTGATGGACACTATAATGCACCGTTTGGGGCTACACGGTTATGCCATCATCCCCACTATTCTGGGCTTTGGATGTAATGTGCCTGGCATTATGGCAACCCGTATTTTGGAGAGCCGTAAACAAAGGTTTATTGCGGCAACTTTAATTTCCATTGGCGTTCCCTGTGCTGCCTTGCAGGCCATGATAATCGGACTGGTGGGGCGGCAGGGGGTGGGATACGTAGCTATGGTCTATGGGAGCCTGTTTATATCCTGGGTTATCATAGGGCTAATCCTTAATCGTGCTGTCAAAGGATTCAACCCGGAACTTCTAGTGGAGATTCCCCCTTATCGCTTGCCGCCGTGGCGGGTCATTGGTGAAAAGCTCTGGCTACGGGTCTCTGGCTTTCTTAGGGAAGCCTTGCCTATAGTCCTCGGCACTGTATTAGTGGTAAACATCCTATACCATTTAGGAGTTTTCAATGCCATTGCTGATATTACCGCCCCGGTATTGACCGGGCTGTGGGGGCTGCCCAAGGAGACAATTACCGCCCTGGCTATTGGCTTTCTGCGTAAGGATGTGGCCATGGGCATGTTAGCTCCCCTGGCTCTAACTGCTAAGCAATTGGTTATCAGCAGCACGGTTATGGCTATGTTTTTCCCTTGTGTAGCTACCTTTGTGATATTGGCTCGGGAGCTGGGAGTACGAGACTTGCTTAAAGCTGTGGGAATAATGATAGCAGCAGCACTAATAATGGGCAGCTTGCAGAACCTGGTCCTGTAGGGTGGGGTTTACGGGCTCATTTAGCAAACAAAAGCTCTTTCAAAATCTGCGAGATATCTTTGACAGCCAGCTTATCATCCAGGTCTTCTGCCTTCACGGCATCAGTGAGCATCGTCAGGCAACTGGGGCAGGCAACTGCTAAAGTATCGGCTCCGGTTTCGTAAGCTTCTCTGGCCCTGACCCGTGCCGGGCTATCCGCGCTGCCTGCTAAAAGGTCGGTAACGAAATTACCACTGCCACCGCCACAGCAGAAGGCGTCTCTCCTGTTCCGCTCCATCTCCACCAGCTCAAGGCCAGGAATACTTTGCAATATCTGCCTAGGCTCGTCATAGATATTATTATAACGTCCGAGGAAACAGGGGTCTTGATAAGTGACTTTTGCTTTAGCTTGTGAAGGTTTTATCTTATTCTTGTTAATCAAATCATTGAGGATTTGAGTTAATTACCTTACTAACGCCAAGCTCTTTGAATTGCTGGCTGTTTTTCTCCACCAGATTCTGAAACAGTCCTGTTTCACCCAGCATATATATCTCATTGCCGCAGCACTCTTCTTCTTCACCAAGTATCCCGAAGGATACTCCTGAGGCGTTTAAGATATCTACCAGGCTCCTGGCCATTTTCTGTCCGTTTTCGTCATACGAGCCTAGGCAGCCGACATACAGGAGGTATTCATCTCCTGACGCATACTTTTTGGTGCCGTTTGCCCAGGCAGCCCTGTCGCTCCTGAGCTGCTTAAAAGGGTTTCCATAGCCATAAACAGCTTCAAAAAAGCGTGCCACACGTGGCGGTATTTTCCCTTTCTCGACCATGTCGCTCCTGGCTCCAACAATCCAGTCGACAATATCAGGAGCGAACTTCATTGGACATTGCTCAGTACAGTTCTTGCAGGTTGTGCAGGCGTAAAGGATTTCAGCGAAGTGCTCCGACCATTCGATTTCACCCTTCAACCAGGCATAAATGAGCCAAAGTCGCCCACCGGTGGAATAGCTATCAAACCTGAACCTTCTGTAGGAAGGACAATTAAAGCTTGAATAATCGGTGGGAAACTTACAGTACCCACATCTGAAGCATCTATGGATCTGGCTAACATATTTCTGCATTATTTCACCTCCCAATTTCCAGGGTTCATGATTCCATTGGGATCCAGGAGTTGCTTTATCTTCTTCATAAGGACAAGCGTATTCGGGTCCATCTTGTCCATCAGCAGCCTCTGTTCGTCAATGTCTGCCTTCCAGAGCACGCCTCCTTCCTCCAGGGCGAATTTGCTGCATTCATCTAAAGCCTTTTTGACTCTCGCCATCTCGTCACTATTAGCTCTATTAAAGGAAAAAGAGAAAGAAAACATCATGCAATGCCCGGCACCGATAAGCCGCGAGGTGCATGCATAGAAGACATTATATTTTGTGGCCACCTCCGCCAGTTTTCTGATGAAAGTTGGAAATTTCTCAATTGGGGTGATGGGCCCGGCATATTGAAATCCGCCACCTTTAGATACATCGGCAAATCTGGCTGTATCTTTTGAGGGCATTGACATCAGTGGTGCTTTCATGTCTGGCGAAGTGCTCAAGAAGCCCAAATCCCGGCTTTCAAAATATTCCCAGAGTGCATCCCACACCATCTTGCGCTTAAACTCAAGTTCTTCGTCTGAATCGCCGGTTATGTAAGACATTATCCAGAAAGTCCCCCTGAACCTCAAAGGCAGTGGCTGAGCTGAGACCACCACGTCTTCCACCATCTCAGTGTGGCTTAGCCTTAGCATGATGTCGGGGACCAGTTCGGCCTTGTCTGTCAGGAAAAGCATGATGTCTCTCATCTTCTTACATGGATAAAGCTTCAGCCCCAGCCGGGTGATTACGCCAGTGGTGCCAAACCAGCCTAGAAAGAGTCCGGATAAATCCGGCAGTGGAGCCCCCTTTGAGAACCAGAATGAAGATACTGAACACGAGCCGATGCGGCAAAGTTCTCCCGTGGGCAGGACAACTTCCAGGCCGGAGACCATGTCGGAGTTGAAACCGTGCTGCTGTGACAGGCGCCCCTGCCCGTGTATTACCGCGTTAGCAACTATCGTTGCTATCGGCGGAGCGTCAGGTATGCTGTGCCGTAAGCGAGGGTGATGTTTTTGCAGGTAACTTTTCAATATACCCTGGGTAACACCGGCTTCAACGACGACGTACCTGGCTTTTTCATTTACCTCTAAAATTCTGTCCATCCGCTTCATGTCCAGCACAATGCCGCCTCGCTGAGGGATAACCAGACCGGTCAATGCCAAACCTGCCCCTTTGGGAACTACGGGTATCTTCTCCCTATTTGCCAGCTTTACTATCTCCTGCACCTCTTCAGTTGTTTTGGGCATCACCACGAAGTCTGGTTCATGCGGGGGCATAAGCCCGCCGTCCCTGGCATAAAAATAACGCTCTTCTTTCTGGTCAGAGACGAAATCCTTGCTGACTATTTTAACCAACGAATCGTATAAAGCACTGGTGGTCATCATAATTTACACCTCCGCTACTAATTCAGGCAGCCTCAAGGCTTGTTCTTCACCTATAGCGAGTTTGCACAGGTCAATCATGTGTATCGGCTTTATGCCCTGCTTAACGACCTTATGGGCGAGCGAGTCCCAGCAAGCCGGGCAATTAAAAACGCAGTACTCGGCTCCGAACTTCACCATATCGTCTATATTCCGCTTCTGAACGTCGTCGGCCAGCGCTGGCCCCTTAGCCATCCTGATTATCTCGGCGCAGCACAGAGCACTTTCTCTGTCATACTTGCGCTTAACTCGCTCTACCCCAAGCAGCCCGAATATATCATCCAAATAGTGGTCTGTATCCGGACAAAGCCGGGCTGAGCAGTTTCTCTGGTAGGCAGCTTTAATATTGAGCGGTTTTATCAGGTCTTTGAGTTCCTTCAGCCTATCATACAGGTACTCGTAGTAATGAATGGGTTTGAAGGGTATATCTATACCGTAAGCGGGTGCCAGCGAAGTGAAGGTGCCATAACATTCGTCATGGAGACATACAAGCTCTTTGATTCCCTGGTTTTTAATATTCTCAACTATCTTGGGTAGCCTGTCCTTTATTACTGAGGCTTTTGCGTAATGCAGGTAAACAGCATTGCAAAAAAACTCCTGCCCGAAGATTACTGACCAGGCAATGCCGTTAAAGAGCTTACCCTTGACCAGTGTGTTGAAGTGGGGCAGAAAGCAGTACGATAATGCCCTTTCCTCAACTTTGCCCACCATGAATCTGCCTACTGGCTGGCACTGGTTAATCCACATTGTGACGGTTGGCCTCGGCGCTGGTAATATCCCTTTCTTCTCCTGCTGCTCAACAATTAAGTAAAACGGATGGTTCCCATAGGGGCAGTATTCCTCACAGGCATAACATGTGGTGCATGCCTCCAGCACATAGGAATCCTCACTATTGATTACCTTCTGCCACTCCTTCTTCGCCTTGTCTTTATCCTTAAAATCCATGTACTGGCACTTAACGAGGCAACTGATGGCTTTGCACTTGGCACATTTTGTCTTGTCAAATTTTAATTCGGGCAATGGCATATCCCTCCCTTCGATTTTTATCACGCTACTCAAAATTAACCGAGCGTGCGTAATTCGGCTCTTAGTACCTTGCCCAGAAGGTTCTTGGGCAAGGATTTCATAAATTGTACCTTTTTTGGCAACTTAAAGGTAGGCAGGCGGTCTTTGCAGAAGGCAATTAGTTCCTCTTCGGTTACCTGTTTACTTGGCTTTATGACAATGAAAGCCTTTATTTCCTCCCCATATATAGCATCCGGGATGCCTACGACTCCTGTTGAAGAACCTCCTCAACTTCCACCGGTGATACGTTTTCTCCACCTCTGATAATGATATCCTTCTTGCGGCCGGTGATGTAGAAGTAGCCATCCTCATCTACATGTCCCAGGTCGCCGGTATAAAGCCAGCCGTCTTTGATGGCTTTGGCTGTTTCTTCAGGCAAGTTCCAGTAGCCTTTCATCACTGTAGGTCCCTTGATTACTATCTCGCCTTGTTGACCTGGTGGCAGCTCTTGCCCTTTTTCGTCGAACACTTTTATGGTGTTGCATTTCAGCAAGCACTTGCCAATGGAGCCATACTTGGGTGGAAGGTCGCCTGGTTGCCCTGTAGTGGTGGCCCCTGATTCGGTTAGGCCCCACCCCTCTCGGATATCCACTCCTACCTTTTCTTTCCACTTTAAGGCTACTTCTACGGGCAGTGGTGCTGCCCCGCATTGGCAGTCCTCAAGAGAGCTCAAATCGTATTTGTCCAGCTCGGGGAATTCCAACATCTGGATGTACATGGTGGGCACTGCTGCCATTTGGGTAATCCGGAATCTCTGAATGGCTTTCAGTGCCTCCTCCACATTCCACCACCGTAGCAAAATCGTCTTTCCGCCTACGAAGTTACCAGTGTTACTGAAGGCAATGCCAAATGAATGTGATAGAGGCAGCACTCCTAGGCTGACCATTTCTCGATTTACACTGGAGACTCGCTGAGTTACTTCATTAAGCTGGAGTGTTTTGGGATTAAGCGCACGGGTGTTTAACTGCAAAGTCAAGGAGCGATGGACCAGAACGTATTCGTAGAAGAATAAGGCGTTGATATAAAGCGAGTAATGTGTGTGCATCACCCCTTTGGGCGGTCCTGTGGTGCCAGCAGTGTATATCAAAGCGGCAACAGTGTCGTTATCAGTTTGCTCCATCGTCAGTATACCCAAGCTAGTTGACATAATATTGCGATACGAGATTGTTCCAGGAACATCATCGCGGTCTGTGAGGATTATATGGTGCAAGCTGGGAGTTTGCTTTTGCGCCTCCAACACACGGCCTACGAAATCTGAGCTAGTGAGGATGGCTTTGGCTCCGCAGTCACGATATATATATGCAGCCTGGTCAGGTCTCAGCAGGGGACTCAAGGGGACGACAACAGCGCCTATCTTGTATATGGCGGGAAAAGCAGAAAGCAGCTCCGGACTGTTAGGCATTTGTACAGCCACCCGATCTCCTTGGTTTATGCCAATGCCTTTGAGTGCATTCCCTAATAGGTTGGCGTTATGATTTATCTCAACGTTTGTGTACCATCTCCCTTCAAAATAAAGGACTTCATATTCGCCGAACCTTTTGATGTTATCCTCTAATCCACTGCCAATGTTCATAATATGTCCTTACTCAATTCAATATTTCACTATTATTTGGAAGTGAGTAAATTTTAGACCCAATTGCTCTTGAGTTGATGGTATATTGATAGTATAACTCTGGCGGTGAATCGTCAAGTTCCAAGAGGGACTTTGGTCTCCCGTTTTTATTAACTGACACTTATGAAAAATTCTCATTATCGGGTCATTTTCAAGGTTATGAGGGTTTGACATCATATAGTTTTTATGCCATAGTCTCTTGTTCCAAAAAGCTTACGTCAGGAGGTCAATCAATGGTCGGCATAAAGTCTTACGGAGCTTATATCCCACGGTATCGAATGAATCACAACACTATCTTCATGGCTGTTGCATTCTTGGGGACGTTCCCACCGCCCGGGGAAAATGCAGTTGCCAATCATGACGAAGATACTCTCACTATGGCAGTAGCCGCAGGGACCGATTGTTTAAGTGGTTTGAAACGGGAGATAGTTGATGGTCTGTATCTTGCTACCACCAGTCAGCCTTATATGGTAAGGCAAAACTCAGCTCTGGTAGCTACTGCTCTTGATTTACAGTCAAACATAAGGACTGCTGATTTTATAGGCTCTGCGAAGTCAGGGACAACTGCACTACTTTCCGCCCTCGATACTGTAAAGGGAGAGACGTCAAGTAATGTTCTTGTCTGTGCTTCCGATTGCCGGTTGAGCAAGCCGGGCAGAAGGTGCGTATTCTGTTTCCTATGATTTTCCCGACCGCTGGAGGGCAAGCGGTGAAAAGTTTGAACATGCCTGGGAAGATAGGTTTATTCGCGATTCTGGCTACAGTCAATTCATCACGGAGGTAATTTCCGGACTGTTGAAGAAATACAAGCTGAATATCAAGGACTTTGCCAAGATAGTGTATCCAGGTCTGTATGCCCGAGAGCATGGAGCTATTGCCAAGCGGTTAGGTGCTGATCCTGGTCAGCTTCAGGATACATTGCTTAGCACAGTCGGTGATACTGGCTCAGCTTCACCTTTAATGATGCTGGTAGCGGCGTTGGAAGATGCCAAGCCCGGCGACAAAATATTGGTCGCCAGCTTTGGGAACGGTGGCGACGCACTGTTCTTCCAGGTTACTGAAAAAGTAAAAAGTGTGGCTGATAGGAGGGCGGTGAAGAAACATCTCGCTTCTAAAAAAGATCTTGCCAGCTATGAAAAATATCTTGCCTTCAGAAATTTAGCCCCGATGGACTTAGGTATGCGTGGCGAGATAAACA
>SMTZ1_10006182_pt1 | contig 14500 bp, 12 predicted proteins | sample DeeMarSWOR136_30_FD_25667 | JGI IMG/M metagenome (IMG submission 25667) | reverse complement strand
AAATAGGGGTTATTGACGATGTAATTGAATCTCAGAAAGAAATTGAAGCTTCGATTTTAGAAGTTAAAGATAATATTTCTAAAGCTCAATTTAACAAATATCAATTTCTTGAAAAAATCAAGAAGAAGTCTCAATCTCTTACAAAATCTATTGAACTTTTACAAAAAATTGATGAGACTAACGAAGAAGAATATATTGAGGAATATAGAAAGTTATTTGAAAAACTAAAAGAAAAAAAAAATAATACTTGACCAAATTTAAGCTAAAGTTTTCTAAATATAATAGCTATATTCATAATATTTTTTAGAGAATGGTATTTAGCATCAATTTTACGCTATTTAATTCATATTTATTTCTTAAATTGATTAAATTTTTCTCGATTCTTTCAGGATTTGTTGATTGAATATCTGCGATTCGCATCAACTTACCATATACTCCAAAAATTTGTAAATGCATGAGATTATATTTTTTAAAAAGAGATAAAAGTTCGTCAATCTGATATCTACGATAATGTCCTATAATTTGATCCTGATAGGAATAATATTTCATATGATGAGGTACTGTGATTATTACTAATCCATTAGTTTTCATTATTCGACTTATTTCAGAAACAGCTAACTCATCATCTTTAATATGCTCTAATACATCAAGTGCACTTACAAAATCAAATGTCTTATCTTTATAGGGTAATCTTGCTAGATCTCCACAAAGAGGATTTGATCTTTTATTATTTAAATATTGGTTCAGTGGAATATGGGAAATATCATAAAACGATTTTTGCTTAATATTATCCAAAAACGAAAGAAATGAATTTCCAGAGCATCCAAGATCAATTCCATGCGAAAAAAATCTATTTGAATTTACTTTTTCTTTTAAAAGATCGAATTTACATCTAATTCCTGGAGAAATATAATATTCTGATAAAGTTCTATAAGAAAAGTTTTTTTGCTTATCGTAAAAGCTTTTAACCATTTAAATTATCCAAAACAAATAAATATCTGTTAAATAGAATATAGTGCTCAATAAATTATTTTTTTTTTTGCTAGTAGATTTAAAAAAAAAGGAATATTAAATTTTACAATTAATAGGAGTATTTAATAAAATGATTCAGCTTAGTGTGTATTTGGAAGATCGTCCAGGCTCCTTGGCAAACTTTATTAAACTCCTAATGGACCATAAGATTTTCATACGAGCTTTAACCGTAGCAAAAACAAGTGAATATGGATTAATATTAGCTTTAGTAGACAAACCAGAAAAATGTATTAACCTTTTGGAGGAAAAGGATTTTGTTTTATCTACGGCTGATGTAATTGCCGTAAGATTGAATGATCATCCTAATGCTCTATATGATATTCCAAAAACCTTAGGAGATAATCAGATTAACATTGATTATTTCTATTCGACACTAGTAAAAGATGAATCTGTGCTTGTTTTACGTGTTGAAGATGCAATAATAGAAAAATCTATTAAAATTTTAGAAAAAGCAGGATTTACTCTCGTAGAAAAGTAAATTGAAATGAATCAATCTCACAAGGACTTATTAAAAAAAGCTTTTGCCTTAATAATTAAATTTCTTGTTTTAACTTTTATAGGTATTCTTATCTGGAATATATTTTTTTATACTAATATATATCTACTTATTGGGGCCATCGTATTTCTTAGTATTGTAGGTATATTTGGCCTTGTTTCTGAAATCCGTGAAGTTTATGCTGATGATGATAAAAACATTCGAAATATTATGCAGAAATGGATTGAATCTGATAAAGAAGGAGAATCTAAAGTAGCCTTATTATGTCCAAAATGCGGACACGAATTTTTATCTCTTGATACAAACTTCTGCTCTAATTGTGGACACGTTTTGAAACAAGAGTAAAGTACGGGATTAATTTTAATTGAATAATAAAACTTAAGAATTTTACAATTTTTCAAATATTACTACTAATTTAAGAAATTTATAGATATTCAGATAAAATACTATCTTAAAGGTTAGAAATATGAGTATTAAGTTTAGCGATGAGCAACAGATGATAAGAGAGTCAGTTGCGGAATTTGCGCAGAGTAAAATCGCTCCTATTGCACTTCAAATGGAAGAAACTAGAGAGATTCCAAGAGATGTTGTCAAAGGAATGGCAGAATTAGGTCTGATGACTTGTACTGCAGATGAAAAATATGGCGGTCCTGGACTAGATGCGGTTAGTGCTGGAGTAATAGCTGAAGAGTTGGCAAAAGCTGACTGTACCGGCTCAACTTGTGTGTACTACTTAGTTCCCGCATCTTGGGGTTTTCTTCTAAATAAATACGGAACAGAAGAAGCAAAACAAGAAATCTTTCCTAAAACGGTGTCTGGAGAGTGGTTCCTTGGAATAGCAACAACTGAAAGTGATGCTGGTTCTGATGTAGGTGGTACTAAGACAACTATAAAACCTGATGGAGATGGATTTGGAACTTGGAACAAGAGGAATGACAGTATTTTATTTACCATTAACAGCTGAAGGCATTTCTCCTACGTATATCAATGATTTAGGACGTGAAGGAATTTCATGTGGTGGGTTTTCAATAGATAATGTTAAAATTCCTAAACATTATATAATTGGTGAAGAAAACAAGGGTTTCTATATTTTACATGAAGGTTACGAATATGCAAGAGCATTAATTACAGTAATCTGCGCCTCTGCTGGTCTAAAGTCGTTAGAAAATGGAATTAATTATATCAAGGAAAGAAAATCTTTTGGAAAATCATTATCACAATATCAAGGGATTAACTTTAAACTTTCTGAACATTATACCAGATTAAACATGTTAAGAGATTGGGGTTATAGAGCACTAAAGACTATTGACCTAGAACAACAAGGGAAAGCAAGTAGATTTGAAACTAGTAAAATTGTTGCTATGGGAAAGATGTTTTGTTCCGAATGGGCTTGTAATGCAATAAATGATGTTATGCAATGGCAAGGTGCTTTTGGATATTCACGAGAATGCCCTGATCAAGCTGCATGGCGGGCAGTTAGATCTTTCTCGCTTGCAGAAGGCAGTTCTGAAGTTATGAAGATGATTGTAGCAAGAGAGCTACTCGGTAAGAAGCAATATTAAACTTTTTTATTTTTATTTTTTCTTTCTTAATTCGTTTAGGAAGGTAAAAATCTCAGTTGGAAATTACCTAATTTGAAAAAAAATTTAATTATTGAGCTTCTAATTCAATTTCCTCAGTTAAAAAATCAGTTATCTCATTAACTACACTTTTAGGATCTGGTTGAAAGAAAAAATGAGCAGCATTATCTAACATAATCATTTTTGATCCAGATATATTTTTTGCTAAAACTTCAGCATTTCCTGGTGGTAATAAAATATCTTCTTTGCCATGAAGAATTAATGTAGGAGTTTTAATTTCTTTAAGTCTCCTCCCTGGATTGAAACTCATTGCCTTTAATTGACGACGATATGAGCTTAGTTGGATAGGTATTTTAAGCATTTGTTGTTTATATGATTCTATAAACTCAGGATTATTTTCAATAAAAATTTTTGTAAATAATAGTGGTATAAATCCATTATTAAGTTCTATAACATCATCTGGAGGATTTATGAGAAAATTCATTACTTCATTTGAGGGAGCTAAACTTTTAGCTCCTCCACAATGTGTACTACAAAGAACTAAATTCTCAACTCTCTCAGGATAATTGAGTGTTATCTCTTGTGCTATAAATCCACCCATAGAAAACCCTAAAATATGTGCCTTTTGGATTTTTAATGCATCCATTAACCCTATTGTATCATCAGCAAACATTTTAATGGAATAATCCATCTCTGGTTTATCAGTTCGACCTACTCCTCTATTATCGAAAACAATGGTTTTAAAGTTTTTTGCTATTGCTTCTATTACTTCTGAAGTCCACCAATTAACATCACAAGATAAGCCCAGTATCATGACCAATGGAAAGCCCTCTCCATGAATTTCATAATACATATTAATATCATTTACTTTTATAATAGGCAAGTAAAGATCACTTCAATCTAGAATTTATTCCAGCTAAATTTTGGATTATTAGGATATTTATAAGATATTATGTTATTTAATAATTTATAATTCAGTTTTATATAATGTAAACTGGAAAAACAATATTAATTAACTTTTTTTTATATTTTTAATATCCTTATTTAACTCTTAAAAGATTGAGATTAAATTTTAAATCTTAACTCAATTCTGATGGAACTATGAAATTTATAGTGTGTGTAAAACAGGTACCAGATACAACTGAGGTTAAAATCGATCCAGAAACCAACACTTTAATAAGAGAAGGTGTTCCCAGTATTCTGAATCCTTTTGACCAATTTGCGCTTGAAGAAGCTATTAAGATCAGAAAAGAAGACGACAAGATTATTGTTATATCGATGGGACCACCTCAAGCTAAAAAAGCTTTACTGAAGTGTCTTGCATTAGGAGCAGATGAAGCAATCTTGCTAAGTGATAAATCTTTTGCTGGAGCTGATACTTGGGCAACATCATATACTCTAGTTCAGTGTATCAAAAAAATTGGAGGCTTTGATATCATTTTTTGCGGGTTACAAGCAATAGATGGAGATACAGCACAAGTTGGTCCTGAGATTGCTGCTCAATTAGGAATTCCCCAGATAACATATTGTGAAAGTGTTGAGACATTAGAAGGGAAAAAATTAACAGCAAAAGTTCAAACTGATGATGGATATAAAATTGTGGAAACAAGACTTCCTGTGCTTATAACCGGGATAACACCCTCTTCATTTGAACCAACTAATCCACCAATGATGAGTATCATGAAAGCAAATAAGAAACCATTTTCTACGTGGGATGCTGATGAGCTTGGGGGCAGTAAGGATAAATATGGATTGAATGGGTCATTAACTGAAGTTATTAAAGTTTATTCTCCTCCAGCAAGACAACAGGGTGTTGTTATCGATGAGGAAACACCTGATGCTGCTGTTCAAAAGTTAATAGAATTACTATCTAAAGACAAGGTGATTTAATCTGATTAATGTAGATAAGGAAAAATGTACAGGATGTGGGTTATGTGAAAAAGCTTGTCCATTTGGAGCAATTGTAATTGTTGATAAAATAGCAGTAATAGGAGATGAATGTACTCTTTGTGGTGCCTGTGTTGATAAGTGTAATGTGGGAGCAATAACGATTCAACGGAAAAGAACCGAAGCTGTTGATTTATCACAGTATCAAGATGTGTGGATTGTTGCTGAAATTAAAGATGATAAAATACGAAATGTATCTTTTGAATTGTTAGGTAAAGCCAAGGAACTTGCAGATGAATTAAAACAAAAAACCTGTGTCCTACTTTTAGGAGATAATGTAAAAAGATTCTCACAAGACTTTTCAAATCGAGGTGCTGCTAAAATATATATTGCTGAACATGAAGCTCTTAAGGATTATTATACTGAAACTTATTCGTCTGTAATCACAGGTATAATCTCAAAGTATAAACCAAATATTGTGTTATATCCCGCAACTATAAATGGAAGGGATTTAGCACCAAGAGTGGCTGCTACTTTAGAATTAGGACTTACTGCTGATTGTACTGGGTTATCTATTCGAGATGGTTTATTATTACAAACTCGGCCTGCTTTTGGTGGAAATATAATGGCAGATATCATTTGTCCTGTTACACGCCCTCAAATGGCAACAGTTAGACCTAATGTCATGGAAATAGCAGCAATTCAAGATAATAATAATGTAGAAATTATTGAGGTACCTGTAAAAGTAGATCTCCAAAGTTTGAAAGTAAAGACTAAAGAGGTAGTCAGTGCAACTAGTTCTGAATGTGAGATTCCAGTTTGTGAAGCAGATACTATAGTTTCTGGAGGAAGAGGAGTTGGAAGTAAGGAAAATTTTAAATTAATTGAGGAACTAGCTAAGGTTTTAAATGCTGCTGTGGGAGCAAGTAGAGCGGCAGTAGATTTGGGATGGATTCCAAAATCCCAGCAAGTCGGACAAAGTGGAAATACCGTTTCTCCTCGGATTTATATTGCCTGTGGGATATCAGGAACAATCCAGCATTTAGTTGGAATGAAAAGTAGTGATATAATAATTGCAATTAATAAAGATCCCGGGGCTCCTATCTTTCAATTTGCTAACTATGGTATTATTGGAGATTTATGCGAAATTTTGCCATTATTGACTAAAGCATTAGAAAAAAAGCTAAATGAAAATTAATTAAAATAATTATATTAATAATTTAGACCGGGGTTCAACTTTTTATTTCTCATTTCTAATTGTCAGTAATTAACAAAATCAAATATTAAAATAGATCATCATCGAGATCTTCATTCCCTTCAGGAAATCTTCCAAATTGCTGCATAAACTGCTGCAATAATTCACTCTCCCTTTTTGTATACATCGGATCTTCATCATAATCAAAATAACAAGCTTTATTATTTGTATTTAATTGTTTTTCTAAAGCTAAACGTAAATTAGGTGTTCCTTGTATTAAGATTATTTCTTGGTTCTCATTTAAGATCTGAATTGCTCCTTCAATCTTAGGGACATTTTGAATATTATGGGAAGTTAATTCTAACCATTTTTGAGGTGGAAGCAGCACAGGTGAAATCTCAAAACGTAAATCACATCTTAAACATCTATTTGCCTCTTCTAAAGCCAAAGCTCCAGTAAAACCTAATTCAATTTCTTTGAAGCTGTTCTTACGTTCTTCTAATGATAAGAATGGCATTTGGGCACGTAGTTTATTAAAAAAGCTATCATCACGGCCTAAATTGGGATTTGGAACCTCAAGTTCAATAAATACATCTTCAATATTTCCATTACCTCCCAGATATTTATCTATTGAAGAAGCTGCCTTACGACCCATCTCGATTGCATCAACCACAGAGTTTGGACTATTTACAACCTCACCGCCTGCAAAAATCCCAGGTGTATTTGTCTTCAATGTTCCTGCTTCAGTTTCAATTAATCCACCAGAAGATATTTTAATTTTACTATCACTCCCCAAAAGAGATAAATCAGGGACTTGACCAATAGCCATTATAATCATTTCAGCATTAACTGATTTTGTCTTAGTTTCGTTAAATATTGGATTAAAGCTTTTATTATCATCATATACAGAATCACAATATATAAATTCTAACACAGAAACTTTACCATCAGTCTCAACAACTCTTTTGGGGCCCCAGGAGCAATTTAGAGTTATACCCTCATCTAAAGCCTTTTGAATTTCCCATTCATGGGCAGGCATCTCTTCTCTACATTCTAAACATACTAATTGAACTTCTTTGGCTCCTAATCGCTGAGCAGTTAAAGCTACATCTATAGCTACATTGCCTCCACCTATAACAATAACATTATCTCCTACCTTAATCTCCTCCCCAAGATTAACTCTTTTCAAGAAATCAAGACCCCAGAGAATATTGGGTAGAAATGAACCTTCTATATCAAGTTTTTTAGTATTTTGAGCTCCAATAGCCAAATATATTGCATTAAAGCCTTGTCTAAATAAATCATCTATCGATAAATGCTCCCCTATAACCTTATCCGTTTGAATATCAATTCCCATACTCAAAATATGCTCTAGATCTTTTTCTAGAACAGCTCGGGGTAATCGATATTTAGGAATTCCTACTCTTAACATTCCTCCAATATAAGAATTAGATTCGAATATGGTAACTAAATGCCCTAGTCTGTTTAAGTAATATGCTGCCGTAAGTCCTGAAGGACCAGATCCGACCACAGCTACCTTTTTCTCTGTTGAAGGCTTAATACTTATTTTTGATTTCCATAATTCACTATCATGTTCCATAGCAAAACGTTTTAAAGCACAAATAGCTATAGGTTCATTAATTTGACTTCTACGGCATTCAACTTCGCAATCATGAAAACAAACCCTTCCGAGAACTGAGGGAAACGGAGTTTTTTCCCGAATAACTGCTGCAGCTTCTGCATATTTTTTTTCTGAAATCAAGCGAATATATCGGGGAACATCAATTCCTAAAGGGCATGCATCTTTACAAGGGACAAGTAGTTTTTCTCGATCTGCCCATAATATATTCTTATCTGTAAGCGCTCCTGTAGGGCACACCTCAACACAAGCACCACAAAACTTACATCCGGATTCTTTAAGTGTAGGTGCAATACTCCCTACAATAGTTTCTCCATTAGAATAAACAAACCCTAATGCCCCTACACCACGTAAATCATTACAAGCTCTCACACATCGGGTACATCCAATACATAATTCATAATTACGTATAAAAAGAGGCTCATCTTCAAGAATCGGACGACCTTGAGGTTTGTAGCGAGAAATATCTTCTCGAATTCCAATATATTCTGCTACTTTTTGCAATTCACATCGTCCAAGAATAGGACAACATCGTTCTTCTACTGGAACGTTTGGAGAACATGGCTCTCTACTACATCCCTCCCTTTGTGCACACATCAAACATGCATGAGGGTGATTTGAAAGAATATTCATTAATTTTTCCTGACGAAAATCTCTAATTTCTTGGGTATCTGTCAAGATTATCATACCATCTTTAACCGTAGCACTACATGAGGTGATGAGTTCTTCAATTCCTTCAACTTTAATAACACAGAGCTGGCATCCTTCATGTTCTTGATCAGAAGCCTCAGATTTATCGTTTTCAATTTGGTCGTTCCCTCGGAAAATGGACTCTTTTGGCTTCATTCCTACTAAAGAAGGCAAATCAGGGTGTGCGCAGAGAGAAGGTATGTAAATTCCAGCAGTGAGGGCTGCTTCTAATATACTAACTCCATGTTTTGTCTCAATTTTAGTTCCATTAATAGTTATAATAATAGGTTCCATCTTTAACACTCTCTAAAAAAAATTAATCATAACATTAATTTCTTTTTATAAACAAATCGGCGTTTTATTTGATGTTATATGTAGAATTAAAAGATAAATATTTATAATAAAAAATTAAAAGAATACAAATATGATATATTATGTAAGGATTTTCTCACTATAGAGTAAAAATTGTATTATAATATAATATAGGAACTAATCATGAAAGAATTTGGCAAAATTGATTTGAGCAATAAAGTAATTGTAATTACTGGAGGAGCTGGAGAATTGTGTGGACGATTTTCAGAAGCTCTTGCAGAATGTGGTGCAAAAGTGGCTATAATTGATTTGCGAAAAGAAGCAGCTGAAGGTCTTGCCCACAAAATTATAAAAAAAGGTGGAACTGCAATTGGAATTGAGGCAAATGTATTGGAACTTAAAAGTTTATTAAAAGCTGAAATTGTATTAAAAAAAGAATTTGGTCTTTGTAATATTCTTATTAATGGAGCTGGTGGCAACCATCCTAAAGGGACAACTTCAAACGAATTTATGACATTAGAAGATTTAGATAGTGAGAAAAAAAATATTATCACCTTTTTTGACTTAGATCAAAAAGGTATAGAATTTGTTTTTAATTTGAATTTTCTCGGTACTTTATTGCCTACGCAAGTTTTTGCAAAACATATGATTAATCAAAAGAGTGGAGTAATCATTAACATTTCATCTATGAATGCTTTTACACCTTTAACAAAGATTCCTGCCTATAGTGGTGCAAAAGCTGCAGTTAGTAATTTTACTCAATGGCTTGCTGTATACTTTTCTAAAGTTGGCATTCGTGTAAATGCAATTGCTCCTGGTTTTTTTTTAACTGAACAAAATCGTTCACTTTTAACCAATAAAGATGGTTCTCTTACGAATCGAGGAAATAAAATTTTAAATATGACTCCTATGGGGCGCTTTGGGAATCCAGAAGAATTGATCGGCACGTTGCTTTGGTTAATTGACGAGACAGCTTCAAGTTTTGTTAATGGAGTTATTATCCCAGTCGATGGGGGTTTTTCAGCGTACTCTGGAGTATGAAATTTAAAATTTAAATATAGAGGTATGTTAATAGTGGAATTAGCATTTCGATGGTATGGAGAGAAAGATCGTATCCCTCTTAAGTATATTAAGCAGATTCCTAGAGTCTTGGGTATAGTTACGGCATTATATGATGTCTTAGTCGGAGAAATATGGTCAATAGAAAAAATGCTGCACATTAAAAACCAGATCGAAGCAGAAGGATTAAAATTTTCAGTGATTGAGAGCATTCCTGTTCATGAAGATATTAAATTGGGAAATCCAAATCGTGATAAGTTAATAGATAATTATAGTAAGAGTATTCAAAATATGGGTTCTTTAGGAATTCCTGTTCTATGTTATAATTTTATGCCAGTTTTTGACTGGGTTCGTACAGATTTAGCAAAAAAAAATCCTGATGGCTCAAATAGTCTGAGTTATAATCATTCAAAGCTTAAAGAAATTGATTTTCAGAAAGATTCATTAGATTTACCTGGTTGGGCAACTAGTTATACAAAGAAAGAGTTGATCAATTTCATTAATGCATACTCTAAAATTGATGATGAAGCTCTTTGGTCAAATTTAGAATATTTTTTGAAAAAAGTAGTTCCTGTCGCTGAAGAATCCGGAGTTAAAATGGCAATACATCCAGATGATCCTCCCTGGTCAATTTTTGGTCTTCCTCGTATAATTACTGATGAAGCTGCTTTAGATCGGTTAGTCGAAATCATTGATAGTCCGTCAAATGGTATTACTTTTTGTACAGGTTCGCTTGGTGCAAATCTAAAAATGGATGTTGTAAAAGCAATTCGAAAATTTGGTGCTTTGGATCGTATCCCATTCGTACATTTTCGAAATGTTAAACATATTAACGGAAAAATATTTTATGAAAGTGAACATCCCACAGAATTTGGGGATATCAATATGTATGAAGTTGTAAAAGCACTAATCGATGTTGAATTTGATGGAGTCATACGTCCTGACCATGGAAGGATGATATGGGGGGAACAAGGACGACCTGGATATGGGTTATATGATCGTGCTTTAGGCATTATGTATCTTGCCGGTCTTTGGGAAGGAATTAGTAAAACATATAAAATTGAATAAAAAATTATGGTGAAAGTATAAATGAAAAATTTTATTGATGAGAATTTTCTCTTACAAACAGAAACTGCTAGGGTGTTATATCATGATTTTGCCGAAAATATGCCTATTTTTGATTATCATTGCCATCTACCAGTGAAAGATATAGCCGAAGATATTTGCTATAAAAATATAGGACAAGCTTGGCTTGCTGGAGATCATTATAAATGGAGATTAATGCGCAGTAATGGGATAGCGGAGAAATTCTGCACTGGTGATGCTAATAATTATGAAAAATTTGAAAAATGGGCAGAAACAGTTCCAATGGCAATTCGCAATCCACTTTATCATTGGACACATTTAGAACTTAAGAGATATTTTAATATTGATGCCTACCTTAATCCAAAAACATGCAAAAAAATTTATGACCAATGTTCAGAATTGCTCCAAACACCAGAATTTTCAGTTAGGAATTTACTTCTTAAAATGAATGTAAAAGTTATTTGTACAACAGATGATCCAATTGATAATTTAGAATATCATAAGAAAATCAAGGATGATGGTTATAGTATAAAAGTGTTTCCTGCATTTAGACCAGATAAAATGATGGCGGTAAGTAATAGTACTCAATTTATAAATTATATATCCAAATTAAGTGAACTGTCAAATATTGAAATCAACAATTTTTCACGTCTAATTGAAGCCCTTGATGTTCGCCATGAATATTTTCATGATATGGGATGCCGAATTGCAGACCATGGAATTCTAACTTTTTGGACCGATCCTTATGCAGATGAAGAGATTAATAAAATTACCATTAAAGCTCTTTCAGGAAAAGTATTATCTGAGATAGAAATCTCTAAATTTAAGTCAGCTTATTTATATGAATGTGCTAAATTAAATCATAAGCGTGGGTGGGTCCAACAGTATCATATTGGAGCACTTCGTAATAATACTACACGATTATTTAAAGTACTTGGTCCTGATATAGGATGTGATTCTATTGGTGATCAAATCTATGGAGAAAACATGGCTAAATTTTTGGATAGACTTGATCGATCAGGACAACTTACAAAAACTATTTTGTACAATATAAATCCTCGAGATAATGAATTAATTGGATCTATGATCGGTAATTTTCAAGATGGTAATTTTCCTGGAAAAATGCAATTTGGTCCTAGTTGGTGGTTTTTGGATCAAATTGATGGAATAATTAAGCAAATTAATACTATTTCTAACTTAGGATTGTTGAGCCGTTTTATAGGTATGACGACAGACTCTCGAAGCTTTTTATCATTTCCAAGGCATGAATATTTTCGCAGAATATTATGTAATTTAATTGGTTCTGATGTTGAAAATGGAGAACTTCCAAGTGATATGGATTTACTCGGGGATATTATTGAAAATATTTGTTATAATAATGCTGTGAATTATTTTCAAATATTCTAATAATACAAAATTTAAGATATTAGACTATACTAATAATGAGATTACAAAAGTATTCAATAGGTACTGGAGATCGATTTGGATCTCAAGGAAGAGCTCAATTAAAGGCAATAATTAAAGCTCTAGAGATTGGTATAAATCTTGATATTGTATGGAATAAATCATATCGAGAACACCTAATTACTAAGACTATTCCTTTAGATGTCTTAAAAGAAGCTCAAGATGCGGTTAGAGCATTAAATTGGGAAGGAGCTTATTACATAGACGCTGATCATGTTGATCTCTCCAATGTTGATTTATTTATTGAATCTTGTAATTATTTTACTTTTGATGTAGCGAGATTTATCGGGAAAAGAGCTTCTGACAGAGATATTAAAACTTTTATTGAGAAATATAAATATTTGGTAGGAGATCTCTCTATTCCAAAGATAAATAAGACTTTAAATATCAAATTAGAGCACATACATAAAGTTGCTGAAAATTATCTTCTAGCTATAAAGGAAGCAAAACAAATATATAAAGAGGTTGAAAGAAAAAAAGGAAAAGGAAATTTCATAGTTGAGATCTCAATGGATGAAACTGTTGAACCTCAAATCCCAATTGAAATTCTTATTATTCTAGCAGCTATATCCGATGAAAATGTTCCGATTCAAACTTTCGCTCCAAAATTCATTGGAATGTTCAATAAAGGTGTAGATTATACGGGAGATCTTAATCAATTCACCCAACAATTTGAACTGTTATTAAGTATTCTTCAATTTGCAAAAAATGAATTTTCTTTACCCGATAATTTAAAATTAAGTATACATTCAGGAAGCGATAAATTTTCCATATATGACATTATAAATAAATTTATAAAGAAGTTTAATACTGGGATCCATTTAAAAACAGCAGGGACTACATGGTTGGAGGAAATAATTGGTCTAGCAATATCAGGAAATGAAGGATTAGATTTAGCAAAAGAAATTTATATTAAAGCATATAATAGATATGATGAGTTATGTGAACCATACTCGATGGTTATTGATATAAATAAAATTAATTTACCTAAACCTAAAACAGTAGCCAATTGGACAAGTGAAGAATATATTAATTCTTTAACTCATGATCTCTCATGTCCAGATTATAATCCAGATTTTCGACAATTACTTCATATAGGATATAAAGTTGCAGCGGATTTAGGCTCTCGATTTATAAACAGCCTAAAAAAGTATGAAACTAATATCGCTCAAAATGTTACCAATAATTTATTTGAGAGGCATATTAAAAAACTATTTCTGTAGAATTATTAATCCTAAATACAATCTTTCAAAAATAGATTAAATCTATAAACAACATCAAAAAAAATTATGGCGTTATTCAATTTTTATTATTGAAAAACTAAGATTTACATATACATACTTAAATTTTTTTCATTTCATTATAAAAAAACAATATATTAATTATATAACAATGGGTGTACTAAAATAGCATATAAATGGATAAAAGTATTGAAAACGATATCAAACACTATTATGCAGATAGGGCTTATGAATATAATAAGACCTATTTAAGACCTGAACGTCAAAAAGATATTAAGAAACTTCATAGACTGCTAAAAATCCTATTTATCGATCAATTTGTACTTGAAATTGCATGTGGAACGGGGTATTGGACTAAGACTATTGCATCTGTTTCAAAATTTATTACTGCTATTGATGTCAATAATGAAGTTCTTCAAATAGCAAGAAATCGTGGAATTCCTTCAAATCAAGCAGTTTTCATTCAAGATGATGTTTATATATTAAAAAAGATTCAGGATACTTTCTCAGCTGGGTTCGCTGGTTTTTGGTGGTCTCATATATCAAAATCTAAGTTGAAACAGTTTATTTTTTCATTTCATTTAAAACTTCAATCAAAGGCTCTTGTTGTTTTTATTGATAATCGACGCGTGAAGAGAAGTTCTACACCAATTAGCCGAATGGATGTTGAAGGAAATACTTATCAAATAAGGAAATTAGAAGATGGAAGAGAGTATGAAATATTGAAAAATTTTCCTACTAAGAAAGAAATACGCGATACTCTCGGAAATGAAGTTAAAAATCTTAAAATTAAATTTTTAAAGTATTTTTGGATTGTTT
>SMTZ1_10004743_pt1 | contig 14500 bp, 13 predicted proteins | sample DeeMarSWOR136_30_FD_25667 | JGI IMG/M metagenome (IMG submission 25667) | reverse complement strand
AAAGTTTTAGTTTCTGCCCACCTTCTTTGAGGTAGTGAAACTCATCTATTAAAAAATAAAACCTCTCATTTTTATTATCAGCTATATAGCTCTTTATATACCCTTTTGGATCCCGAGAAAAATAATCTAAATTATCCCTGTCTTCAAAAGTAATGTATATAACATTCTCCGATTTCACCTTCCTGTTATTGATTAAATATTCCTTAATGATATTTAATAAAGTTGTTTTCCCAGATTGACGGGGACCTTTTATCGCTAAAATTTCCCTCCTATCAAGCCATTTTTCAAGTTCATCTGTGAGATCTCTATGAAAATATCTCATATTACTACCTGTTATTTAAAATATTTTTAACATTAGTGCTATTATTATTGATTAATAATTACTTATAATAGCATTAATATTGATAATTTGTCAACAAAATATTTAATAGAGTAATAGAATTGACTATCTTGATAGTGGGTAAAACTGGAAAATTATGCAAAATATTAATAATATCAGCTTTTTATAATAGATTTTGCTACTAACATAGAATGATGCCTGCCTGTGAGTTATTAGTTCGTGGATTAGAGAGGCTTCAATCATATGTTCACCTTCGCTATAGCCCTCATACTTGCTTGCCTCACGCTTTTTCTTCAAAAGGGAGTGAAAATAGACCAAATGATTATCTATAATCGGCAAAAGGTGAGATATTTTCCTGGTTCACATTTTTTCAAAAACATCCTTAGATTGTTTTACCTTCCTTCTTGTGAATCCAGTATAGATTTCAGCAACTCTCCCAGCTTGGTTTCCTCTGTCTTGTCAGCATATTTTGGTCTTTCAATATCCTTATAGAATCTAAAAATACCATCTAAAAATACCATTAATGATTTCCTCAGCATGTGGTGGACATCCGGGAAGGTGATATCCACCACAGCTGGCATGGTGTTGCTGGCAGATACCCATAAAAATATTTACCTCATCAGGATTAATGGAATCCCCTGCATGGGGTCCTATAAAAACATTGATATCCCTTTTAAATGGTCGATCAATCAGTTGCTGCCCTTCGTGCCTGGGATCTGGACGCCTCAATTTATTTAGCACAAAGTGCAGATACCCCCTACACCCTGAACACGCATCCCCATCATGCACCTTGAAGCACGTTCCACTATTTAAGTTGATGAAAGGTCTCTTGAAGTTGTGGCTTATCTCATCAAGAGATGGGCCTTTAATCTCAATTTTGTCCAACTCAATAGGACCCATACCCTCATGATAAGCCATGAGGACAGGAGGAGAATCTTCAACATTCACACCCATAATCTTAAGGGCAACGGTATCTACTGCAACAGGATTTGTTCCACCAATTAAAAGATCCATTTTTCTAGGTGAACCTGAAATCGGCCCAAAATCCTCCTGCCCGTAGAGTCCATCCATAATGATGAGTTTCGGCATAATTATTTTATAGGTGTTGATCAAATTTTGCCACAACCCAAAAAAATGTACCTTGTATTTCTCTAGAGGAGGAATGGCACCCTGAAGATTTTTTATACTTAGAGATGCCCCTGCAGCAAAATGGAGCTTCAAAACAGGCATATTGATAATCACATCTGCCTCCACTAAGGTCTTAGGGATACTCCTTGTCTCTAACCGCCTTCCCTCAGGAATGCTCTTTTCCACACACTCATCTGAGTTTAAATCAACCAGGCTCACCTTTTCTGAATAGAGCTCCGTAAGCTTGTCAAATCCGTAATGGTTAAACATCTTCATAGTCTCACTTCGATTTATAGATGATCCTTCAGCTATAATGATCTTCCCTGCAACAGGAAGAAGTAGTTCCACCATGGCTTTTATCACCCTGATATCTGTAACAATCCCCCCTTTTGCTATACCATCCTTAAGGCCATGCTCGCTGACAAGGTTAGGCTTTAAAACTACCGTTTGACCTTTCTTTACAAATTTCCTTAAGCCCCCAAGTTTGCCGATCAAATTTTCAAGACCACGTTTTATTTCATCCTCTGCCTGAGTCTCAGCTACCTTCTCAATCCCTACCACTTCCCTTTTTCGATAAGCTACCTTTTTCATATCCTTTAACTTCTCAAGATACACAGCCGTGCTTAAGTCCATTCGAACCATGGGGGTTCCATAATAGGTAAACTCTCGTGTTGGTCTAAAGCCAAATGCTTTCAAAAGCTCATATTTCTCACCATCGCCTTTTGTAAGTTCAGCAGAGATGAGTTTGTGCTCCTCAATTATCTTATCAAGAATGAGCGACTCTATCCCCCTACCCTGGTATCCTTCAATCAAAAAAAGTTCTACTATGGTGCTATTCTTTTTATTGATAATGATCCATCCTGCTGTTACACGGTCAACGATTATCCTATAGAGAACAAGAGATGGTGATTTTACTATTTCTCTCCATCTTTTTAGTGCGTACTTCTCTCCCTCTATTTTTAATACAGTCAAGTAGTGCTTTTTTAAAAGCCCCTTAACTTCCAATGGAAGAACTTTTTCAATTTTCAACTTAAAATTGATACTCATAAGCAAAACCTCCATTGCATCTTTTGATTTATTCTTTTAAATTAGGACGCAGATATTCGCAGAAAAATATTTTCTAAAATTATCTAAATAAATAACAGTGCTGAAAAATTAACTCGTTACTCATAGCTCATCACTCGCTACTCATTTCGCAACTATAATTACACAATTCATATCACTATACAGTAGGTGCTACCTCTCACCCATCATTTATAATAAAAAATTGAATTTTATCATATTCATGGTATTATGAAAACTGCATACTAAAAATCCATTTTGAGAACTAGTGATCCATATCAAGCTGGTTTTTAACATCAACTCACCAATTTTTCAAACGATTTATTTGGGTTTTCAATAGAGCCTCATCAAAAAAATGTGGATAATCCCACTTAAAAGTAACAAACAATGAATATAAAAGAGACCATAAAACACTTGATTCATGATGCTCTTAATAGCTGCGCTAAATCAGGGTTACTCTCAGAACAGCACCTCCCACCCTTCACAATAGAGACTCCTAAGATAAAGAATCATGGTGACTATGCAACAAATGTGGCAATGATCATCGCTCCACAAGAAAAAAAGTCGCCTCAAAAAATAGCTCAAGATATTATTGAACATATCTCAAAGAAAGATGATATGTTCGAAAAACTCGAGGTAGCGGGCCCTGGCTTCATCAACTTCTTTCTTTCCCGATCATGCTGGCTAAAGGCTTTTAAAGAGATTTCTCTTCAAGGAAGCACCTATGGAAGATCCCAGCTCGGTAAAGGGCAAAGAATTAATCTAGAGTATGTAAGTGCCAATCCAACTGGCCCTCTCCATATAGGGCATGGAAGAGGGGCTGCCGTAGGTGATGCACTAGCCAATATCCTAGAGGCAGTTGGATACAATGTGAGTCGGGAATACTATATCAACGACACGGGAAACCAGATGGAACTACTAGGCAAATCTGTGTATACCCGTTACCTCCAGCTTTTGGGAAAAGAGGTCACTTTTTCACCCGATTTTTATCAAGGTGACTACATAGAGGAGATGGCTCAACAGATTGTGTCACAACACGGTAACTACTATGAAAAGGCCAGTGAATCTGAATCGCTTCCCTTCTTTACTTCTTTCGCTGTTGATCACATCTTAAAGGAAATACAAGAAGACCTTAAAGATTTTGGCTCTCATTTTGATAGTTGGTTTAGTGAAAAAACACTATACAAAGAGAAAACTGTTGACAGAGCAATAGAGGAACTAAAGGAAAAAGGCTATATCTATCAAAACGAAGGGCACTTCTGGTTTAAAAGTACGCTCTTTGGTGATGATAAAGATAGAGTGGTAATCAGAAGCAGTGGTGTTCCCACCTACTTTGCGTCCGATATCGCGTACCACCTGAACAAATTAGAAAGAGGATACGAGAAAGTTATAAACATCTGGGGGGCTGATCACCATGGATATATTTCTCGGATAAAAGCGGTAATCGAAGCCCTTGGTAATAGTAGAGAGGTTATTGAGATTCTATTGGTCCAGCTTGTCAATTTACTAAGGGATGGAACTCCTGTAACTATGTCTACTCGAGGTGGAACTTTCGTCACGCTAAGAGAAGTAATAGATGAAGTAGGCACCGATGCGGTCAAATATATCTTCTTGACCAGAAGATCTGATGCCCATCTGGATTTTGATTTAGAAGTAGCTAAAAGGCAGAGTGATGAAAATCCAGTCTACTACGTTCAATATGCTCATGCGAGAATTTGTAACATTATAAACTTTGCGGAAGATCAAGGATTACCTCTCCCTGATCCTGATGAGATTAATCTGGAACTGCTCACCCTTCCAGAAGAGATAAATCTGATCAAACAGCTCTCATCCTATCCTGAGCTGGTAGAAGGTTGTGCGTTGAGCTTAGAACCCCATCGAATTACCATTTACCTTAATGAGCTAGTGAGTAACTTTCACAGGTACTACCACCTGGGAAAGCTTAAGGGTAAACACAGGGTAGTAAATGAAGACCTTGAACTCAGTAAATCTCGTCTATGGCTGGTAAATACCATAAGGATAGTTATAAAAAATGCTCTAGATCTCATAGGTGTAAGTGCGCCAGAAAAGATGTAAAAAACTTTACAGAAATTTAACACATATAATCAGTCATTAAAAAAGGTGAACTCAATGAGTAAAGCTAACAAGTATAACATTAAGCTCAATAGCACTCAGATACTTTTCACAGCGATAGCAGTAATCGTCTTCCTCCTTTTGACGTTTTCTTTAGGAGTCCTGACTGGAGTAAAATTACCTCAAAGTAAACAATCTACAGATCTTACCCCCCCTGTCCAGAATGAATCCGTCAAGGCCTCTCCTCCAAACCATAGGCCTCTTGAATCATTTCAAACCAGCCGTACTGAAGGGGAAAAAACCATTCATCAATTTACCTTCTACGATACGCTCCCGCAGAACTCTGAACTTCCACTTGCCCAAGAGATGGAAAAGGCAAAAGCAACGCATAAGAAAAAGCCGTCTGTAACAAAAAGGGGTAATAAAAAAGATAAACAGTTTGACCAGGATATGGTGAGGAAAAGATATACCATTCAGCTCGGTTCCTTCCAACAAAAAGAAAAGGCCTACGCCCTACAAAATAAACTTAAAAAACAAGGATATCTAGTCTACGTAACACCTAAAAAGATTGAGAATAGAGGAACCTGGTATAGAGTGAGGATGGGAAATTTTAACACACCCGAAGAAGCTCAACATTGGGTCTCTAAACTTGGTGCTCTATCACCTCCACCCTTCATCACATCCACCACAGATTAACCTTGTTAATGATGGGGATTAGGAATCAGGGGGCAGGAATGTAGAAAAGAACGCTCGTGTTTAAATTGCTTTACAATTAATCTACGACACGAGAGATATATAATACAATACGTCAAGTTAACAAGATTGTTTTTAAATTCTTTGTGAACTCTGTGATGAATCTACTGCAAATTTTTTCTTGAAATTTCTTTGGATAAGCGATAAAGGTAGGGATCAGATACCATGAGAAAAAAAGCATATATTATAATCTTCATCACTGCATGTTCAGAGCAAGAAGCCAATAAAATTGCTTCCGCGCTGGTTAATGAAAAACTGGTAGCGTGTGTGAATATTATACCTAAAATTCACTCAATCTACTGGTGGGAAAATAAGGTGTGCCAGGAAGATGAAGTGATGCTCATAGCGAAGAGCACGCAATCTCTTTTTCCCACCATTATCCATCGGGTAAAATCACTACACAGCTATAAGGTCCCCGAGATACTCTCATTTCCAATTCTAGAAGGCTTACCTGAATACCTCAACTGGATAGAAGAAGCTACAAAATGACATCCATTTTGAAAGGAGGTGAACTTTATGCCTGAAGAAAAAGTAGGTAAAGTTGTTAAATTTTTTGCAAAACCCTGTGTAGCAGCAATAGAGATGACAGATGGAACTCTTTCCATAGGCGATAAGATAAAAATTAAAGGACATACTACTGATTTTGAAGATATGATAGCATCCATGCAGGAAGATAATAAGCCTATAGAAAAGGCAGCTCCCGGACAACTAATCGGAATTAAAGTAAAGGAGCGCGTGAGAGAACATGATATAATCTATAAGATTATTGATTAACTTCCATTAGAATCCCTACTCATCCTAATAGAAACTCGTTAAAACGAAAAAAACCCTTGACATACCATAAAGTTAATGCTATTCACAGACCAGACTTATTAATATGAATGAACATTCATTCATATTAATAAGCACCTCTGATGCATTTCTATAACTATTTGAATATTAACGCATAAATAGTATTTATAACAAGGAAAGGAGAAATATTATGGCAATAGATTTTTCATTAACTGATGAACAGAAAATGATATTAGATACCGTTCGTAAATTTAAAGAAAAAGAGTGTCCTAAAGAGAAGGTGGCAGAATGGGATAACGCAGGAGTCGACTTCCCCTCAGAACTTTGGAAGAAGCTGGGTGATATTGGGGTACTGGGGTTAGGCTTTCCAGAAAAGTACGGTGGTACCCCAGGAGGCATGTTAGATGAAGCATTAATTGCCGAAGAGCTATCCTATGGATTCAACGACCTGGCATTAGGCTACCTATTAGGTGTATCCTTTGGTGGTTACTCAATTTTACACCAGGGCAATGATGAGCAAAAAGAAAAGTATCTACCTCCCCTCATTAGAGGTGAAACTAATTTTGCTTTGGGTTTAACTGAGCCCGGTGGAGGCCTTGATATACTTAATGCCTTAAAAACAAAGGCCAGAGAGGATGGTGATCATTTTATAATAAATGGTACAAAAATTTTCACCACTGGTATGCATGTAGCTGATACTATTGTACTGGTGGTTAGAACGGATGATGTCCCTGGGAGACCCACCCGGGGTCTTACCATCTTCCTCGTAGACAAAAAAACCCCAGGTATAACTTACAATAAGCTTGAAAAACTGGGTAGCCATACCATGGCTACCTATGAGGTTTCTTATGAAGATGTAAAGGTTCACAAAAGCCAGATCTTAGGTGAAAGGGGTAAAGGATGGTATCAGATCTTAGGTACCCTTAATAATGAGAGGATTATTGTTGCCGCAGAGTGTTGTGGAATAGCTCGATGTGCTTTTGACGAAGCCTTACAATACGCCAAAGAAAGGGAAGCCTTTGGAAAACCTATAGGTCAACATATGGCCATTCAACACTACCTAGCTGAGATGGCAACGGAAATTGAAACTGCAAGACTACTCACTTACAAAGCTGCCTGGTTGGTGGATACGGCTAAAACCAACGAAGAATTAATGGCAGCCGGTGGAACCGCGACCATGTGTAAATACTGGGCCTCAGATGTTGGGCAGAGGGTGACAGATAAGGGAATGAGAATCCTTGCTGGCTATGGTTTTATGATGGAATATCATATGCAACGATATTTTAGAAACATCCGTCAACTTATCTTCGCACCGATAACTAATGAAATGGCAAAGAATATCATTGGACAGATGATGTTGGGACTGGGCAAGTCCTATTAATAAAAAAATGAAGTATTGTTTTGACCCATCATTTGTCACCAAATGTACAATCCTAGGCTATAAGAAATGTTTTAATCAATTTAGAAGGAGTATAAAATGCCACGCTTAGAACAATTATTCAATAAAGAGTTAGTTACCACCTTTGGGCCTGATAAGCTACTCAATGACCTTACTTATGATGAGATGGAGGTTGGATTTGATTGTGGAGGAGGAACATACAAGATAACCAAAGAGGAAATAGAGAAATTTGTTAAATTAACATTTGATTCCAACCCGTATTGTACAGATGAAAGCGCTGCTAAGAACTCTCCCCACAAAGGTTTAATTGCACCAACGGGAATGATATACATCTATGGTTTGAGGATCTGCTGGGATAGAAAGGTTTTTATCGATAGGGCGGTACGTATGGGAGATTATATCGAATTTTACAAACCAGCTCGTCCAGGTGATACTATAACCTTAAAACTGAAAGTGGCTGATAAGAAACTTACTTCAGGAGGTAGAAAACTCGTTTACATTGGAATGGATCATGAAAACCAAAAGGGAGAGAAAGTAGTCTACGTCCGGATGGGTTTCATGGTACCTGATTAATCAATGAAGGAGAGTTTTTAAATAATTGGTTAATCTCAATAATGAAATAGAGGAGAAACAACCATGAGCAAAACATTAGATTATACGGAAGTCAAAGTAGGAGATGAAATCCCCGCTAAAACCTTAAAGATCGATCAAGAATTTGTAGACAATTATGCCCATATCTGTGGAGATTATAATCCTCTTCATGTAGACCTGGAAGAGGCTGCCAAAAGCATGTTCAAAGGCACTATTGCCCATGGGACCATCAATGCTGAGCCTATCCTTCAGGCCATAGGGAATTATTTAGGGACCTATTGGCCTTCAGAGGGTACCAAGATTGATCTCATGTTTCGTGCACCGGTTCGGCCTGGTGAAACCATATCCAGCAAAGTTGTGGTAAAACAAAAGAGGCCTAAAAGCTTTCTGAAAGCAGGAGCAGGTAAGAACACTCTGGTCTGCGATATCTTTACGATAAACGATAAGGGAACAGAGTGCGTGAGAGGAACAGCCGAAATCATAGTACCAGACTAACCTATGGTGAACGTTTGAATTTTTCCTATTGAGGTTAAAAGATTAAACATTAGAGAGGAAGCTGGAATGGATGGCTAACGATGTGTTAATACATAAATTAAGATTTAACATTCCATCCCCATCCAAATTCCTTCTTAACATTTCCTATAAACTGAAATTATGACAACTCTACTGCTCCCTTAGTGATAGCCCCTTGGTAGAAATGCTGAGGGGTTTTAATATGGTGTACAAGAAGAGGACAATTAGAGATTAAATAAACACTTAGTGATTTGGGAAGATGACTTCACTCCAGGAAATTCCAAGCATATGCCCATACTGTGCTGAAGGATGTGGCTTATATACCTTGGTAGAAAAAGGGAAAGCCTTAAATATAGAATACATGAAAAACCACCCAGTGAATGAAGGGGGGTTGTGTCGTAAAGGCAATGCGGTTTTGGATATTATTTACCATCCCCGCAGGATTTACTCTCCCTTAGTAAAGAAAGATAACCACACATTTGATAAAATTTCTTGGGATGAATCCATCAATGTCACTGCCTCACATTTTAAGAAAATAGTTAAAAAATGTGGTCCTAATGCTCTGGCATTCCTCACCTCTGCTCATTGTACTAATGAGGAAAACTATCTTTTCCAGAAATTTGCCAGAACTATAGGCACAAATAATGTAGACTGTTCTTCCTTTTATGAAGGCGACTTAGGTATTGTTGATCTTATTGCGCCATTTGGCTATGCTTCTGTAACTAACCCTTTTTCAGACCTTACCAACTCAAAGTGTATTTTAGTTTCTGGATCAAATTTTACAGAGAATCACCCTATCGTCTCCCATTGGGTATTTGAAGCAAAGTCAAGAGGTGCAACGATCATTTACATGGATCACCGAATGCCCTCATCAATTTTTATTGCTGACCACTTCCTCCAAATAAATCCAAGAACCCACGCAGCTCTCATCGACGGGATGATCATCCACATCTTAGAAAAGCACCTCTTTAACCAAAAATTTATTACAGAACGCACCCATGGATTTGATGCGTTTCAGAAAATAATGCGTATACAATCACTTAAGAATATGGAGAAGATATCAGGCATACCTGTCTCAAAAATTAAAGAAGCAGCTCAGATTTACGCTTCTTCCAGTGAATCAGCAATTATTCAGTGCGCAGATTGTAGTCCTCAATCTACTCACAACAGTACTATCAACCTGGTTAATCTTGCCCTTTTATGTGGACATCTTGGCCGTTCTGGAACAGGTATTTTCCCACTCTTAGAACACCATAATACACAAGGCAGCTATGATATGGGGACATCACCCACTATCCTTCCAGGGCAGGTTAGTACTAATGACGACACTCACCAAAAGAGAATTGCAAAGTTATGGAACTTAAAAAAGCTGCCTTCTAAAGGAGGACTTTCATTTCCTGAAATGACAAAAGCCCTGCAGCGCCGTAAAATCAAGGCACTGTATATTATGGAATCAAATCCCCTGGAAGAACATGCTCACGCTCACCAATTAAAGCAGGCATTAAAAAATTTGGAATTCCTACTGGTTCAAGACCTTTTCCTTACTGAAACGGCAAAACACGCAGATATTATACTACCTGCCAACTGCTGGGCTGAGAAAACTGGCACCTATACCAACACAGAACGTAGAGTTCAGTGGCAGCCCAGGATAATAAACCCTCAGAAACAGATAATCCCAAGTTGGCAGGTAATGTGTAGGATTGCAAAAAAACTAGGATTCAAAAAACAATTTTCATTTCGCAGCCCAGAAAATATTTTAAGGGAAATTAACAAAACAATTCCTGCCTATACAGGGATTTCTGCAAATAGGGTAAAGAAAACTGATGGTCTCATCTGGCCTTGTACCACCCCTAAACATTCAGGAACTCCCATTTTATATACTGAACACTTTAATACCCCTGATGAACTAGGAAAATTTATCACTGTTTTACATAAAGAAAATAGAGAAAAACCAACCAAAAAATACCCTTTTCGCTTAACCCTTGGAAAATCATCCACTTTCTATAGTTCAGTTAATCTGTCCACTTCTCCAGAGCTTTTTCTAGAAATTAACCCCAAAGATGCCAAAAAAATTCACATACGGAACAGAAGCGAGATAAAGGTTTCCACCAAATTAGGATCAGTAAAAGCCATTGCGTGTATCTCTGAAAAAGTGCTTCCTGGAGTTGTTTTTATACCCTTTTTTCTTGCCAGGGGTGGTGATAATCGAGCCTTTAATTTCTTAGATCCCAGAGCAAGCATTCCAGAGCTTAATGCAACTAGCTGCCAGATCAAGCCAAGTGGAGGAAAGTAAACTGAGTGCTAAAGTCCTTCATATTGATATAGATCGGTGCGTAGCCTGTCGTGCCTGCGAGGCTGCCTGTGCAAGAGAACACAGTGGCATTTCCCATATATTTGTTACCCCCATCAATGACAAATACTCGATCCCTCTATCTTGCCTTCATTGCGAAAAAAGTCCCTGTGTAGATGTCTGCCCTACAAAGGCACTTGAAAAGACATCCTATTCTGCAGTGATTTTTCACAAGATCAGATGTATTGGCTGTAAACTATGTACTATCGTTTGTCCTTTCGGTGTCATTCAAATAGATGAGGGGAATACTGTATTAAAATGTGATAAATGTATCCATCGTTTAAAGAAGGGAAAAGATCCTGCATGTGTCCTTACCTGTCCAACGAAAGCGCTCATTTATGGAAAACGTGACCAGATTATGACTAAGAAAAGAAGAAATCGTGGTTTAAAAACAAAGTATACAAGAAACTATGGAATATGAAAAATAATGTAACTATTCAGCCTTACTATAGTTCACCGAAAAAGGCGCTCTGAATAAATAACTTTGCACTTGACGGGTTAGCAAGAGTATGCAGAAAATCAGTGAAATTTTCTTTAACATTAAAGTTCATTAATAACCCGACGTTACAATCTGACATTTTTAAATAAGACATTAACGCTTGATGAATCGGTAGAAGCTTCTCTATCAACCTTATTTATACAATGACTTCGTTTATTCATCTCTATGGTTTTCACAGTGAATAGTCACGAAATTCCAGGACATTTTACTATTCATTTAACGATCAGCTATGGGAACACCTTTACAATCTGAAATCATCAATAGTCTTAAAAAAACCTTTCATGAGCAGATCACTCTAGATAGTGTTAATCATTCTGCAATCTATATTAAAGCTGATGCCTCTCTGATAAGAAATCTTGCGGAATATGTCTCTATTCAGTGTAAAGGCAGATTCATTACTTGTGCTGCAATAGATCATAGAAAGGAGAGGGAAAAATTTACTGTTATTTACATATTTTCCTTTGATAAAGAGAACACCTTCCTTTGCATCAAAATTGATTTAGATTCCTCATCTGCCCAGATAGACTCTATTACCCCCATCATTCCTGGAGCAAATTGGGCAGAAAGGAAACTAAAAGATATGAGTGGTATTACTCCTCAAGGACATCCTGATCCTAGAAGACTTATTTTAGCGGATGATTGGCCTGAGAAAGAATACCCCTTAAGAAGGGATTTCCCTTTCGACTACAAACCACCTTCCGTATCTGGGGTTGCACCAAGCCTAAAATCACCACCAGCAAGTACCACCTTACTCCCATTAGGTTCTTTTTATGCTCAGAAGGAAATAACAACGTATCTTAATCTCTTCATCTATGGAGAGAAAGTTGTTGACGCTGATTACCGAGGATTTTATAACCATAGAGGTATAGAAAAGATGGGAGATAGTATACTCAATTATAATCAGATACCCTTTGTTGCAGAAAGAATCTGTGCCTGTTGTGGTTTTTCTCACAGCACCTGCTATTGCCAAGCTATAGAATCAGCTGCACATCTAGAAGTACCACCAAGGGCAAAATTCATCAGAACTCTATTGCTGGAAGTTGAACGATTATACAGCCACTCTCTCTGGTTAGCATCTCTGTGCAACATGGAGGGACTTACTCAATTGTTTATACATTGTTGTGCCCTGCAACACAGTATTCTTGACCTCTCTCAATTACTGACAGGCAATCGGATCATCTTTGGGATGAATATAATAGGAGGGGTAAGGAAAGATATTTCTAAGGAATATCAACCTCACCTCTATAAACTGATTAACCGCATAGAAAAGGAACTCAAAGCCATTTTAGAGGTACTGCAGGGAGAACTATCCCTTTTCTCACGATTGAAAGGAATAAGCATCATTCCCTATAATGATGCACAAGGATTCTGTGCCCTTGGACAAACAGCACGAGCATCAGGAATCAAAATTGATGTAAGAGTTGATCATACCTATGCTGCCTACGATACCATAAAAATTGAGCCAATTTGTCAAGATGAGGGAGACAATCTTGCTCGTATCTCGATTAGACTTGATGAAATGATTCAATCTCTTTCCATTATCCGAGAAACCCTTGAAAAAATGCCTGAGGGGGAGATTACTCTGGAGGGAGTAGAAATCCCACCCTATACAGACAGTCTCTCAGTCGTTGAATCTCCCAAGGGTGAAACAATCCACTACATTTTAACAGGTGAAAATAATAGTCCGCTTCGTTGGGAAATAAAGACGGCTACCTTTTCAAACTTGCAGCTTATCCCCATCATGTTAAGAGGAACTAATATCGCTGATGCACGTATTAGCATCAATAGCATCGATCCCTGTTTTTCTTGTATTGAACACTAACCATTTACCTAAAAGAGGTTATTAAAACGTTAACATGTTCAAATTGCATCTGATTGGCGAGTTGAAAGAAGCCTTTATTAATTTAAAGGATAAAAAAGTAGTGCTCCCTAAACCTGTGAAATCCCCTCTTCTTATCCCTTCTGCCCATAAGAAAATGTCGATTTTGGATAAGAAGTGCATTGGTTGTGGGGCATGTGCTACTGTCTGCCCTGCTTCCTGTATTGGCATTTCAGACAATAAAAAATATAGAATTCTTGTTATAAATATAGCAGAGTGCATCTATTGTGGCTTATGTGGTGAAGTGTGCCCTGAAAAGGCAATTACTTTAATACCTGGGAATGAACTACCTTCTTTTAACAAAGAGAATTTACATCATGAGCTTAGGATTAAGCTTAAAAGATGCGAACGCTGCCGGGAAATTATTGGTACTAAAAAAGGTGTATTGAAAACGGTTAAGGATCTTTTCTCTAAACGTGGTATCAACACACGAGAACTGGAATGGGCGAATCTTTGTTCGTCATGTAGGAGGAAATTCCAAAGCTATAGACTAATCAGACAAAACATAGAGTAGTACTATGACTTCCATATCTCCATTAACCACCGCAAAAAAAGTAATACATTGCTACCATGCAAACATAGGAACTTGCAATGGATGCGATCTAGAGGTACTTAATCTCCTAAGCACTTTTTTGCTGAAAAAACAGCCTTTAGAAATTAACCTGGTGAGATCAGTTAAGAATGCCGATGTCCTACTGGTTACCGGGTCACTGAGCAGGTCACTAGTAAAAAGAATAAGAGAGTTAAAAGAATCAATTTCGGCAAATAAAACTATCATTGCCGTAGGAGCCTGTGCCATAGACGGAGGATTGTGGAGAAAGAGCTACAATATCATTGGAGGAATCGACAAAGTACTCCAGGTTAATTGTTTTGTTCCTGGATGCCCACCTACACCTGGGGCCATACTCTACAGCTTAGAATCAGCACTAGTTTCAAAAAAGAAATGCTTTACTCCTCTTCTTTATAAAGAGAAGTAAAGACTTACACTATTAACCTAATAGAGAGGAGCTTCCAATGCCAGCTAAAACGCGTTATGCTCAAAAAATTCCCATACCTCCTTATCCTGGAACCCGGGATAAAGGCAAGGAGAGTCTTGTCAGGGTTGCTGCCATTCAATTTGA
>SMTZ1_10011379_pt1 | contig 14503 bp, 9 predicted proteins | sample DeeMarSWOR136_30_FD_25667 | JGI IMG/M metagenome (IMG submission 25667) | reverse complement strand
ATTTATATATTTAATAGTTTTTTATAAATGGAAATATTTTTTTTTTGACCGCAATGCTAAAAACCATGTTTTTGTATATCCATAATTGAAATTGTTTTTGATGGGATATTGTAGATGAACTCAATAATAAAATCATTCTCAGAGCATGGTACATTTGTTCAACCAGATACGTTAAACTATATACTATCAAAAGAAAATCCAACAGAATTTACTAACTTTTTAACAAAGAATCTACAAGAATTCCCCCTAGTTTTAACCTTAAATCAGGTTAAACAAATTGAAAATATATCCCAAGTTGAGATTAAACCTGATATATCTTTAAAAACACAACAAATAAAAGAAATCCAAACCAAGATGTTCTCTGAAATGTATGCTGGAGAAATTACATCGATAACAATAGATGAAAATGATTTTGAATTTGATGATCCAGATAAGGAAGATCAGATAAAATTACCAGAAGAAAAGATTGAGGAATCAATACCCCAGGTAATTGATATAAAAAAGGTAAAAGGATGGAAGCCGAAAGCAGGAGAGTACGATTCTGAGATAAACATAATAAAAGATGTGACGGGTAACAGTGTTTGTGAAGGAACAACAAGCGATTTTACAAAACTTTTTGTAGATAGATATAGTGCTCTCAGAAAGATTCTAAGAAGACAAAGAAGGGAACTAGCAAATGCTATTTCAATAGAAAGAATGAAAAAGAGCGGATTTAAGGAAGTTCAAATTGTAGGTATTGTAAAAGATGTTAGAACAACATCAAATGGCCATAGACTAATAGAGCTTGAAGATGAAAGCGATATAGCAAAATGCATTGCATTGAAGAATAACCGTGAGATATTAAACATGGCAAACGAAGTTGTTCTAGACGAGGTAATCGGAATAAGAGGACAACTAAGTAAAAATGGTGATTTGGTAGTAATAAAAAGTGTAGTTTATCCAGACATAAGCATTCAAAATGAAAGACATAAGGCAGATGTACCATTGTATGCTGCGTTTCTATCTGATATTCATATCGGTAGCAAACAGTTCATGGAAGATGAATGGCAAGCCTTTCTAAGATGGATAAATGGGGAGATGGGTAACTCAAGACAAAAAGATGTTGCAGGAAAAATAAAATATCTAGTAATTCCCGGTGACGTTGTAGATGGAATAGGGATTTACCCTCAACAAGATAAGGAGCTATCAATTGTTGATGTTTACAGACAGTATGAGGCACTTGCAGAACAATTAAGATTGATTCCGGATCATGTTTCAATGATCATTCAACCTGGAAATCATGATGCAGTTCGCCCAGCTGAACCGCAACCAACGTTTGAAAAGGAAATCCAAGACCTATTTTCCGGGATGAATATGAAATTTGTTGGAAATCCATGTTATTTTACACTTCATGGTGTTGAGATACTATCTTATCACGGTCAAAGTCTTCTTGATTTTGCAACAAACATTCAGCACTTAAAATATAACGAACCAGTAGAAATTATGAAAGTAATGCTAAGAAAACATCATCTTGCTCCTACATATGGTGGTTATACTCCTCTTGCCCCTGAGCATTTCGATTATATGGTAATAAACAAAATTCCTGATATATTTGTTACTGGTCATGTTCATCTTGCTCAGATTAGTGATTACAGAGGAATTACACTAATAAATGCTTCAAGCTGGCAAAAACAAACAACATACCAAAAGATGCTAAACTTTGTACCTGATTCTGCAAAGCTACCTATAGTCAATCTAAAAACTGGAAATGTTACAATGATGGATTTTAGTAAAAAGTTTTAAAGCCCTAATTTGCATTAGAATTTTGTTACCTTTTTAGGTCGGTTGATGATGGGTGGGGATCTATCCAAGAATATAGCAGTTAGCTCTAGTATGCGTGAGTATTTCAGTAGTCTACAAGAAGATATTGACCTTTGTTACTCTATTGCAAATAAAGCAAGACAGAAAGGGCTAGATCCAGAATTTCAAGTGGAAATACCGCAGGCATTAGACCTTGCAGCAAGAGTAGAACAACTTGTAGGACCAAAGGGAATTGCACCAAAAATTCGCGAATTTACAGAAAAAATTGGAAATAGGGAACTTGTTTCTTTAGAAATTGCCAAGGAAATAGTAAAAGAAAAAGAATACAAATTCAGTAAAACAGAAAATGCAATTGACCAGGCAATACGAACAGGTCTTGCAATACTTACAGAAGGTGTGCTTGTAGCACCTCTTGAGGGTATAGCTGAGATAAGACTTGGTAAAAATAAAGATGGAACAGATTACATAGACCTATATTTCTCAGGTCCAATAAGAAGTGCTGGCGGAACTGGTCAAGCAATGAGTGTTCTTATTGCTGATGTAATAAGGCGAGAAAGAGGAATTGGACCATACAAACCAACAGAGGGTGAAATAGAGAGATACAAGGAAGAAATCCCACTTTACAAAAGAGTACAGCATTTGCAGTATACACCTTCAGTTGATGAAATAGATAAAATTGTAAGAGGCTGTCCAGTATGTATAAATGGAGAAGGAACTGAAGAAGAAGAGGTCACAGGTTATAGAGATCTTCCAAGAGTTTCTACAAATAGATTAAGAGGTGGCGCCTGTCTTGTAATTGCTGAAGGACTTTGTTTAAAGGCTCCAAAAATAATAAAACACGTTAAAAAACTAAAACTAAAAGGATGGGATTTTCTTGATATTTTTGTAAACAAAGGAAAAGAAAATGAAGAAAAAAACGATAGCAAAATACCAGAAATATTACCATCATCAAAGTATATTGGTGAAGTGATTGCTGGTAGACCTGTTTTTTCTCATCCATCAAGAAAAGGCGGCTTTAGACTAAGATATGGTAGAGCTAGAACAGGAGGTCTTGCATCTACTGCAATTAATCCAGCATCCATGCATCTTTTGGATGGTTTCATTGCAGTAGGTACTCAACTAAAAACAGAAAGGCCAGGTAAAGGAACTATTGGAACACCCTGTAATAACATAGAAGGACCAATTGTATTAACTAGAAATGGTGACCTAATCCAAATTGAAGATTTTAAAAAAATTAAATTACGAGAGATTAAAAAAATAATAGACCTTGGAGAAATATTGATACCATATGGAGAGTTTCTTGAGAATAACTCATTACTACCTGATTCAAGTTACGTTTTTGAATGGTGGTTTCAGGATTTACAGAATAAGATTAACTCCCTTCCAAAGAATTATTCATTTTCAGGAATTAAAGATGCAGAAGATAAAACAAAGGAAATAATAAAAAAGGAATTTGGTAGAGAGATAGATATTAAAAATCCCACTTGGCAGGATGCATATGAAATTTCAATTAAATATAATATCCCATTACATCCCTATTATAATCTTTTTTGGCATGATATTACTAATGAAGATCTAATTTTGCTATCAAATTATATTAAAGAAAAAGGGAAAATTAACAACGAAAATATGCTAGTTCTACCAAGAGATGATGAGATTAAAAGGATTCTAATAGATCTTGGGGCCCTTCATAATTATATTGATGGGAACTACATATTTAATAGATACACTTATCCATTAATCAAATGTAGCGGTTTAGAAGTAAAAGAAGATAAGATTGTTGCAAATAATAGAATTAAAGAACTTCAAAGTAAAAACGATATAATAACTGTTATATCAAAACTTTCTGAAATCACTATTAGACCACGTGCACCAATAAGAATTGGAACACGCATGGGTAGACCTGAAAAAGCAGCAGCAAGAAAGATGAGACCTCCACCACATGTACTATTTCCTATTGGTAACTATGGTGGAAACCAGCGTCTTATAAGAAATGCTGCGGATTTACCATCAATAGAAATCGAGGCCGGAGTAAGGATTTGTTCAAAATGCGGAAAGAAAACGCATAGGATTTTTTGTACCTGTGGTGCTCATACAGATATATCAAATGGTAGAATAGAATTATTTAAAATTAACATAGATGATGAATTAAAACTTGCAAAAAAAACAATAAAGGAAAGAACTCTTCCAGATACAATAAAGGGTGTAATTGGTACTATTTCAAAACATAAAACACCAGAACCACTTGAAAAAGGTATTTTAAGGGCAAAACATCATGTACATGTTTTTAAGGATGGAACAACTAGATTTGATATGACAGATGCACCTATTACCCATTTTAGACCAAAGGAAATTGGTGTTTCTGTCAAACGATTGATAGAATTGGGTTATAATAAGGATTATCTTGGTAATGATTTTGAAAATGAGGATCAATTATGTGAACTGAAAGTACAAGATGTAATTATTTCAAAATCTTGTGCTGAATATTTTGCCCAAGTTGCAAAGTTTATTGATGATCTTTTAGTCAAGTTCTATGATATTGAAAGATTCTACAAAATTAGGAAATTAGAGGATTTGACAGGGCATCTGACTGTTGGTCTTGCACCTCATACTTCTGCAGGTTCTCTATCTAGAATTATTGGTTTTACAGATGCTCAAGTGTGTTATGCTCATCCGTTCTATCATGCATCAAAAAGACGAAACGCAGATGGTGACGAAGATGGACTTATGCTTCTGATGGATGCATTATTGAACTTTTCTCATTCATACATTCCAGAGAAACGCGGAGGGAAGATGGATTTACCTTTAATTCTCACCACAAGAATTGATCCTTCCGAAGTTGATAAGGAAGCTCATAATGTTGATACACTTTCTGGTTATCCTCTTAAGTTTTACGAGGCTACTATGAAACATGAACATTCAAAAGAATTAGAGTCTTTAATGAACTTGGTAGGTTCAAGACTAGGAAGTGAATTACAATATGAAAATTTTGGTTTTACCCACGATACTGATAATATTTCAGATGGTCCAAAACAATCTAATTATAAAACGTTAAAAACCATGATGGAAAAGATGAATGCACAGCTGAATCTTGCAGCAAAAATTCGTGCTGTTGACGAGGCTGATGTTGCTTATAAGGTAATCGAAAGACACTTTTTACCTGATATTCTTGGTAATATGAGGGCTTTTAGTAAACAATCAGTAAGATGTCCTACTTGTAACTTGACTTTTAGAAGACCTCCACTTAAGGGAGTCTGTACAAAATGTGGTGGAAAACTAACTCTCACTGTTCATGAAAAATCTGTAAAAAAATATCTTGAGATTTCAAAAGAAATTGCTCAAAGGTATAATATCTCCCTATACGCTCAACAAAGAATTAAGCTTGTTGAGAAATCAATTGATTCCTTGTTTATAAGTGATAAGATTAAAACAACAAAATTGACAGATTTTCTGTAACAATTTAAAACATAACTTTCATATATTTATTCATCATTGCATTGTTTGTAGGAGATTGATATAATGGCTGATGATTTGTTTCGTCAAGTTGGTAGAAAGACCTGGTATAAATGGTCAATCTATATTAACGTTATTCTTTTCTTTATTATTGGTTTGTTTCTTTATTTCCTTGTAAAAGACTCCCTTCTTTATGCAAGACAAGAAGGAGATACATGGCTTTATATAACAAGAGATATTGCAGTACTTGCAATTGCTTTAGCATTGGTCTTTTTCCAGTTATTCAGAAATATATTCATAATAATGAGAAGATCACTTTAAATCAATGGCGACAGGTGTGGAATAGACCGGGGAGTTAGGCGTTCCCTGTAACCAGAAATCGCCGATACGCTGGGGTTGAAATCAAGAGGCGATGTAACATTGATCCATTTGTTGACGATGATACCTTGTCCTATGGGATTAGAGGTGATGATTTCATATGGTTGGAAGGCCATATGTCCGTCTTAGTTGCGGAGACTGGGTGAGGCACGGAAGTGAGCAACCTTACCGCAAACTGCTGATGCTCAAAGGGTTAACGGGGTTGAGAATGCAGATGGGAAGTCACTAGGTATTACGTGCACCCACTCGCGAACCTTCCATGCCCGCTAAAATTAATTAACACAATTTATATTTCACGTTTTACAAACGTGGGGGAGATCGAATGGTACGACTACTTAAGGATCAGAGTTTAGTAGCAAAGTGGCAGAAGTTCTTTGAAGACCATTGTAAGCCTGATATTGAAACAGTTGCTCTTGAATATCCTGAAAAACGTAGTTTATATGTAGATTATTGGGATATTGATAAGGCTGAACCTAAATTAGCTGAACTGATTATTAATCAGCCATACAAAGCATTGTATAATGCAGAAGAGGCTCTCAAAAATATAGATGTTTCTACTGAGAACGATTTGCATCTTCATTTTAAAGTTACACACCTGCCAGAAACAAGTAGGATACTTATAAGAAAAATTCGAGCTAATCATCTTGGAAAACTTGCTGCAGTTGAAGGTCTTGTTAAGAAGAGAACAGAGGTAAGACCAAAACTTCAGGTAGGTGCATTTCAATGTCAGAAATGTGGAGCAGTAATAAGAATTGAACAGGAGGAAGATATTTTAAAGGAACCCTCTGAGTGTTATGAAGAGCAAGGTGGATGTGGAAGGGTTTCTTCTTTTAAACTACTCACAAGCCTTTCTTCCTTTATTGATTCTCAAAAAATTGAAATCCAGGAAAGCCCTGAAGGTCTGCGTGGTGGTGCACAACCAGAAAAAATTGGAATTTACCTTGAAGATGATCTTGTTGGTGAGATTGCTCCGGGTGACAGGGTTATTGTAAATGGGATTCTGCATTCATCACAAAGAAGACGTGGCACATTTAGGTTGACTGCTTTTGCTAAAATAATGGAAGCAGTTAGTATCGAAAGCCAACAACTTGCATTTGAGGAAGTAGAGGTTACTCCTGAGGATGAAAAGGAGATTATTAAATTAAGCAAGGATCCTGACCTCTATAATAAACTCAAACAAAGCATTTCTCCAACAATTTATGGTTTGGAGATTGAAAAAGAAGCCTTGATATTAACACTTTTTGGAGGTCTTGCAAAAAACATGCCTGATGGAACTCGGATTAGAGGTGATATCCATACATTGTTTGTTGGTGATCCTGGTACTGCAAAGTCCCAAATGCTTACTTATATGTCAAAACTAGCACCAAGAAGTATATATGCATCAGGTAAAGCATCTTCTGCTGCTGGACTTACTGCTGCAGCAGTACGTGATGAATTTGGAGAAGGACAATGGACTCTTGAGGCAGGTGTTCTTGTTCTTGCTGATATGGGTGTTGCATGTATAGATGAAATTGATAAGATGGATGAATCAGATAGAAGTTCAATTCATCAGGCAATGGAACAACAAGAGATTTCAGTCGCAAAAGCAGGAATAAATGCTACACTTAAGACAAGGTGTGCTCTTCTTGCAGCAGCAAATCCAAAACTTGGAAGATTCGATGAATTTTTACCAATCCATGAGCAAATAAACATGCCACCAGCACTTCTTTCACGTTTTGATTTGATTTTTTCAATAATTGATAAACCAAACAAAGAAACTGATACAGCTCTTGCATCACACATTCTAATGTCCCATAAGGCAGGAGAGGTAAGTGAACAAATGCTAAGATTCAAAGAATCAAAGCATACAAAAGAAGAACAAGAAACCTTGATGAAGAATATTATGCCAATTTTAACTCCAGAATTTCTGCGTAAATATGTTGCATATGCAAAAAGAAACATTTTTCCAGTTCTCTCTGATGAAGCCCTTGCCATGCTAAAAGATTATTATGTTGAATTTCGATCAGCATCAGAGGAAACTGTAACATTTACTCCAAGACAGTTAGAAGCTTTTGTAAGACTCGCAGAAGCAAGTGCAAGATTAAGGCTTAGTCAAGAGGCAACTGTAGAAGATGCAAAAAGAGCAATTTACATTATTGACCAATATCTGCGAAGAGTTGGAATGGACAGGGAAACAGGTAGGTTTGATATTGATATAATTGCAACTGGAATATCTCATACCCAGCATGATAGAATGAGAACGATTATGGATATTATACAAAGACTTTCTAGTGAATCAAAGGATGGTAATGCAATTAGAGGAGATATTATTCGAGAGTCAGAAATTGAGGGCCTTGAATCAGGAAAAGTAGAGGATGCTCTTGATAGACTCAAACGTAATGGTCAGATATATGAACCAGTTCATGGTAAATACAAAATTACAGGATACTAGTTAGGTTTTAGGCGATGTTAGTTTTCCTATTGCTTTTTTTACATTATTTCTTTGTTTTTCACCTAGTTCTGCAACAATATAATCAGTAAATTTTGTTTTTATATCATTCCAGTTAAGAGTCGTTACACCGAAATCATGTTTCTTTTTACCAGTCGATGCCTTAAAAACAAATGGTGTCATTTGACTGACATCTGAATTGTCCATATGTAAAACGTAGTTTTTTCTAAGGGTTTTCTTTTCTAAAAGATAAATTTCAAATTTTCTGTTGAAATATTTATAATTAGTATCCTTATCATAATAGCGATACTCAAGCTCATAAAATTTATTAATTGGAATAGTTCCTCTATCCATTGTGCATCTCCATTAGATTAAGAAGTATAATAGAACCGTTGTTATAAAATTTTTTGATTTTTACGGTTCTATAATAATAAAATGAATATCGATTCTTTTTTAATCCATATAATAACTTGCTGGATATGGTTCAGGTTTAAGCCCTTTTCTTTCTCTGATATTCTTTACAATATCTGTTTGAAGCTGTCTAGGTAATGGCTCAAAACCGAGATTTTCTGTATTCCAAAGTACTCTTCCACCCGTTGCTGACCTTATTGCTGATGCAAACCCAAACATCTCAGCTACTGGTGCCTTAGCATCAATATTTACCATATCTTTTTCTGTTATCATGTCTCTAACCACTGCTCTTCTTTGATTTAGTTCCCTAGATGCATCACCCATCAGGTCTTGTGGTGTGCTAATAAATACCTTTTGAATAGGCTCGAGCAATATTGGTTCAGAAATAGTTATTGCTCCATATATTGCATTTCTAACTGCAGGTATCACCTGAGCTGGTCCTCTGTGGATTGCATCTTCGTGTAGTTTTGCATCAACAAGTCGAACTAGAAGACCTTGACACGGTTCTGATGCGGTTGGTCCACTTCTCATGACCTCATCGAATGCTTCTTTTATTAGCTCTCGTGTCTCAAAAAGATACTGAATACCTTTTGTTACATCTGCAATAATATTTAATCCTTTAATTGCAAAAACTCCTTTTGCAATCTCCTTTTCCATTCCAAGGTCTTGTAATTTTTTAACAACCTCGTTTTTGAATTTTTTTACATTTTCAGGAATTTCGTTGTTGTAGAGAGCTTTTACTATATTTTCTGGAAGAGGTTCAACTTCGATGTAGAATCGATTATGTTTATTTGGTGATTTACCTTCGAATTTTTGCGGGCTTTTCTTTGCAACAGACTCCCTATAAACTACGATAGGTTCAGATGTTACTATATCTACACCATGTTCTTTCCTTATCCTGTATTCTGTAATTTCTAAGTGAAGTTCTCCCATACCAGACATAAGGTTTTCACCTGTTTCCTGGTTGATATCAATTTGAATGCTAGGATCAGCCTTTGAAACAACTCTTAAAACTTCAATAAGCTTGGGTAAATCTTTTGTATTTTTTGCTTCAACTGCAACAGTTACTACTGGTTCAGATATATGAATTATTCTTTCAAATGATTCTGCATCTGGGTAATCTGTTACAGTACTACCTGCAATTGCATCTCTGATTCCAGTTGCAGCAACAATGTTTCCTGCACTAACAAATTCAACTGGTATTCTATCTGCTCCAACCATTAAGTTTACCTGTTGAACTCGATTAACCCTGGGCATACCAATAACATAGACTTCATGTCCTCTTTCAACCTTTCCACTATAAACTCTTCCTACTGCAACCTCACCTGCATGAGGATCCATAACAATCTTTGTAATCATTATTGCAAGAGGACCGTCATCATCTGTATTAATCATGCTTTTACCAAGTTCACTTTCAGGATCCCCTCTCCAAATGTGCGGAATCCTATATTTCTGAGCCTCTATTGGTGGTGGTAGATGATCAACGACCATATCAAGTAAGACCTCATGAATAGGAGTTTTTTTTGCTAATTCTTTTTGTTTATTGTTATTACAATAATCATAGATATCTTTGAAACTAAGACCAGATTTTTGCATGTAAGGTGCTGAAATTGCCCAATTGTAATATGCTGAACCAAATGCAACACTTCCATTCTCAACTTTAACATTCCATTTTCCTTTGAATTCATCTGGTACTGTCTTGTTTAACAAATCATTAAATTTTGAAATGATTTTTACAAAACGTTGTTGCATCTCTTCAGGTGTCACTCTAAGTTCGTTTATTAATCTGTCAACCTTATTTATGAAAAGAATTGGTTTAACTTTTTCACGGAGTGCCTGTCTAATCACAGTTTCTGTCTGAGGCATAGCTCCTTCAACAGCACAAACAACAACAATACATCCATCAACTGCTCGCATTGCACGGGTAACGTCACCACCAAAATCAACGTGACCTGGTGTATCTAAAAGGTTAATGAGATATTCTTTACCTTCAAATTCATGAACCATTGATGCAGATGCAGTGTTAATTGTAATGCCTCTATCTTGTTCTTGTTCATCAAAATCAAGAACAAGTTGCTTTCCAGCAAGCTCTTCACTCATCATACCACAACCAGCAAGCAAATTATCAGAAAGTGTTGTTTTACCATGATCAATGTGTGCGGCAATACCGATATTTCTAATAAAATCTAATTTGTCCATTAATTCTTTTGATTTCTTGATATTATCTTCTTTCTTTCCCATACTAACAACCTCAATTTTTTTTTAATTAATAAAATCCATTTACTTTATCTTGCTGATTTTGCAACACGTTCGATATCATTCTTCTTTGATACTGAAAATGAAGCTACGTCATTTTTTGATGCCTTTATTATTTCATCAGCTAGACAAGCTTCAATGCTTTTTTTATTCTTATGACTAGAAGATACTGAGCTAATACAAATATTACGAATAGCAATATCAAGTCGTCTCTGAGGTGCAATATCTACTGCTTTTGGTACAGATATACCGCCAAAACGTAGTCTTGTTGTTTCTTCTTTAGGAGCAGCATTTTGAAGCGCATCGATAAAAACTTGCATAGGATTTGTTTTTGTTTTTTTATCAATTATTTCAAAAGCTGATTTTACAACCTTGTAAGCCTTTATTTTTTTACCATTGTATTTTTCAGTTCTCATAATATTGTTTATTAACCGTTCTACAATTGGAATCTTAGATTTTGCAAAAAGCTTATTTGAAAATATGCCTCCAAGATAGATATTTTCAATATCAGTATTTATGTATCTTGCAAGACCCTGATCTTCTATTTTGACTTCTTTCATGTCATATTTTGAAAAAACTAGAAAAAAACTATTACTTGTTGATTCACTTTTTTTAGCTGTCATATTTATCGTCTCATTGCCTTTTCAACTTTTCCTTTAATCATTTCTTGAAGAGAAACATCATTTACCTTAATAACTTTAAATCTTACACCAGGAATATCACCATAACTTCTCCCCATTCTACCACCGATTCCTTCAACTAATACTTCGTCGTGTTCATCTATAAAACTAATTGCATTGTCTCCTGGTGCAAAGGCAGTTATTTGTCTACCATTTTTAATTAACTGGACCTTTACACATTTTCTAATAGCTGAGTTTGGCTGCTTTGCTTCTATACCTACCTTTTCTATAACAATGCCTCTAGCTTGAGCAGTTCCCTCCAAAGGATCTGCCTTTTCTTTTAAGTGTAATACTCTCTTTTTATAGTATCTATCATTCCAGTGTTGTTTTTTTCTGGAATTTTTAAGTTTTCTTGCTGCGTTTATTCCTCTGCCCATTTTTCACCTATTAGATAAGAGTAACGCTGTATGCACTTTTAATATTTAAATTCTTAGGGTCAAAATTCTTAATCTTATTAATATAAAGAAAATTTTTAATTTCAATATCATAATTTAATAACATTTAAAGGTTTTTTAATCTAAAAAATACAAATGATTCTATTCATAAGCTCTTTTATTATTTTCGTCAATTACAAGTTTTTGATTTCTTAATATTTGATAATCTGAAATTTTACTGTAAGAATTAGCCTCTATATTTCTGGTCTGGCTTAACATTATGTAATGAAATCCTGATAAGGAAATATTTATTGATTCATTGCTACCATCATCCTTGAATAATCTTAAATGTCCAACATCTTCAATTCCAAAGTTTTGATGAATCTCACTGTCTATTGAACCGGAAATTCCTGCGCATTCAACTGGTATCCATCCATTGTCACCTATATTACCACCAACAAATACTTCAGCCCATGCATGGGGAATTGCATTGATTTCTTCAACTAAAAATCCTCTAATAAATCTTGAAGGTATTTTTAGCGACCTGCATAGAGATATGTATAAAAATGATAGGTCGTCACAATCACCTGTTCTGCATTGTAAGGTGTAGCTTGCTTTTTGAACATTATCTCTTTCAAAATGTGTGCTATAATGTGTATTTTGTTTCAACCATTTGAAAAGCTCTTTTGCTACAAGAAATGAATTATTTGTTCCTGTTTTTATTAGAACCTGGTGTGATATATCAGATATTTTATGGTCATTTGGATCTATAAATACCATCGTATCATTTGACTGGGGCTTTGTAAATTGATTACAAATATTAGGATATGTATCCTTTATTTCATCAATTGAAAGCGCATTTTCTCCGTTTAAATCAGATATTAAATAACTATCTGTTTGAATTGTTGCAGAAATCCCTAGATTATAATCTTTGTTTAAGCTGCTTGTAATATTCCAACTCTTTACACTGTTCCAGGTTGCAATTATTTCACTTGAGTAATCGTTGTTGTGAATAATTAAATTTGAAATACTACCGTATAATACTTCTGGTAGGTCGCATTTGTAAATTAGATTATATTTTCCTGAACCCGTACAATTTATCTTATATCCATAAGAGATAATGTATCTTACGGAGGTTGGATGGGATTCATAGGTTGTAGAACCATCTATTTGAAAAAAATCTATACAGCCAGATATAGTTGAAACTAGAAAAAAAAGAATAAAAAATAAAGATATGATTTTACTTTTCATTATTTTCTAAAAAATCCTTTTTTCTGGTTTTTTAATGTCATTCTATACTTGCAGCCCTGGTTCATTGGACAATTTATACATTTTGGATTTTCCTTTAAACAAAAGTTTCTAGCAAGTGTTGCAAGCGACTCTAGATATTTGTAAACGTTTTCCTTCATCTTTTCTGCTTCTTTGGAAAGTATCTTTATTGCTTCATCAGGATCATCTGTTGTTACCCATCCAAGTCTTTTTGCAACCCTTCCAACACTTTCTGCTTTATCTGTAAGATTGCTTTCCTTTGGTTTAGGAGGTTCAATTTTAGGTGCTTGAATTTCCACTTGAGGCGGAGTAACTGGTATCTTTGGAGGTTTATACATTTCATCTTCTCCTGCACCAGGTTTTGATATTCCTACTGATTTTCCACCATGATTTGTTTCACGTGTACGAATCTCAGACATAATAGGAATTTGAAGTCCAGCACCTGATATCAGTGCAATTCCAATTGGCAGTCGCTGTATCTCATCATATGTTTGTGTTGTCAATCCTTCTACAGATTGAATAATTGCCTTTAAATCATTAGGATTTGTAACCTTTAAAATTATATTTGTGTTACATTGAGAAATAATATTTTTATCAACCTTTGCTGGACGTTGACTTACTATACATAGCCCCATTCCAAACTTTCTTCCTTCTGAAGCTACTGTTCTCAATATATTAGATGAAACAGCATTTCCAAAACCTCTTTCCGGACAATAGTTATGCGCTTCTTCAACAACCAAAAGAAACGGTGGTATTTTACCTGCCTTTCTATCATCAAAGAGCTCCTTTGTGAGACGAGCGACAACAACATCTTGTACATCAGGTGGCACTCCTTTCATATTAATTGTTGAGCATTTTCCTTTTATTACAAGCTCATTTGTTGGTGTTCCATTTTCAGAAAAAACTCCAATTGAATCAAGTGATTCAAGGGATGCTATAACATTCCAACGGGCATTACTTTTACTTCGGTTTACAGCTTCAATTATATCTCTTAGGTTCCACATCTTCTTGTATTCCTTTATTTCTTTTATTGCTTGATATAATACACCTATTTGTGGACCTGATAGCTTTGAAGATAGAAGATCAATTATTTCACGAGCTTCAAGATTTATTCCACTCAATGTAAGATGTTTTGCTTTTCCTCTTGCCCCAACTGGAGTAAATTCATTTATTTGACTTGAATAACCCTTTTTTGTTATTCCAAATCTTTCCATGTTCTTCTGGTCTTTTCTACTTTTATTCGGTTCTGATAACGAGTGGTACTCTCCATGAGTATCAATTATTACCATTGGAATTTTATGTTTTAAAAGTTCTTCAATCAGAACTCCGCATGCATAACTCTTTCCACCACCTGTTTTTGCAAGAATACAAATATGTTTTTGGACAAGCGCATCGATGTTAAGATATACTCGGAGATTATGTCCCTTCAATAAACCAATATATGCTCCATTTTG
>SMTZ1_10006031_pt1 | contig 14503 bp, 11 predicted proteins | sample DeeMarSWOR136_30_FD_25667 | JGI IMG/M metagenome (IMG submission 25667) | reverse complement strand
ATTATTGCAGCTTAAGGCAAAAACCTTGTTTATCAACCCGAAAACGACGATTTGACCTCAAAAGTTATATACGAAGTGACAAACATGCGCTAGGCTGCATCTGCTTGAGCCGGTGGGTTACCTGGATTTCCTTAAGCTGACATCGTCGGCAAAGCTTGCGCTCACGGATTCCGGCGGTATCCAGGAGCGAGAATACGGAACGACCTGTCACCGTAGACATAGGTACGAATCACGTTGTTGGGACCGATGCCGATACGATTGTACGGACTTACAGGACGATAATCGACGGCGGGCAGCGTCAATCTGATGTTCCCCCACTGTCGCATGGGAAAGCGGCTGAACGGATCGTTGAAATTCTTTTGCAGGAGATTTAGAAGTTGGCGTACGAAATACCACCTGAGAAGTCGAAAAGTTGAGTCGTTAACTGAAACAGACACCATGGCTCATGGAAGTTGGAAAGTCAGACCGCACTGTTATTGTTTTAGGCAATTTGCAGTGAATCTGAGTAGAAGCCGACCCGGTCGATAGACGCATTAGGGCATCTCATGCAACCAGCACCTTACACGATCGTCTCTCTTTGATCTCCCAGGGTCTTAGAGTGATTCGGCTTTTTGGGATAAGAGAGCCGGATGCACTGAGAGCTCTTCTACGAGTGTCTTTGCGGCTTTAAGCTGCGGGCGCAACTGCAGGCAGATTCTTGCCTCGGTCATAGCCTCCGGTATTTTATCTGCCCTGACAAGAAGCCTGGCCAGCTCCAATCTCCACTGAATCTGGCTGTACTCGCGTGCAAGGGCCTGTCGATAACATTCCGCCGCTGCTTCGTTATTACCTTCACGGTCGTAGATGCTCCCCAAATGTGCGAGGACCGAGGCAGACGTGTCAGGGTCTGAACATTTCGCTTCGAGCAGCCCTTTTATTTTACCTCGCACCTGTTCCGCAAGGTCAAAATACAGCATATCGTCAAGAACATGCGCCACATGAGATAGCCGACCAATGTCATCGCCGGCAATGGAAATGGCCAAATGAGGTTTGCTGAGCTGGTAAATGAAAATATCTGCAACCTTCCTGAACAGACTACGGTCAAGTCGCACGGCCTTCTCGAACTTCGCAATGCTGTCTTCTGTCTTTCCCTCCCAAACGTCCAGCCGGGCTGCCACAAAACACGTTACGGGATCAGAAGGCGCCAGCCGAAAGCCCTTTCTAATTTTCTCGGCGCCGTTGGGATCGTTCAGAATGAATTGCTCGATTTGGCCGACCAGACTATAGGGTGGCCCATAGATCGGACACATGAAACATATTTGATGAAGTTGCTCGACAATATCACGAACTTCAGGCATTGCACCTTCAGAGAAAACGGCGACTGACATCTCAGGATCTTTGTTCCGGCTTATTGAGCGCCAGCGGTAAGTAATATGCCAGTACCGATACCGAACATTGTCTTGGTGATGCTCTAACGCCGCCTTTGTTCCGGAGATCAGGTCTGCAAATTCGGTATCTGATCCGCGCCAGTGATTCTTAGCAACAGTTTCTTCTATGTCACGGATCTTGGCCCAGCACAATTCAATTCGACGAGCACGATCAGCGCCAATCAGGGCCCAAGCCCAAATACCGCAAACACCAATCAGCAAAAGACAAACGACCCAAGCCCGCCCAGAGCGAAGTCGATGGGACGAAAGAACAAGATGAGTTGTCTGTTCTCTGTTCTGATGAGCTAAGGATACCAACAAAGCGCAAAAAATCGCTGAAAGGAATGCGTTGGCCGGGATGTGCTGACCGTAATCACTAACGCTGTGAACGAGAATGGCTAAAAGCCCGAAACCCAATCCATGAGCCGCTGAACGTATTGGTAACCTGGCACTACGGATGTTTTTCAGAAAGCTCCAGAAAATAATGGCGCCGAAAACCAGTAGTATGACTAAACCAAAGAATCTGCCATCGGAGCTCATACGGTTGTGAATCGCTTAAAGTGGCAAAGCGATCGTAGACGGCATCAAAGCCCACATACAATATGCAAGCAAACGCGCCCAATGCCATGATGACCATAATCCAGCCGCGCCCCTTAAGAGATGGTCTGGACACCATCACCAGAGTGATAAAGGCTGAAGCGATGAGCATACTGACCATACCGCCTCGGGTCAGAGAAATGAAAATTGTGGCCGTACCAAGGGCCATGACCGTCACAAGTAACCATAGCAACTTTGCATCAGCCGATGTTAAATAATCATACACGACGGTTGGCGTCACTCTTCTGGCTGAAAAATGCTCCTGTAATGTCACACATATCCAAGCCAGTGCCGCGCCGATCGACAGATTCATAAACTGTCCGTAGTTGTTGTGATTGACGAAGGGGCCTGAGAAGCTCCCGATAAAGGAACCGGGTATGAACCAGTACATTTTGCCGTTTCCAAAAAGGCCCTGGGCCAAAGCAATAGCCACCACGACGCCCCCTATCAGGGCAATCGTCATCAGAATACGTTTGATCTGTTCTGGACGGCGAAAAAAGTTGACGGCGACGAAAAAAACGGCGGCGATTGAGAGTATAAGTCTTAGATCGTGCCGTGTGGCGCTCGGATAGAAACTCAAAGGGACCGCTCTCAGCAACGTATCGGCATCGGGTAAATCACCCAACAGTTCCTGCCTGAGAGTTACCGTATTCGGTGAAATTGTCGCCGCGAGTCGTAATGGTAACGGAACAAGCTGGAAGACCACGATGAGCACAAACAACCCAAGTGGTATATACGCCCACGTCCAAACGAGCTTTGGACCGCCATGAAACATCCTCTTGAGCAAAAAACAAGTGACGATCGCTCCCGATAAGGCAACGACAAGCTCTTCGCTCCAAGCGCTTACAGCACCAAAAGCAAGAGGCATGAAAACCAGAAGCGCTATGAACAAAACTTCAATCGCCGCGTCGAGCCTGTTCAGGTGCATCCTGCTGATGTCAATACCTACTCTGCACTCGTTCATCCATCCACTTCCTCGAGTTCACATCGCGAGCAAAGAACACTTCCTTGCCTTGAAGCACTCTCAACGGATTTTCGATACAAACCAACCGGGCCATGGCTCGCCCCAGCCGGGCGCTGATACTTTCAAAGGCGGCCCTCATCCGGGGCCTGCGACCACGCAGATCGTGGGAATCGGTCGCCACAAATGACGTGTACCCCAAACTGAGTAGGTGCCAGGCAGCCTTCTGGGCGGCGGGCCCGAAATCACCAAGCAAGCTGCCACATGTTACCTGCAAATGGGCCGAGCGCTGAAGCCATTTCAGCAAGAGATCCGGTTGTCTGGTAATGACCGGATGCCGTTCAGGATGTGATACAATGGGCTGAATACCCAGTGAGGACAGCTCGACAAGCAGCGGCTCAATATCTATGAAGACCTCGTACGGCAGTTCCAGGAGTATATGCTTACCCTTATCGGCAAGGGTGAGGATCTTATCCGCCTCGATAAGCTGGCAGATCCTCTCGTCCACACGGACGTCTCCACCCGGTACGACATTGAGACGAATGTTGTTGCCGGCCAACGCCTCGTTGAGCGCAGCAACTTGATCCCTGATCTGTGCGGCTTCATTGCAGCCGCTGAATCGTCCCAGTTGATGTGGTGTCGCGACGACGTCAGTGACGCCGTCATTAACCAGGGCCCCGCACAGGGAAAGCGACTCGGAGACTGTCTTCGGGCCATCATCTATAGCTGGAAGACAATGACAGTGGATATCCGCGTAGTCCTCGCAGTCGGCCCGGCCAGGATCCGTCGTCTTGGCCCCCGCCAGATTCTCGTAACCATTCTGCGTCACGTCTTCTGCTCCGATTTGTTGCCGTGATGACCGTCGCCATAGTACCCGTAGTGACGGTAGTATCCGTAACCTGAGTAGTAGCCGTAGCGGCCATGCTTTCGCCGAACATCATTCACGATGGCACCAAGCAGATGGCCGCCAACGCCCAGCAGACTGTCGCACGCATGCTGGCTCTGCCTGCGAGTGGATACCTCTGCCCTAAGAACCAGAATCGTCACATCGCACAGAGCCGATAGTATTTGACTATCCGCAACCGGCCCCACGGGCGGCGAATCGATGATCACCCGATCATATCGCGCAGAAAGCTCACTCAACAGCCTGGAGAATGCTTCGCTATTCAGCACCTCCGAAGGATTGGGAACTTCAGCACCGCAGCTAATGACATCCAGCCCCTCAACCGGACCGGGCTGCACCGCTTCTTCAATATTCAGGACTCCAGCCACGACGTTGGATAGCCCGTTCTCACGGCTACTAATCTCGAAAATACGATGCTGCATCGGTTTTCGGAAGTCTGCGTCAAGCAGGAGCGTCTTCTGCCCGGCCTGTCCCATTGTAATAGCCAGATTGCTGGCGACCGTGCTCTTGCCGTCGCCGGGAGCCGGAGACGTGATAAGGATGGTCTTCGCCTCATCCTTGGGAACGCCGAAAAAGACAGCCGTACGTATTGTTCGGTAGGCCTCCGCCACAATAGACTTCGGTTCGAGGTGCGCTTTCTGTCCACGCCTGACGATGTGGGGCTTATCCGACCCAATCTTGCCTCTGGGCAGAATCGACGAGCGGCCAGGGGCAACCTTGGGCTGACTCATAACCTGATCCCGCGCCGTGGTTGTCTGTGCGGTCCTGCGAGCCTTTCTACTCATATTCTGAACCCATTTTACGGAGTCGAACTCAGGCTGTGCCCGCTCTGCACGCTCCGCGTTCTCACGAGGAGCGCCTCCGGCCTGACCTTCAGATAAACCTGCAGGCACCTTGGCATCGGTTCTTCGACGACGTCCGTTCACAATACCCTGAAGCAAGCCCGAAACGTTCTGGCCGGGCAGCGCCACGGCCTTCCCACCGGCCATCGCTGGTACGACACCGAGTACTGGAATACCGAGGACAACCGAGATTTCGTCCGCGGATCGCAGCCTGTAGTCCAGCATATCTCGCAGAACAGCGAGACCGCCGCCCAACATGAGGCCCAGAGCCAGCGCCGTCGCCATATACTTTGTCTTCTCCGGCTTCGAGGGTTTTTCTGCAGGGCGACCTGCTTCCAATATGCTGATATTGAGCGCGCCCACATTCTCCGTCACATTCAGCTCTTTGATGCGTTCATCAACGATCTCACAGAAGCGCTCGACACGTCTCAATTCTGACTGAAGCACCGAATACTCCGTCGCTTTGATGCCCAAGTCGCGCGCATCCTGGAACTGCATGTCGAACGATGCTTGCAGCTCATCCTCCCTTTCCTTCGCTGTCAGGGATCTCAATCGCAGCACTTCAATATAGGAGTTGGCGAATTCCCTCGCCTGATCCTCAAGCTCCCGCTGAATACGGTTGATCTTGGCGTGGATCGCCTGGACCGCCGGGTGGTCTTCGGTGCAATGGTACCGTGCGTTCTTGAGCTCCATTTCTGCCGCTCTAAGCTCAGCCTTCAATTGAGTCTCCGTGTCGTTGACAAATACACGCACTCCTGCAGCCGACGAAGCCGACGCGAACTGCTTGACCTTGGCTGGTTCGTTCGCCATGCTCTTGGCTGCTTCGTAATCCGCTTTTGCATTCAGCGCACTCAGTTGTGATTCTGTTAGCGACGTAGACAACATATTGAGCCTTTGAAAGACGATATTCCCCCCTTGATCGCTCAGTGAGATTGCACCGTTTTCGCGGGTAAACGCCAAAAGCGCCTCGAATTTATCTTTCAGATCCTGATCTCGCTTGAGCTTCTCTTCCTGAAGGATCCGCAGCACTTCGGACGCCGTACTGCGCTTACGCGTCGAGTGGTACTTGATGTACGACTGTACCACAGCATTGACAACCCCTGCCGCCTCCACAGGATAAGGTGATTCGAACGACACCGCGACAATATCATCCTTCCTGCCGATACCGACGGTCAAATTATTCTTGATGTAAGCGGCGACGTTGTCCACATTGGCAAACGTCCTGAATCCTCGCATTTGTGGATCGTCCGCCACATCGGCAACGATAGGCGTCGATTTCATCAATTCGCCCTGGGTATAGAGATAGTTACTGGACCGCGTCATGACGCCTTCGTACTCACTCATGATTTTGGGACCGGTCTGCTCAACGTAGACCCTTGAAGTGCTGGAATAGATCGGCGTCGCTTTCAGCAGATAGAGAAATGTCACAAGAAGAGACAGTGCCGTGGTGATCAGAATCGTCCACCTGTGACGCAGCAATATTTGCAGGAAGCCCTCCTGCAACAGCGCGTCACTTTGTGGGATCGCCAAGTTTGACGCTCCGCTTTCGCCCTTATTGTTCTCCATACACGCGTCCAAGCAAAGGCTAAATAACCATCACATCTCAGCTCGACTGCCCATATTGACCGGAGCAGAAACTCCGAGGTCAAGCAGCTAAGACGCCACCTGGCCTGCGCGGATGGCCAGCACGCGGCACAGACATATACCACCCCAATATCAGCTCGGCACCACGCGCACCCGGCCTGCATCCATTGTCGACATGACTCTACCGTGCCGACAACACACCCAGTCAACTGGCTACCACATTACAGATGCTCCATGTCGTTCCAAATGGATTGCTCAAACCAGCTCATCACTCCAAGACCACAACATCCCGCCATCCTCCAGGCAATCCATAACCAACCTAACGCTACCGACCTCCTGGAAGATTGTCGAGAGTTTTTTTCTGACAATTTTCGCCTTCGGTTACTAGCGCAACGTCGTTCTTGCGAACTGGACTCATGAGAGCAGAGAACCCGCTTCTTCGTTCGCTTCACTAATGGTTCACGAGCAAAGTTCTTATCGGACAAGAATGCATTATAGGACACTATCGCAGATAAGCACGGCCCTCTTCCCACGCTTGGCGGCTGAAGAAAAAAACTCGGCAAAAAAGTACACACGATTCACCAGACGAATAGACCACATCTGCCGCGATGATATTCTTGCACAACGCACCCGCACTTTGTTCCTGAGGCGCATACGGCCATCGATAGCAATCACTAACTCCCGATGCGGCCAAGCACATGTCTGGCACGGACAGAACATACACCTGTGCCGGCTCGGAGCATTTCACGCAAATCAGTCCTCGCTTTTCGTTTCCTGGACCGCGGCGAAAAGCATCCTACATGGTCCTATTGCCCGGCTACTACATGCGCGTCCGACCTTTGCATGTTCAGGCCGTCAAGAGATATTCATTGGCGGCCTCCCACTGTGACCATTAGCTCCGTACATGCGAGAGCATGTGTTCTCGAACAGACACTACTATGTTATCGGACATCAGAAGGCGGAAACTTGAGCACAATTACACATCGTATTTCAGTCGAGAGCTTCGGCCAACCCAAAATGACGATGGGCAGGTTGGCTTGACCATTGTGAGCCCTTCTCGAATCTTGTTCTGCGCAAAACCAACGGTCGACACCGCGTAGCCACGAGACCAGAAATGCTCACCATTGAAGTCTTTCTTACTGGCGGCAAATTGCCGAGGAACGGCTATAGCGCTCTTGCTCTCGAGATGGTCAGGAGACAGCAATTCTACACGTTCCCTGTATCACGCTTTATGTGAACACCGCGCGAGGTATCCCTGTGGTGAATGGATACAATCAGATGCCTCGTTGGAGAAACGGAGTCTTTCCAGAAGCAGTCAATCGCGCACGTCCGCGTAAGCGCCGACGCGGACGTTAAATATGTCGTGTATGAACTGGTTGACACGTGTGCGCAACGTATGATCGACGTATATCACGTCCCCAGGCTTTATCGCCACGGCATAGGCGTCGAGAAAAGACTTGCTGTCAACAGAAAACGTGGCCGACACAACCTGCCCATTGTTATCCTGTCGGTAGACCTTTACATAGCGAGGATCAGCGGTCATGTCGAGACCACCCGCGTAGGCCAACGACTCCATCAAGTTGTATTGCACATCCGGTGGATAGGGAAAAGCGTTGGGACTCCTGACAAGGCCCATGACAGTGAAGACTCTTTCACTCTCTCTCTGATATTTCGCTACTTCACAAACAACCATAGGCCGGTTCACAACATATTTCGGATAGTAGGCGTCTATAACCAGAGCTTCTATCTCAGAGAGCGTCTTGCCAGCAGCAGGGAGCTCGCCCACAATCGGCAGGACAATAGTCCCGCCATCGTTCACTCGAGCCAAGTACGGTTCGTAATCCTTTCGACCGTACACTGGCTTTAGCCATTCAGAGAATTCGGTGGAGATGACCCGGAGCGCGGCGGGCATCTGGAATTCCAGTATATCACCGGAAACGACTCGGTAGGGGCCCGCATGACTCATCCCGCCCAGGCCGATAACATCTGTCCCTGTGGCAAGCGGTCCCGCCTCTTCAAATCTCTTCAACTGTTCGGGAGGGGATGGCTTCGGACCACAACCTGCGAGAAACGAAAAACAGCATACGAATGGTATGAAACACGTCACAAGGTTCTTACAAAAATGGACGAACGTTTCCGTCTTTCTCACCTCATACATCCTTGCCAAGACAGGATCTTCATCGCCAAAGATCACTCGAACCTCGTATTCGTAAAAATCCATTGGACGAAAAAAATAAATTACTACCGCCTGAAGGCGGTAGTAATTTACTCATCTCGATGTCCCATGAAACTCGGCTACGGATAATCTCTATCGTCATCGTCGTCCGCGATCTCAACGACTCCCCATGTAATCAAGCCCGCACCGACAGCTGTTGGCCAGTTCCAGCCGATACCGTTTACTAGCCTCGTGAGAATAGACTCGCCCGCTGCCCTCCCGAGGCCACCCTGCGACGCAAGAAGTCTCGCTGTCGGTACCGAAACCATACCCGCCGGATTCAACGCACCTTCGCACACTGCCGCCGAACATATATTGGCCACCTGAGCTGCCGGTATACCCCGGGAACGCGCCCAGTTAGGCAGTTTTGACTCCTTTGTGATTTGGAGGCTATCCTTTCTCAGCCCCACCCTCGCCACAAGTGCCTCAAAGTTCTTACCGACGTCACTCAGGTCCAGCGGCCTGCCCGTCGCATCCGTCTTATAGGTCGCGACCTCATGACGCAGTACCTCCTTCGTGCCCCTGGCATCTGTTTCCGCTTCAAAAACCGTTATGCTCAGGTACACATTGTCCACGTCGACATCAAACAGAAACACCGTATTGATCCGGCATCTGAGAGGCCCTTTGTTAATCGTCAGAAAGAATGGCTCCGACAGCGCCCGGACAGCTATCATCTCGCCGACTGCTGCGGTCGTGACATCAATCGCCGTCAGAGTGAAGCTGACCTCGTCGAAGGGCACATTCTTAACAGAGGATAAGTTGACGGACTGCTTCCACGTCTTGCCAACATACTCCCTTGTAACCTTCGAAAGGGATTTCACCGTCTCATTGTGCACCTGGGCAAAAAAGGCCATGTCTCGACCGGTCGCGGACATCAACCCCGTCCCGCGATCAATAACGAAGGAAAAATCGCTCGAAGCTTTCTTGTCGGCCTCCAAATCAGGATCACGCGTAGTAAATGAGTAGCGGACTCTGTCATTTGCAAAGACCTCCTTCGTTACCGAGTAAGCGGTTTCCACCTGATTCCTGAACTGACCGTCGCCCGCGTACTCCACCGTTGAAATCATCTTGAAGTAGTCGATACCTCCTATGTCCCCCGCGACGCAGTTTACACATAACGTGTGAACTACGGCGATTGCCACAACGAGGAAGTAGAGGCCGGACTGGCGGCACACACACATCATCCTACCTTGACTTGGGTGACTCATGGTAACTCTCCTTTCAAATACTCTATGACCCCATGTTTTAGATTCATCCCGGACACAGTCAAATGGCTTCTTTAACCCGACTCGCAATCCCAGGACCGGCAACGCGCGCCGTAATCCTAGCACTCGATTTCAAACACCATAACAGCCCCTGTATATTGTCGGTATCACCGAAGAGCGTCAACAATTTTTTTTCACAAATATGAGTCACGCTAACGCCACAACTTCCGTTCATACTCTACGCGCATATTACCAACTGACATACACTCAGTCACACCTGCAACAACACCTCCTGAATCCGCTGTTTATCGGACATTCCACGCGACTTGCGCGGCTCCAACCGCCCGGAGCCAACTTCATCACAAACGGAACGCGGGAAAAAAAAACACAGAAGGTAGGCACTTTTGCCCGCGCCCGCCTACCTGGGGGCCATTGATTCTTCCGCAAACGCCACGTCGAGACCGCAACAGCCTTGAAGTCTTTGCCGACAGCAACTACAAATTGTCTCGCAACCGGACGACTTGTGATGCGCGAAAGAATATTCACGGAAGGTCTTTGATTCACGCCCCGACCGCCAGGCTGATTCGGTACCAGGCACCTGGTTCGGCACTTGGACGATCCCCTCTTCTCTGAAAGCGACCATGCATTTCCTTTCGCGCACGCAACCACTGTAAAAAACACGCCTGTGCCGCGTCCTCCCGCCTGGGAGGACCACACCCCCATCCTCATCGTCTTATGACGCTAGCGCCGTTAGCAGGCGTTGTCAAGTGTTTTTTACCGAATTCTCAGCACTTTTTTGCGGCCAGGCCCGTTTCTGAGGCGGATACGGCAGTTCCCGGCCGAGCGCTGAAAATATTTTTTCTTCTTTGACACCTGAATGGGCGGGGTCGTATAATTTTTTATTGTCGAGCCAATGTGGCATAATTTTGGAAGTGACGCGCGTCCCTCGGGTATCAACCGCATTGATGGATTGTTGGGTATGTGCCGACTTGGTGACATCCGGCCGTCCAATGAATGGCTAAGATGATGGGGCCCAAAATGAACGCAGAAGAAATGAAAACGATTTCGCGTCGAGTTCTTGTTGCCGGTATTTGTTTCCTTTCAGGATGCGGTGGATCAGCGAGAAGGTCAACGTATACCCCGATATATGCTGTCCTCGTTGGCTTAACATCGGGAGGTGAAGAGGTTGTTCTTCAGGAGCGCAGGTACTTTCATCAAGCAACAGGATTTCTGCTGAACAAGACCGGGCTGGTTGTTACCAGCTATCACGCGCTAGCCAGTTACCCAAGCATCCGGGTATTCCTTCCAAGCAAGGAGAGCATGTTCGATGCCGAAGTGCAGTTGAAGGACATAGACAACGATATTGCCATACTTGCTCTGAAGGACTTCAGCCACGAGGAGGTGTTCTCAGGCGACATCCCCTATGCGGTGAGAAGCTCAAGTACGGTTAGGCTGGGTGAGGACGTCTTCACTCTTGGTTTCCCGCTGGGCAAGGTATTGGGCAAGTCGGTAAAGTTCTCGAGCGGCACGGTCTCATCGCTGAGCGGCCTTCTTGATAACCCCAGTTTGTTTCAGGTAAGTAATCCGATACAACCCGGCAGTAGTGGGGGGCCGTTGTTCGACAGGAACGGTAATCTGGTAGGCATAGCGTTAGCTTCGCCGGAGGCAAAGTATTTCTACGAGAATGTGGACGTTATTCCAAGAGACGCCAACTTTGCAGTCAAGTCTGATTGTCTGCAGAACCTCGTTTCTACGCTGCCGGAAAGTAAGGAAATTTTTGATCGGGAGGCCGCTTTGGAGGGCAAGCCGACTCAGGAGCAGGTTTCGGCTCTCGTGCCCTATGTTGTCACCGTGTACGTCAAGTAGGCGTGTGACGCCATGACAGGACACGCCGGGTCGAATCACCCTTGCGGCAGTTTGTGCGTTTCGTCACCTGTTTTCCCATTGTCCGGTATGGGCAGCTCTTCGTCCCATTCGCCATCGCCGTCGGTATCCCTTAGCATGGTATCAAATGTGCCGCTGGAGTTGGTGTCCAGGTCGCAGTGCTGCCAGATATCACGCTCGGCCTTCGGCTGGGTCAACTTTGCCTCCCAGTCATTATCTCTGGGGTCGAGATCCTTCCAGTATATGTCCCACGTGCCGTCACCGTTCTCATCCACGAATTTCTCCTCCCAGTCGTCGTTGGACATGTCCGTATCACGCCAGAGAACGTCCGCTCTGCCGTCTCCATTGGTATCAACGGAGACTACCTCCCACCGTCGAGCCTCGGTTCTGAACAAGAGGTAGCGTTTCTCCCAGTGGGGGTTGGTCATATCGATGTTCTCTGCTTTAGCGTCCCAGATACCATCATTGTCGCCATCCTCGTAGCGAAATACGGCGCTGCCCGTCTGAAGGTTCGGCAGAACATACTTGATCTCATAGTCGGAATCCCCTGGACGCGTGTCCTGATAAAGCAAATCGTACTCGTTATCGCCGTCCGAGTCGACCAACAGGCGAGCCCATTGCCGTCTTTGTTGGGCGTAATCCAGATAGATCTCTTCGAAAAACGCGTCGCTGTCGACATTGACGCGCTTCACGTCCAATTTGCCATCGCCGTCCGTGTCCTCGAATCTTGTCTCGTCAAGACCGTCTTCATCTGTGTCGAGAGTGACAGCCGGAATCCCCTCGGACGTGGCCCTTCGTTGAGCATCTTCCATAAACGCCGCTGGACGAACCACCAATCCCTGTCCAATGGAAGCGCTTTCAGAGACTCTCATTTCAAGACTAACGTTCGCGGCAACGGCTCCATCGCCCCATATTGTCTGCCACAGACCTTCCTGCTTGGGATCGTGGAACCGCAGGAACTGGCGGAAAAGCGGCCCAAGGTCAGGGTTGTTTCGGATAGGGATTGCTTTGCGGCTCACGCCCAGATAGAGGCCCTCTGCCACACAGACAATGGATCGGGTCTCAAGATTACCCAACAGATACTGACCGTGCGCCGTTTTCTGCGACTCCGTCGCCCGACTCGTCGCCTCTGTCACATTGGGGTCCTCGCGCGACAGGCCCACGAAGGTTGCCGCATCGGGCAGCTTTGGCTCCTGCAATTCCTTAACAAGCCTCAGGATTGTATCATCTTTCGCCTTCAGTTCCGCTCTGATTGCCTCCAGCCGGTCCGTGGCCGCTTTGAGCTCGCGCTCCAACTCCTCTCTCTGCTCCCTTGCGGCAACTCTGAACTCCCCCATCCGAGCTGCGGCCACTTTCAGTTCACTCTCCAACCTCTCTTTCTCCTCCTTTGCGGCGGCGATGTCGTCCTGGATTTTCTTGTAGCCTGCTTGCAGTTCCTTGAAGTCTTCCTGCAGCTCTCTTTCGGCTATTTCCGTTTTCTCAAGCTCCACCTTCGCTTCGTTCAGTTTCGTAACTGTCGCCTCGAGCTCTTGGCGTTCGACCATGTCACGTGTTAGAAGGGTCTGGATGAAAAGAATGAATATCAACGCCCCCACTGTACAGCAGAGCACGTCTAAGAACGACATATTGAAAATATTGACGTCTCTTTCTTCACTGCGCATCATGATAGCATTTCTTCCCGAGAACTCTGGTTTCTGTTAAAGACTTTCAACGTGTCGTGCTGTTCAGTTCGCTTCCGCATTTGCCCGGGCTCCCGATGTACCCGTCCGCCCAGACCGGTTTGCTGAATCGTGCTCGGTCTGGCCCGCCTCATCTTGGAGCGGTGCCTGACTTTGAAGTAGGCGAACCACCGCAGCAGCCGCGTGAACACGGACGACTCCGTCCTCGTCGTCCAGCGCGGCTATCAACTCTCTGGGAACACCATCCACGTGAGTCTGGCCCAACACTGCGGCGGCATAGACACGCTCAACCGGGTCCTCGCTTTCGACATATCTCCTGATTTCCTTCAGGGCGTCAGGGTCTTTGCGTTTGGCAAGCTCACCGGTGATCTTCAGCTTAACGACCTCGCTTTTTGTTTCAGACAGAGCCTTCCTAAGATCGTGGGCCACATCCGGCACCTCCTCCAGGATGTCGCCCAGCCCGGAGATCGCAGCGATCTGGACCTCAACGCTCGAATCGCTTAGTCCCTCACGTAACTGCGAGACGGCCTGCCGATCTCTCGCACTCGCTCGGCTTCCAGCCGTTTTCATTTGCGCAAGGGTATCCGCCACACGGCTCGGCTGAGGTGTTCGCACGGCCTGTTCATCTTGCCGGCGTTGTCGGATCATCTTCTCTCCGAGCAGCAGTTCCCAGCGTTTCTCCGCTACAACAGCAAGCACCTTCGCAGCACCCTGACGAACACGCTCATGTTGACGAACGTCATGCTCCAGAGCGATCCTGCCAAGGGTCTCGGTCGCTCTCCGCCGGACCCCGCCGTCCCAATGCCCCAGCGTAGCGATGAGCGCATCCACGACCGATGGACCGTCGATGCTGACGAGCGCGTCGGCAGCGTACCCGCACACAGTGCCGTCACAATCCTTCAACACATCGATTAGGGCCTCCGCAGCGCGAGCATCCTTGATCCTCCCAAGGGCTTCGGCGCTGCTCTCGCGAGTCGAGGCGTCCGAATCATGCAATGTGGTTATGAGCGCGCCCACTGCCCGGGCATCGCCAATCTCGCCAAGGGCGCGGGCGGCAGCCGACCGGACCAGGCCGCTCGAATCCTCAAGCGACACCGCAAGCGCCTCCATTGCATGGACATCACCAATGGTGCCCAGAGCGTGGGCCGCGGCCCCTCGAACATTCTCGTCAGAATCTCCGAGGGCAGTGATGAGCACGTCCACGGCCCGCGGGTCGGCGATCGCTC
>SMTZ1_10007278_pt1 | contig 14504 bp, 9 predicted proteins | sample DeeMarSWOR136_30_FD_25667 | JGI IMG/M metagenome (IMG submission 25667) | reverse complement strand
CGAAGGTCAATTCGATCCCTGTTGCTGAGATTTTTTTGACCCTGTTCCAGCAAAGCTTTCCCCGCTCCTGGGCCATCCTCTGATATTCCCACCCACCGGGACAGCCCAGATTCCATTCTACATGATACCCTTTAAGCGCTCTCATTCATTTTTCCTCATGGAACAGATATTTCATTAGGATTTGAGCTTTGGCATGTGTCATTTGACATTTGGCATTTCTGACATATCATTTATTTGAACTCTGACCTTTGGCATTTGATATTATCATTTCCTTATCAAGACTGGCTTCTAATCTTCTCTCAACAAGATAAAAGGGGAGCTGGCCTCCGCCCAAGAGGGTATCATGGAAAGCTTTTAGCGCCACATCGGAAGAAAATCGTTTCCGCATTCCAAGGATCTCATACATCCCGATAGAATAACACAACTGATATCCAGGTGAGAGGGCAAAACGACGGATCTGACGCTCGGCCCTCTTTGAGGAATACCCGAGCATTTCGATTTTTTTCGCTCCGTGGGCTAAAGTGATCTTCCCCGTCTGAAGCTCTACATCCAATATGGCTCGCAAACTGCGCCAGAGTTGACGTTTCAAGCCGATCAGCTGCTGACGCGGATCTTGGACATATCCCAGCTCATCCAAAAGTCGCTCCGCATAACAGGCCCATCCCTCGTAAAAGAGGGGTGACTCGATCTGGCGGCGGATCGGGTTGGAATGATGAATTCGCAGATGATCCAAGATGTGGTGGCCGGGATACGTCTCATGGGCCGATAGATAACGACAATGACTGGATATCAGCGGTAAGTCCTCTCTTCCAGGGGTAATGTAAAAAATACCATGGCCTTTGGTATCGCCGGTTAAGGGGGGCCTGTACGAAGCTGTGGCCCTGAGGGATTGTAGATAGGATGGGGTTTGCAGAACAGTGAGCTTCTCTCCAAAGGGAAAGCTCATAATGTCCCGGGAGTAAAAGAAACGCCGGAGGCTCTTTACCTCCTTCTGATATAATCGCATCAGTTCTGCAGGGGAAGATACAGAAGGAAGCCCTTCGTAAAGGATAAGGTTCCAGGTCTTGCGGCTGTCAATTTTCCTGGCCAATGCATGGATCTTCTCTTGAGTCTTTTGATAGACGTATTGAGCTATCTCTCGGATTTCCTCAGGGGATTTTGCATAACCCAGGCTGATAGTAAGGATTTTGTTGAGGCCATCATCTCCGATGGCAAAAGTGTTCATACAAGGTAATTGAAGCAACTCATTTTTGTATCGTTCCCAGGCTTCCACTACCTCTCGGTTTTTTGCAAGAAGCTCCTTATTCTCTCCAAACTTCTCCTCAATAAAGGCCCTGATATCATGGTTGTGGAAGTGAAGTGCATCCTGGGCCATATTGAGAGCGATCTTCAGGGAAATCTCAGAAGGGGAGCGGAGATTTTTCACTGCCAAACTGAGAAAGGAGGGGATTTGGGCAAGAAGGGTGGAGAGATTTGATTTTACTTGGCCCCTTGCGCTGGTGCTTTGGGAGAGAACCTGATCCATTGCAAAGAGGGGAATTTTTACATAGAGGGTTGGGTCTTTTCGCCAACTCCCTGCATCATCATACTCCCTGATAAAGCTTTCCATACTCTGTTTGAGGAAGAGGCGATCTATTTCTGCCTCCACGTCATCTCGTTTTTCTGGTGAAATTTCACGTAGGAGGTTTCGCACATACCGAATATGGTCCTGAATGCTCTCCGGGGTAAGCTCATCTAACCTGCTGAGATGGCCAATGGCGACCTCTGAGCGGGGAAGGTAGTAGAATTCATCACTGGCACACTGCTGGGGAAGATGACTTCCAAGATAGCTGAAGTAATCACTGGCTATAAGGTTGAGAGGTCTCTTCTTCTTTTTCGGATTTTTCATTTGGCATTACTTACTTTTTTGCGTCTTATCCCAATGAGGTGGAAGAAAGGGGTCGGGGATTCAAGGATTCGTCTGCGTCTCTCAATTCACAAGTTGAGCCATAAGCTATATATAAAAACCGAGTGGTTTCTGTATCGATAAGATTTCTGCCAAACCTTCAAATCTTTGTAATGTTTAATCATTTCACTTGAATCCTTGACCCCTTGACCCCTTGAATCCTTTTATGACCACCAACTTTTTTGGAGATGACCCACTTTTTATAACCCTTGTGGGCTGCAAATGACAAGAATTCGCCTTAAATAGCGCGATTATAGGGGAAAGGGGCTTGTGTGTCAATCAAGGAACCCATCCCCGTCTTGCAGTCAAAAGAATTAAACGTTTCCGGGTTTTTAGGGTCTCTGTATTTAGGGTCTCTGAGGTGGGGAATACTTGTCTCTTGCAAACGAGTTTGGACGCTGCGGCTCACCCCGATGGGGCAAGGCTAGAGGTTAGAGGCTCAAGGCTAAGGGCTAAAAACACTTTTTCGTGCTAGGGTTTGAAGGATGAATGTAAGCTCAGGGACAACGGAATCCTCCATAAGTCAGAAAACTCCGGTTCTCTTCAATCGTAATTCCCGAACTCTTGTGGTAAAATCAATTGAATAATTTGTCAGTTGGAGGTAAAATTTGACATTTTTAAAAAATTATCAATAAAATTTTCAATCATCGGAGAGTGGCAAAAGGACAAAAAAAGGTAAAGGGTGCTGACCAAAGGAGATGGTACCTCCACCGGTTTACACCATAGGATTAATAGCATGAAAAAGGTTTTCGGAATACTCATCGTCCTGGTACTTGTTGGCCTTCTGGGCTGGCAAGTCTTTCAAAGAGCCTCCCTGTCGTCAAAGGGTTCTCAACGCCTACGCCGCGCCGTGGCCGTGCCCGTTGAGGTAATTCCCATCAAAAAGGCCACGATCCGCGACGTGGAGTTTTTTACAGGCTCTCTGTTGCCCAAGTCCTACTTTGTTGTCGCGCCGAAAATCGCCGGACGGCTGGAGAAGCTCCTGGTCAATATCGGTGACACCATCAAACGTGCCCAGTTAATTGCGGTGCTCGATGATGAGGAGTACACCCAACAGGTCGAACAAGCCCGGGCGGAATTGGAGGTAACCAAGGCAAACGTCGAACTGTGTCGCAGCACTCTGGCCGTCGCCCAGCGCGAATTTGAGAGGGCCAAGGCCCTTCGGCAGAAAAAGATAGCATCCGAGTCCGAACTCGATGCTGCCCTAGCCGAATATAAAGCCCAAGATGCCAAGTACAAGGTCGCCCTGGCTCAGGTGACGCAGAAAAAAGCCGCGCTGAAAGCAGCCCAAGTCCGATTGTCCTACACGAAAATCCGACCATCGTGGGAGGACAGCGATGAACCCAGAACCGTCGGTGAGCGGTTTGTGGATGAGGGAGCCATGCTCAAGGCCAACGACCCAATCGTCTCCATCCTTGACATTCATTCTCTGACGGGCGTGATCTATGTCATCGAGCGAGACTATTCTGAGGTACAGATGGGGCAGGAGGCGATTCTGACTACCGATGCGTTTCCAGGCAGGACCTTCACCGGCAAAGTTATTCGCGTGGCGCCCCTGCTGAAGGAGACCTCTCGCCAGGCGAGGGTGGAGATCGAGGTTCCCAATCGGGACCAACTCCTTAAACCCGGTATGTTCATCCGCGCCCAAATTGAGTTCGCCAGACACGACGATGCGACGGTGGTCCCGCGGACTGCTCTAGCAAAACGCAATGGCCGACAAGGCGTTTTCCTGGCGGATGTCCAAAACATGAAAGCTCACTTCATTCCTGTAACCCTTGGCATTGTCAACGGTGATTTGGCCGAGGTGGTTGAACCCTCACTTTCCGGATCAGTGGTAACCCTGGGGCAACACCTTCTTGAGGATGGCTCCGCCATAACGTTGCCGGACACGAAACAGATGAGTTCATCTCCGCGCCGACCCAAGCCCGACACACCGAAAAGAGATAGACGAAGTCGGTCAAGGCAAAAACAATGAAGCTCTCTCAATTTTCTGTCCACCGCCCTATCTTCACGATCATGGTGGCCCTGATCGTAATTATCCTGGGTGGAATATCCCTTTTCCGCCTTCCCATCGACCTGATGCCGGATATCACGTATCCGACCCTCAGCATCTCCACCGAGTACGAGAACGCGAGCCCGGAAGAAATCGAGGAGTTGGTGACCCGTCCCATCGAAGAGGCAATGAGCGCAGTTCCCGGCGTTGAAGAGGTTTCCTCAAACTCAACGGAAGGCTACAGCCGTGTTCGCGTCTCATTCGCCTGGGGCATTGACCTGGATGCGGCGGCCAACGATATTCGTGACCGCTTGGACCGTGTGATACCGCGTTTACCGGATGATGCGGAGCGACCGAGGTTGCGCAAGTACGACCTGGCCAGCTTCCCCATTCTCATTCTTGGCGCGGCAAGCAAATTGGACCCGGTGCAGATGCGTCGGATTATCGATGATCAGGTCAAGTACCGCATTGAACGGGTGCCCGGCGTAGCCGCACTTGACCTACACGGTGGTCTCGATCGAGAAATTCACGTAAATCTCTTCGCCAGCAAGGTGAAAGCCCTCGGCATACCCCTCGATCAGATCCTCAACCGGATCCGGGCCGGAAACGTCAACGTGCCGGCTGGGATAATAGAGCGGGGAAATTATGATGTGATGATCCGGACTCCTGGTGAATACACAACCTTGGACGACATTCGAAATGCAGTGATAGCCATGCGTGAGGGAGTTCCCATCCAAGTGAGGGATATCGCCAGCGTCGAGGACTCCTGGGAAAGGATCACCCGGATCGTCAGGGTTAACGGCCTACCCGGGATTCGGCTGGTTGTCTTAAAACAATCGGGGACAAACACCGTTGAGGTGGCCAAGGCTTGCCTGGAGGAGATCGAGCGGATCAATCGAGACATTCCACAGATTCAACTGACGTCGATCATTGATACCTCGGACTACATAGAGCGCTCGATCAAGAACGTGGGCTCAATGGCCTTTTATGGGGGAATGCTGGCTGTCCTGGTACTGCTCTTCTTTCTCCGAAACATCAGGGGCACAGCCATCATTGCCACAGCTATACCGATTTCCGTGATCGCCACGTTCACCCTGATGTATTTTGGTGGCTTTACCCTGAACATCATGACGCTCGGTGGCCTTGCGTTGGGTGTCGGAATGCTGGCCGATAACGCCATCGTTGTTTTGGAGAATATTTTCCGCCGCAGGGAATCAGGCGCCGGACCTGAACTCGCGGCGGTAAGCGGCAGCGAGGAAGTGATATCCCCTATTATCGCCAGCACCCTCACAACCTTAGTGGTCTTTCTCCCCTTAATTTTCGTTCGTGGCATGGCTGGTGTGATGTTCAAACAGCTTTCACTGGTGGTGGGGTTCTCGCTCCTGTGCTCCCTTGGGGTGGCCATAACCCTGGTGCCGATGCTCGCTGCCAAGATGCTTCATTTAAGAACACGTGACCCGGTGGCCAACGAGGCGGGATCGCACAAACTCCTCTCCATCAGCCATCGATTCTTTACGGGGATGGAGGATAGTTACAAGCGCCTGATTCACTACACCCTTGATCATCGAGCACTGGTTGTGGCTTCCGCGGTCCTGCTTCTGGTTGGAAGCCTGGCCCTCATCCCCCTTGTCGGTGTTGAACTCATGCCCAGTACCGATGAAGGAGAAGTGAGGGTAAACGCGGAGATGGAGGTTGGCACGCGGCTTGACATCCTCGATCAAAAGTTCAAGGTCATCGAGACTATTGTGAAGAATGCAGTTCCCGAAACCAAAAACGTGGTGACGTATATTGGGCCGACCTGGCGACGCGCTGGGTCACATACGGGGGAGATGCGCATTGCGCTCAAGCCGCAGGCCGAGCGATCCCGATCCAGCGAAGAAATCGCGGCAGCACTGCGGCGCAAGATGGCCAATATCCCCGGGGTCACCATTCGAACACGTGCCGGACAAGGGCTCTTCATTTTACGAATGGGCACCACAGACGCGGATAAGGTTCAGATTGAAATACGGGGATTCGATTTAGAGGCCGCCGACATACTTGCCGAACGGGTCAAAAAAGTGGTTGAGGACGTCGATGGTGTCACCGACGCACAGGTAAGCCGAGAATCCGGCAGCCCGGAGGAGTTGATCATTATCGATCGGCAGAAGGCGGCGGACATGAAACTCACGGTTTCGCAGATTGCTAATATGCTTCAAACGATATTATCGGGGACACGGGCGAGCAGCTATCGCGAAGGAGGCGACGAGTACCGGATTCTCGTCAAACTCAAGGACGCAGAGCGAATGAACCTTCGCGACATCCTGGACCTCACGCTGACCAATGCGGACGGCAAACCGGTCATTCTCCGAAACGTGGTGCAGGTTCGATCTCATAGCGGCCCTGTGCTGATTGAACGTAAAGACCAGGAGCGCTACGTCGCCGTCTCGGCCAACATCAGTGGGCGCGATATGGGGTCCATCCTGGCCGACATACGGGAGAACCTTCGCTCAATCCCCGTACCCCGGAATTTCGCCATTATTTTTGGCGGCGACTATGAGGAGCAGCAGAAGGCGTTCAGGGAATTATTGCTGAGCTTCGTGCTGGCCCTGGTGCTGGTGTACATGGTAATGGCATGCCTGTACGAGTCCCTTCGAGATCCTTTCGTGGTGATGTTTTCCGTGCCGCTGGCCGTCATCGGCGTCATTTTGATGCTCTTTCTTACCAAGACAACCTTCAACGTCCAGTCATTCATAGGCTGTATTATGCTCGGCGGGATCGTTGTCAACAACGCCATCCTGCTTGTCGATCACACCAACCTGCTTCGCCGCCGCGATGGAATGGCCACGCGAGAGGCCATTGAAGAGGCCGGCCGGCGCCGGCTTCGGCCCATCTTGATGACGGCGATGACGACCGTTCTGGCCCTTATCCCGTTGGCCCTTGGGCTTGGCGAGGGCGGGGAGGCCCAAGCCCCCTTGGCCAGGGCTCTAATCGGGGGACTGCTGAGCTCGGCGCTCATTACCCTGGTGTTCATACCCACCGTTTACTCGATCTTCGAACATCGCTTTTCCAAGAGGGATGCACAAACCGGCACCAGTCAATCGGCCTCCTCCGCTAGCGACCGGGGCGCTATGGCAACGCGATCAGCGTTGCCTGATAAATAGGGTGGGAAGAACATCCTTCTCCTTCCATTTTTATTGGGGCAGGCCCCTGTCCCGGCCTCCATTGCATAAAGAAAGAAATCGTGATACTGATCGTTTCAGGTGTTCTAAACGGCGGAGTAATAGATTAACGGAGGAGACAAAACGTGTCGTCAGATAAACTATACGGAAGACTCATTGGTATTCTCTCCCTTATCTCACTGTGCGTATTTTTGCCATCCTGTGCGTTTATGAAAACAGGCCCTTACGATGACTACATCGGTCCCGTCCCTCAGCCCCCGACCACCGATGCCCCCAAAATTGGGACCAAACCATTTCAGCCGGACGCAACTCCCCCAAAGCCGACACCTGAGGGCCCGATAGAGGTTACGATCGAAAACGCTATTCTTCTTGCGTTGGAGAATAACCGCTCGCTACATGTGGAGCGATTCAATCCATCGATTCAACATACCTTCGAAGAGCAGGAGCGTGCAGTATTCGATCCGGAGATAACGGGCGGTTTATCCGGTACCCGGGAAAGGAGTGAAACGCGGTCAAGGACCACCGGTAAAATCACTGAGGATAGGACGAGCGAAACAGGTTCCGAGTTGGGCATTTCTCAGTTCTTTCCCACGGGCACAGAAGTGGGCGTCGATCTTTCAACGGATCGTACATGGTCGGATCTCTATAGTGATCAACACGCTACGCGCGCCGGCCTTTCAGTCACCCAGGCCCTCCTCAGGGGAGTCGGGCTAAAGGCAAATCTCGCCAGCCTTCGTCAAGCTCGGCTCGATACGCTCGACTCGCAGTATGAGCTCCACGGCTTTGCAGAATCACTCATCGCGCTGGTTGAAGAAACCTACTGGGACTGCATCCTGGCACAGCGCCAGATCGAAATCGTTACCGTCTCCCTGAAGCTGGCGGAGCAGCAACTCAGTGAAACTGAGGAACGGGTCAAGATAGGGAAATTGGCCGAAATTGAGCTTGCCGCAGCTCAGGCGGAAATTGCATCGCGACGGGTAAATCTGATTAATGCGCGCAATACCTTGGCTACGACCCGCTTACGGCTTTTACAATTGCTCAATCCGCCGAGCACAAACCTCTGGGACCGAGAGATTATTCTTCAGGATCAACCCGCTGTGCCGGACGTGAGGCTGGATGGCGTCGAGTCACACGTTGAAGTAGCTCTGCGTATGCGGCCCGACCTGAATCAGGCCCGGTTGGAAGTCCAACGCGGGGATCTTGAGATCATAAAGACCAAAAACGGCCTCCTCCCGGTGTTGGACCTATTCATCACCCTGGGAAAGACGGGCTACGCCGATTCTTTCGGTAGATCCGTGAGCGATCTCGACGGAAAGGGCTACGACATCTCCGGCGAGATCAGCCTGGCATATCCCCTCCGCAATCGGGATGCTAAGGCCCGCCACCGCCGATCGACACTCAATCGCAGCCAGGCCATGGAAGCCGTCGACAATCTTGCCCAGCTTGTCCAGGTGGATGTGCGCGCGGCCTACATCGAGGTCCAACGCGCCAAGGAACAGGTAGCCGCCACCGCAGTCGCCCGCAAGCTCCAGGAGGAAAAGCTGCGGGCGGAGACCGAAAAGTTTCGAGTCGGCAGATCAACCACGTTGCTTGTCGCGGCGGCTCAGCGGGATCTCGTAGTCAGTCAGATCTCCGAAATACAAGCGGTCATGGATTACCTCAAGGCCCTCGTTAACCTCTATCGGCTTGAGGGGTCGCTCCTCGAACGGCGCGGTATTTCGGCCCCTGGCCGTGAACCTGTGGACCTATCGATTCAGCGGAAATGGTGAGATGGTGGAAGGAATTCCAGAAACGAGAAAGAAACTCCCATACCTCCTTCGGGTTAAGTATGGGAAATGTGGGTGGGATTTATTTAGACCTCAATCTGGGTGCCAATGCCTTTTTCCAATGCCCTGTCATACGCCAATCGTGCTACTGCCGCATCCTCAATGGCAAAGCCTACCGACTTAAAAAGGGTAATCTCGTCCTCCGTCGCCCGCCCGGGCATTATGCCGGTTACGACCTCCGAAAGCTCAGCCCGAATATCCTCCCGCGAGATAACCCCCTCCTCCATCGGAATGAGGAGGTCCCCCGCCTCACGCAGCGCACCCTCATAGGAATCGACGAAAAGGCAAGCCTTTTTAACGGTCTCCGAATCCACCTCCCGTGTCTCTGGGGTAAAAGCCCCAATCACGTTAAGATGGGTCCCCTCCCTGAGGCTTGAGCTTGAGAAGACGGGTGTCGAGGAAGTCGTCGACGTTACCACCACATCCGATCTCCCGACAACATCATCGGCGGAGGAGAGAACCTCGACATTCACCCCCAGTTTCTCCGAGTACTTCTCCGCGAACTTCCTGGCCCTTTCATCGGTCCTATTGAAGAGGTAACACACCTCGATCCTCCTGATCGCTGCAATCGCCTCGACTTGGAAACCCGCCTGAACCCCCGTTCCGATGATCCCCAAGGCCCTCGAATCCTTCCGGGAAAGGTATTTCGTTGCCACCGCCGAAGCCGCACCCGTGCGAACCCCAGTCAAGTAGATACCATCTATCAGGGCAAGGGGAGAACCCGTCGTCTGATCATACAGGAGATAAAGTCCGTAAATCAGGGGAAGCCCCTTTTCCGGATTTCCGGGAAAGACCGAAACCAGCTTCACACCCAATATCCCCCCCGCTTCTTCTCCCGAGCTCAAAAAAGAAGGCATGTAGAGAATAATGCCTTCGGGGAGGTTGAAATGCGTCCTGGGCGGGATGGCGCACCTTCCCCGTGCATAATCCGCGAAGGCAGTCTCCACCGCCTCAATTACCTCTTCCATCCCAAGAATGTTTTTAAGGTCATTTCTCGAAATGACCCACATCACCCCATTCCTCCATGACTCCGTGACAAGCAATCCTTTTCCTGCCGCTACCCTAAATTGGCTTCTGCCTTTTCACAGCGCTCCGATGTTTTTCAGAGACCTTTTCAACCCCTCTTTCTGCTCCTCGTTTAACTCGGGCATCGGCCTCCTGACGGGGCCCGCTGGGAGCCCGAGCATTCTCAAGGCCTCTTTAGCAGGGGAGACATACCCAGGGTCATACTCCAAGAATCGATTCAACTCCTGAATTTTCAGGTGCAGTTCCCTTGCCTCTTCAAACTTCCCCCCATCGAAGAGGTCGTAAATCGCCTTCATCTGTTTTGGAACCACCCCGCCTGCGGTTGAATAAACGCCTTTGGCCCCCACCATGAGGGCGGGGAAAAACTGACTATCAACCCCGGTACAAATGGAGGAATCCTTTCTGACCAACCTAATCACCTCCACCAGTTGTCCCATATCGGCATTGCTCTGTTTAATCCCGATAATGTTCTTGACGTCCATCAATTCGGCAAGCAACGCGGGGCTCATTTGGTTGCCGGTATAGAGGGGGTTATTATAAACGACAACGGGAAGAACATTGGCCTCGGCCAAGGTCTGGAAATGAATGAAGAGAGCTTTATCATCGAGACCAAAGTAATAGGGGGGAACCATGATAGCGGCATCGGCACCGCCCTGTTTTGCGTCTCTCATGAGGTGCAAGCTTTCCCGCGTACTACAGGCTGCGGTCCCAGCTATAACCGGAATTGTCCCCTTTACCTCTTCTGATATGGTTTTGATAACCAACCTCTTCTCCTCAGAATCGAGGTGGGGAAATTCCCCGGCCCCTCCTACGGGCATGATGGCATCCACCCGGCCATCCACTAGATAACGAGTCAGCGTCTTCAGCCCCTCATAATCGACATCTTCATTGTCCCTGAAAGGCGTGACAATCGCTGCGATAACTCCCTTTACGTCTTTCGGTGTGATCATATCTGCTCCTCCTTTATTATTCTGAGGCCAGATGATGGGAACCGAAAAAGCTCATGTGAAACGAATGCGGCCCGATAATTATCACCCCCTTTGTCAAGATAAAAATCCCCTTTTTCAAAGTATCACGCCCCTCCTTTTGCCCTAACCGATGTCACCGGTAAAGGAGGTTTTCCCAAGAACATTTGTCAGAATTTGGAATGAAAATTGCAAAAAAATTCAACAACAAATAAACCACGAGGACCTCCAATCATGAATACTATGGAACCCGAATCAAGAAGAGGAATTGTCATTTTGGAGAGCAGAAAATTTCCCCGTGAAAACCTCGAAGTCGCCCTCATTTATTCAATCAAGGACGGTCACGATCACATCGACCACACGGAAGCGGCCATAGAGGTAGAGGGAGGCATCCTTATCTATGTAAAGGATGATCTGGATGTGGGGACGAACCTGGATATCGAAATCCTTCCCCCGGAATACTGTCCCTTGAAATCCATCAAGGCCACTACCCAGATCGTCTGGACCCAATTACGGGGAGCCCATGATGGAGATGGGTATGAATATGGGCTCAAATTCATAGGCATAGATAGCAACAACATCTCGAAATTGAAAAAGCTACTGAAACATTTAGATCAATAGCGGAAAAAAAGGCGGCCAATGTGGCCGCCTCCCCAACGGAGACCCTGCGGGTTGATTCAGAGCCCCCGCCCCATTAACGTTTCCTCTTCCTAATAGTGACCCTTCCCTCTCTCCTTCCCTTTGAGTTCCTCCGGGACAAATAGATATGAGCTCTTAACCCCAAACTTACGTGCCTCCATCGGATTGAACATCAGGATGTCCACGTGTCTCCTCTTTCTTCGATGCATCCTGTCTTCAAAGACGAACTTCCCCAGTCCATACAGATAAATAGTATCACCGAACCTGAGGCCGAATTCCCTTTCCAAATCCCTCGAAAGGGCGACCATTCCAGCCCTCACGTGTTTGTTACTCGCCGTGATGAGGGGTGAACTATCTGTCTGAGCACGTACAGGATTATAGGCCGTCACCTTGACCGGGATGATTCGGACTCCCACCGCATCCTCCATGGCCATAAGTCCTGGGGCAAAGAGAACCGGGAACAAAATACCCACGCCCAAAAGGATCTTTCGTCGTGGCCCCATTCTCGCGATCAGGTTGAGCCATTCTCCCATATATCCCCCTTCTTTAGTGCTTCGATTCGCAATTACGGTGACGTATTTTGGCGATTCATTTCAAAAATATTGCTCACTCCATTCGGCCCGAGCGCTCATGGCCGACGGCAGCACTAAGTCCTGAGTGAATAAGTTCGTCATCTAACTTATGAATCGAAGGACTTAGCCTATCTGAGGGTTGACAGAACGAAATAGATGGTAACGCCAACCCCAAATAATAATGTTGAAACGACCAACCATCCCCATTTCGTTAGAGGGTTTCTCATCTTCACATTATTTCAATTGAATTAGTTGAACCAATTTTGAAAAAAAATTTGAGGGGTAATTTTCTTAGTATTCTTATATAATTATAACACAAATATGCTATTTGTCAAGAAAATTCTTGCGTGGAGCCTCTTTTTTGGACTCTATAAGAAGTTTTTTCATAAGTAGCTGATTTTATTGGATAAAATATTTAAAACAAAAATAAAGATCAATTTTCATCATTCGCTGGGTTCCATACGGCCATGAAGATGCATGTTAGAGTACTCCGTGGTCCCTGTTTCCCAGGGAAATCCTTCAACGGACAGCGGTAAAGGGAAAACCCCTGCAAGCCTGGCACATCCCTCATGATTCCAAAACTGGGGCCACTCGTTATCTATGATGGAGTAGATGGTCGGGAAAGAACAAATTCTATCCGACCCCAGATCACCAGACCACTATCAAGGGAAAGATAACTAGAAGGAAACCTTCATAACTCTTGGCCTTCCTTTTGCGTTGGTGAAATGTACGATACCCCGGAAAAATTTGAAATAGAATATGATTGCACATATAATACCTAACAATCCGCTACAGAACTCATAGATTTGTATGGAAAATAGAACAAAGATAAAGGTGATATCCCGGACACTTATCGTTGCCTTTCTGAAATTATTGCGCGCGGTTGCCATTGGCGTGATCATTTTTTCCATATGGAAATTCTCCCTCGTTAAAGAAATAGTACGGGATTTCTTTGCAACCCGTCATGTTTATGACGAGGTCAGTATTCTGGCTAAGCATGACTTTATTCAGTTCGAGCAATATACAAAATGGATCTTACATGAATCTGATATTGATATCCGTCTCTTTTTTGTGAAAAACACAGGGAACAAGACCATAGAAGAACTTGCTATCGAAAAGGTACAGGCGCTCGGTATTGGCGGAAAAAGTCGTGAGGAACGAGGCCTCTTACTGCTCTATGACTTCGAGGGGAAGAAATTACGCATTGAGGTAGGCTACGCATTGGAGGAGTATTTCCCCGATGCGTTCGTGGGTTATTTGGTCCATGATCATGCCCGTGACTTTTTCGCGATTAGTTCCCCTGGTGATTTCGTAATAGGGTTGAACCTTCTTATTCGTATGTTACATTACCGCATTCGCGAGGAAGTATTGGGAAATAAATTCGATCCCAGAGTAGTTGAAATCATTCGACACCAGGGCTATCTGTCGGGAGGTGCCGGGATCTCTGCACTTATACCACCAGGGGGACAATACGAAATCAGCTGGCAACCCGCCATCGCTGAAAAAGATCGCCAGGAGTATTCTCCACAGCCCACTCCAAAGGCTGCTTATGAAAAGTATCTGGAGTGGCTCATGGCGGGTAAATATGATCCAAGGATTGAGCTTTTTACTCCACGATCGCAAAAATATCTGAAATCCTTGCCGATGACAAAGGCTTACTTTCACTACTGGCTGATCCAGGAATTCGGGAAAAAGTACGAGATCTGTACCAGGAAAGACGCGGCACTTCTCTATTTTACAAATGACCCGCTTGTCGGCCCCCATTTTTTTAGAAGGACTGACAAAGGCTGGCAAATGGATATGGTAGCAGAAGTTGGTAACACGAGGAATCTAGTGGGAGGGGTTTATTCGTGGGATTATTGTGGACGTGATGATATCTATACCAGGACTTTTAGTGACAAACTGATAAATATCAGAAATCATATTCGTATAGCAGGTGCTGATAACCGCGAGCTCCCTATCAGGGGCTCCCATTAAAATATCTGAAGATTTCTAAACACAAATCAATACTTTTTGTCTGTCTTCCTATCCAAGATTTCATCTACTATGTCCCTTTCTCCTTCATCTCCCTATCCAGCTTCTTGAACTCAGCCAGAAACTCTTCTTTACTTATGATTCTCTTTTCGAACAGGAGTTCCCGCGTGGCTTTGCCATGGTAGCACCTTTCAAAATTACATGCGAAATGTACTGCGTATTATTAACGAGTGCCCTCCCGGATGCTCCTTAGCAAGTCACGACTACGAATGTAATTTTGCCGAACTACGACAATGTAGAGGATTGTAAGAAGTAAATAAATGACTCCCAGTATGACCCCTTGCACAATCAGCGTTTTCTTCATCAAAAGAACGCTATGGGCGAAAAAGAAATAGCTTGCAAAGCC
>SMTZ1_10014423_pt1 | contig 14505 bp, 13 predicted proteins | sample DeeMarSWOR136_30_FD_25667 | JGI IMG/M metagenome (IMG submission 25667) | reverse complement strand
ACGGCGGCCTCCCACCAGTCACTTCAGAAAACCCCCACGACCCTCGTATTTCTGATAGTCCATGCAAACTATTTCATGCTCCCCTCAATAAGTACTAATAGAAACGTAATAATAGCCTTGACTCTCCGCTGCTCCCCCTCACCCCATCCCCTGGTCGCATCTGGCGACCAGGGGATGGGGTGAGGGGGAGCAGACGTCACGCGATTAACTGCGTTTCTATGAGCTTTTCGAGAGGATGATTATGACATCATCCGAATCATAGAGGTTTTGCCCCACACCGTTTGGCCCGAAGGAACCGATGACCGGAACGATCTTGCCGTTGATGTGGTAATCCGGGTCAAAGAAATAATCATTGCCCCAGGGATCTTTGGGAATGGAAGGAAGATAGGGCCCTTGCCAGCCCGAAAAGCCGCCGTTGGTGGCGATCAGACCGGCTTCCGGTGCGGTCAGATTCCACAGTTCGCTATTTGCGGTCACTCCAACATTATTCGGGCCCGGCCACTTTTCCGTGTCTATGGCAAGCGTTTCAATGGCAAGCTGAATGTTCCTGAGATCTGACTTGGCGTTCGCGATGAGGCTTCGGTCTCTGTAGCTTGAGTAGCAAGGGAGAGCGATGGATGCAATAATTCCGATAATCGCCACAACAATCATGAGCTCAATCAGGGTAAAGCCGTTGCTTCCCTTTATGATCAAATTGTTATGGCGACCTTTCCGACGTGGCTTGTGCTGTCGCGTTTTTCCGCTCATAAGAACCCCCGAGACGTTATTACAGACGAGATAAAAGATAGTTGGAGCAAGATCCATACCACCCAAGCCTGATAGGGATATTCTCTTTAATTCAAAAGGCTTATCAATGTAGGCCAGCCCAGGGTGTAAAGGTTGGGTGTCCAAAAAAGGCAGCACCGGGGGACACAGAAAGATAAGTATAATCCTTTTCCTGAATCAGATTCAGGTTTTTCGAACCCCAAATTCAGGGATTCCCCGATTTCTTTCCACGAACATGCCCCCTATAGTTAAAGGAACAAACCCACGGTTGAAGCTTTTGAAAGAGGGGAGACAAATCAAAATCAGCCCCTTTTCTGTTCCGGTATGCAGGGGTTGCAGGGGAGATGACGGAGGAACTATGGGAAGACTGAGCGAGAAGTACAACCTTCAGGTTGCGAACCCGAGGCTCGCCAATGATTGGCATCCAACGAAAAACGGTGACTTGACTCCACAGAAAGTGACACCGGGCTCACACAGAATGGCTTGGTGGCTTTGCCCGGAAGGCCACGAATGGAAGGCCATGATCTACAGCAGGAATAGCGGTGTGGGATGTCCTTACTGCGCCGGGCAAGCAGTCTGCGATGACAACTGTCTGCAAACGCGCAATCCGGACCTGGCCAAAGAATGGCACCCCTTTAGGAACGGTCTGTTGACACCCAAGGACGTGACCCCCATGTCCCACAAGAAAGTCTGGTGGCAATGTGAAAAAGGCCATGAATGGAAAGCGACCATTGCCAACAGAAGCAATGGCAAGGGCTGCCCTTACTGCAAGGGCAGGTTAGCCAGCGAAGAGCACAATCTTGAATTGGCAAACCCTGGACTTGTTAAAGATTGGCACCCCAGGAACAACGGTGGGATCACCCCGAGGGATGTGACGCCGGCATCCCACAAGCGGGTGTGGTGGATCTGTGATCAAGGCCATGAGTGGCAAGATAAGATAAGCCACAGGAGCAGAGGCAGCGGTTGCCCATACTGTAGTGGAAGAAGGAAGCCTGCCAGGGATTATCTGGCTTTTGAGTCTTCGGATGCCCTGAACAGTGCTCTCCTCCGTCTGGGGACGATAGATCTCCTCTAGCGGTCTTCCATCACGATTTTTCGGTACATGTCCGGATCGGTATCGCCTTCTGTTGAAAGAAGCAGGATTTTTGAGCTTGCTTCGATCCTGAAGGCCTCGCTCGTCGGCCTGTCCAGCGGCCGGGCGAGGATCGTTGCGATCAAACCTGTTGTCACGGCGCCGGATTCTCCCGAGACGATCTTCTCATCGCCCGGCAGCGGGTGTGCCAGGATACGCATTCCTTTTACAGCCACAGAATCCTTGCAGGCCACGAACATGTCCGCATAACGGCCCAAGATATCCCAGGCAAGGGGATTTGGCTCGCCGCAGGCGAGACCCGCCATAATGGTCTGCAAATCTCCGGATATTTTCTGAAGACGACCCCGCCCTTCCAAAACCGTTTTGAGGTAGCAGGCAGCCTGTTCAGCCTCCACGACCACAAACAAGGGCCTTTCCTTGCCGAACCGCTCCACCAGATACGCTTGCTGGGAGGCGGCAAGAGAGCCAACACCGCACTGGACAAACAGGTGCGTCGGCTTTTCTCCTTGAAGTTGCTCGAGTGCCTCATCCAGGATGGTGAGATAACCCTGCATGATTCTTGTTGGGACCTCTTCATATCCCTTTAAAGCCGTGTCCTGAATCAACACATAGCCCTGCCTCTGGGCCTGTTCGGCTGCCAGATGCACCGCGTCATCGTAGTTTCCCTCGATGATTGTGGTCTCCGCCCCATGAGACCGGATTGCTTCATAGCGGGCCATGGAAGATCCCTTGGGCATGTAGACCATGGCGCGAGCCCCTAATTTCTGGGCCGCCCACGCCACAGCGCGACCATGGTTCCCGTCTGTGGCCGTGACGAAAGTGAGATCTTCCACTTTCTTCCCAACAGAAAGGGGGTTGACTCGATCAAAGGAAAGATTTTGCGGTTCAGTGCCCAATGCCTCAGCCATGAGGGTGGCCATGCCATATGCGGCACCAAGAACCTTGAAGGCTTTGAGGCCGAACCGGCGGGATTCATCTTTGACCCAGACACGCGCAACACCCAGGGAGCCTGAAAGGTGAGATAATGAGACGAGTGGGGTGGGTTCATATTGGGGAAAGCACTGGTGGAATTCCCGCACCCTTTCGGCAACCGCACGGGAGAAGGGGCCGGTCAGCGAAGGATCCAGCGCCCCCTGTCTGGACAATGGGTTGACGGCAAAAGATATTTCCGGATGGGCCGGCATCGTTGTTCACGTCTTGCCCGATAGGCTCAGCCTTGGTCTTCGTGAGCGTCGGGTCTTACAAAAAGCGTCAGTCCGCGGACGGCCTCCACATGCACCGGCCTACCCGCCTCGATGGGAGGGTAACCTTTTCTCACTTCCGCCCGCCACAGTTCCCCGCGAACAAGCACATATCCGGAGGGACTGAGCTTGTCCTTGGCCAAACCTCTTGCGCCGATCATGGTATTCGCATGCTCTTGACGGTCCGTGTCATAGGCACGCCAGACAAAAGGAAAGAGAACGAGATCTTTTGCAGCCCAGAGAATAACGATGCCCCATGCGTAGAGGCGCGGGATATTGATATATCGGCATGCTAGAATGGTGATCATGATGACCAGCGCCAGACCGGGAAGCTGGAGCAGCGTGTATCTCCATATCACCCGAGGTGACCAGGGATGCTTGGCCATGGGATTCGCCTTTTCTTCAGGTCGTTCTTTGTAGGATCTCTCACTCTGCTTTATCGGCAGTCGGGCGAAAGAGCCCCGAACTGCGCTTCTGGCGAAACCTGCACAAATAGCGGTCAGTCTAGGCAACGCAGGCGGGTATTCGGATTTTGAAGTCACCGGGAACTATCCCTGACACCCACGTCCTCTGAACATGGTGGTTGCTTCTCAACAGGGTGGGGTCACTGATTCGCCGGCTTCACCAGCAGTTTCTGACCCGGGTAGATGGCCTCGTTTTCTTTCAAGTTGTTGAGTTTGCGGAGTTCAGCTACCGTGATGCCGTAATTTTTTGAGATTCGGAAGAGGGTCTCACCCCGAAGTACCTCGTGGTAGGTCGCTTTCGCCTGAGGTTTTGAAGAGGCCTCCGGTTTTGAAGGGGTCGCAGGTTTTGGCGCTACCGAAGCGGTTTTGGCCGAGAGGCTTTCGGTCTTTCGAACCAGATTTGCAACCTGCTGACCGAGGGCTGTATTGGACGCCTCAAGCTTTGACATGGACTGTTCAAGAGAGGCAAACGCATTTTCGATGGCTATCATCTTCTTGCCGATTGATTCAAGTCGCACGACTCTGGCATCCAAATGCTCCATTCTCTCCCTGACGATCTCGAGGTCTTTGGACTCAGGCATCCGGCTTCCCCGAAAGAAAACAGCCAGCAGGATAATCACGATGATGATCCCCAAGCCCCAGATGACCAGAGAGTGACCCTTTGATTTTGAATTCGGTGGCGTCGTCTCTTCACGGGTGTTTTTCTCATAGGTTGCGGTTTTTGCCGCCTCATCCACGTCTTCATCGAATATGCTGAGTAAGTCTTTGTTCTCATCCTGCCCCATTTTTTCCTCCTTTCAAGGAACGGCACAAAAAATCAACTTGGTTCAGCTAACCTACAACCCGGCGACACCCTGTCCACCAGGGTGCTTATGCTCACCGGTTTTACAGGGGTCCTCACAGAAAGGGGGGGGATCCCCCGCGCAGGCCTTCTCGTATACACGGATAGTATATCATAAAGCACAGGAGCGCAGGTTCTTCCTTGACAGTTACCCATGCCCACTCTCAATGCTTTTTTGATAGCGCCCGGTGTATCATGGCCTTCTGAAATGGCCTTTTTGATGTCGCCCAGGGTCACGTCTTCGCAACGACAAACCACGGTTTCTTCAGGCGCGGATGCGAGGACATGATTCGGGAGCTTGCACAGGGCGTTGAAGTACCATCCAAAACAGAGGTGTTTCCTCCGTTCTTCTTTTAACCGAGATAGGCATGATTTTTCAACCCCCTTTCCCAATTTTTGGACAATGGAAATGGCGGAAATATATCCCTCGATCAGGGACTTTCGGGCACCGCCGATACCGGTGACTTCTCCTGCAGCGAATATATTTTCCACCGTGGTCTCGAGAGCTTCTGTGACTTTCACGATCCACCCACCCAGATTGCCCTCGTAGGTTAGGGCACACCCTGCGAGTTGGGGAAGTTCAATGTTGGGGACAAACCCGTAGCCGATGGCCAGGGCAGGTGTCTTGTACACCCTCTCGCTTCCTTCCAGAACATGGCCATCCCGGTTCAGTCGGGCTGTCACCACTTCTTGGAGAGATCTCTCACCCCTTGCCTCCAGAATTGTTGTCCCGTGTCTCAAGGGGACTCGGGAGAGCATCAACCGACCCAGATATCTCGCGCCTTCCGTGAACTTGGGGATGTGATAAAGAAACAGACGCAGAGAAGGCACTTTTCGGACCATGGATCCCTGGTCCAGAACAGCGAGAACACGGCCCCGGTTTTCTAACAATTCACAGGCCACGGTAAAGAGAAAAAGCCCGGAGCCACCGATCAGAATCTCCCTGGCGGGTAGAACGCCCGAACCTTTTATGAGTATCTGGACCGCACCCGTTGAAAAAACCCCAGGAAGGGTCCAGCCTTTAAAGGGCAGGAATCTTTCTCTAGCCCCGGTAGCGAAGAGGATGGCCCGAGGCCTTACCGTGAAAACCCTTTTCTCGACCTCCTCCACGAGAAGCTCTCTCCCATCATAAATACCCAACACCTTTGCCCTATTCATCAGGGTGATCCTTTGCCCCTTGAGATGATCAATGAGGGCATGGCCGGTCTTTTTCAATGGATCGAACCGCTGGGCTTTGCGTGTTTCCATGCTACCTGGAAGGGAACGCAAAATTTGTCCCCCCGGGTGAAGGTTCTCATCAAGAAGAAGAACACGAAGATGGGAATCCGCTATCTTGTTTGCAGCGGCAATGCCTGCAACTCCGCTGCCGATAATGGCGACATCATAGTCCCTAGGCTTCATCGATTTCTATCTCCATGCCGTCTTCCACTTCGACCATGCAGGCCCTTTGATTGGGAAGGCCGTTGACTGAAACAAGGCACTCATAGCAGACACCCACGCCGCAGAGGGCGCCCCGTCCCTCCTTTAACTTATGGCTCCTCCTCAGAATGAGATAACCTGAGGCAACCAAAGCGGCAAGAACGCTCTCCCCTCTGTAAGCGGTTATGGGACGGCCATTGACCGATACCTGCAGCCTCCCCCGTCTTTGAATATGATCTATCCTCAAACCCGTCATCATATGCTTTGGATGTCTCTCAAATCTCTGGTTGAGCGTTTCCAGAATGACTTGACAGGAGGAACGTCACAATCGTGGGTTTTTCTAACCTTGAAACCTTTCCAGCCTGAAATCCTGCAAATCCATGGCTGAGTGGCCGTGGACAATCAGATCTGCCATGATCTCACCGGTTATAGGAGCCAGAGCGATGCCGTCGCCTTCATGGCCTGCTGCCACAAAAAGCCCATCCTTGTCTCCCGCATGACTCAGAATAGGGAGGCCGTCGGGGGTGTAAGGCCTGAGGCCTGCAAAGGCTCTGATAACGTGCAGGTGCCTCAAACGGGGAACAATCCGGGCCGTCCGGTGAGCAATGCCTTTCAATCCCTCCCACGTGGTCCTTTTGTCAAACCCCACAAACTCCCGGGTCGATCCCAGGAGAAGGTTACCGTTTCCAGTCTGCTCTATGGATACGCCTGTGCCTGAGCTCTCTGCAAATTCAGGATCATGCTTTGCACGAATGTATTTTGCAGACAGGAGACACGGCTCCAGGATAGGCGGCGCTGCTTCTGTGACCAGAATCTGTCCGCGACGAGGCCTGACCGGAATTTCAAGGTGGACCATTCTGCCGATTTCCGGCGCATGAACGCCCGCCGCATTGACAACCGCGGTCGCCTGGATTTCGCCTTGGACCGTTTTTACCGACCAGGCCTTGGTTTTCATCGAGCGGAGACCCATCACCTTGCTCCGCGGGAAGACCTTTGCGCCGGCATGCTTTGCCGCCCTGATGAGTGCAAGGGTGAGATTGATGGGATTGATTTGGGCATCCAGTGGTGAGTAGGTGGCGCCAAGAATGTGTTCAGACAAAGACGGCGCCATTTGTCTCAGGTCGTCCCCATCCAGCAAAGAAACATCCAGACCGACCCTCCTCTGATCTTCCACGAAGCGACGCATGGTTTCAAGCTCTTCATCGCTCTCAATGACAATCATGCCCCCGTGTGCACGGTATTCCATGTGGAATTCCGGATCTTGAAGAAGATGCTCAAATCGCTTCTTGCTTTCCATAGCCAAGGCCAAGTGAGGTCCGGGCTTCTTGGACTGGAGAAAAATATGCCCGCCGCAGGCGCTGGAAGTCCCAGATGCGATGTCGCCCTTTTCGAGCAGCACAACACCGACCTTTTTTCGCGAAATGTGATAGGCAATGGAGGCGCCAATGACCCCGCCTCCGATAACCACCACATCTGCCCCACGCGGCAGCACGGCTGGTTCCCTCCAATACACTTCAGGACCCCGGCTCCCACAGATGCCCCCATTCAGGGGGCGCCTTTTCCCTTTTATCCTGGATCTGCCCATTGGGAGGACTTCCCCGGGTTCCTGATCACTAAAATTTTGATATATTAAGATAAGTTAGCCGGGTCCACAAGAGACTTTTTCACCCTTATCGTGAAAGGAATCAAACTCCTGTGATTCCCATTGTGTCAGGGCTGAAGGCGTGTTAGGATTTAGAATATGCCGCAAATCCCGGGGATTATGGGCATGGATCTTTACCCTGTGAGGGTGGGTGATATGTTCAGTGGATGCAAAAGGCTTCAGGACATATTGGATGCCCAGAAAGAAATCATTGAGCGGCATATTGATCAAGCATCAATGGTTCCAAAAGATCGAGAGCAGAGAAGAGGCCATTCGCGATTTTATTGAAAAATATGGATTCATTATGCGGGAATTCTACTGCTCCCGGATATGCGAGGAACGATTTGATTGCGAATTCGCGCAACAATTCAACCCGAAATGAAAAAGCCACTTATTGCCCTTCCGAGACAGCACTGCCTTGCCCCATCCTTCTTGTTTAGACCCACCACGAAGTCGCCCTGAGATTACCCATCGAAGGATAGATCGGATCCTATTGTCAAGGCGCCGTCCTTCCCGGAACTCATTGTGTGAGGTCGACCCAATGCTGTGGTTGCGTCGATGACCAGCGAAAAGAGGGAGGGGACCAGGAAGAGCGTGAAAAGGGTGGAAACCAAGAGGCCTCCAGTGATGACGCTGCCGATACCCCTGTAAAGCTCGGAGCCGGCACCGGGAAAAAGCACCAAGGGGAGCATGCCCATAACAGAGGTGAGGGCTGTCATGAAAATGGGCCTGATCCGGGAGCGCACCGACTCCTGGATGGCTTCCCGGGGGGGCAGCCCGCCTTCTCGCATAAAATTGAGGGCTTGATGGACAATGAGAATTGCGTTGTTGACCACCACGCCGATGAGGATCACGAAACCGAGCATGGTGAGCACATCCAGGGGCTGGTGGCTGATGAAACGGTTCATGAGGAAGAGCCCCAGAAAGCCGCCGGCCGCTGCCAGAGGAACGCTGAACATGATGACCAAGGGATAAAGGAAACTTCCAAAAAGGGAAGACATGAGGAGAAAAGTGATCACCAGGGCCAAGAGGAAGTCACCCTGGAGGACTCGCCGGGCTCTGGTCAGATCATCGGCTGTGCCTGACAGGGTGACGGCATAAGGGCGTTTCAGTTCGCCGGAGGCTTCCAGCGGTGCCACAACATTGGTCCGAATGATCTCCATGGCGCTTTCAAGGGGCATCTCATCAGGCGGGATGATCTGGATGGTTACTGCTCTTTGCCGCTCGATGTGATTGATCTGGGTGGGACCGGCCACCAGTTCAACATCCGCCACCGAGGCCAGGGTGACGCGCCGCCCTTGGAGCGTATTGAGCTGGAGGTTTTGAAAGTCCTCGGTTCGGCGAATGGTTTCCTCCCGTCCCATAAGCGTCAAATCGATCTTATCCCCAAAGCGTCTCACCTCACCCACTTTGATGCCGTCCAGAAGAGCATCCACATTGATACCTACCTGTTGGGCGGTTAGTCCCACCTTCGCTGCTTTGTCCCGGTCCGGGATGATCCGTATTTCAGGGTTGCCCAGGTCCAGGCTTGGTATGGGTCTGAGTTGGGAACCGGGAATGAGGCCCGCGATTTGACCGAAAACACGCTGCCCCGTCGCTATGAGCCTTTCCAGGTCCGGGCCGCTGATTTCCACGTCAATGGAGCGGCCTGACCCGGCGCTTCGCTCAAAGAGACTCGTCTGTTTTACAATCGGAATCATGCCGGGTACCTTGCGCAGCACCTGCTTGAGCACGGGAATGATTTCCTTGACACGGAGCGGATCTCTGGCCACAGCGCCCATGAATATGCGCTGCCCAAAAGCGACATAGAAGAAATTGGAAAGCGCGGGGCCATCCAACGGATCCTTTGCTTGCCCTTCCCAGTATTTGCGAACCTCGCTCTCGATGAATTCGCCCACTTTGACGAACTCATTCATACTATACCCGGGCGGTGGGATCATGATGCCGAGAACGAGGTTCCGGTTCCCCTCGGGAAGGTACTCGGTCTTTGGCGCGAGAAACCAGGCCATGGTGACGGCAAACAGGGTCAGGATCAGCACAACCGCCAACCGCCTAAAAACCCCACCGCACAACCAGTGGACCAGCGCTGCGACCCCCTGTGCGAAATGCGCAGCCAGACGAGTCAAACCAAAGAGTCCTCGGAACCCACTCCCCCGGGTTTTTGGCCTGTCCTCGCCGCCCTCCACGGTGGTGATGATTCGGCTGGCCAGGGATGGAATGACGGTGACAGAGACCACCAGACTCAAGATCACCGCAAAGCTAATGGCGATGGCAATGTCCCTGAAAAGCTGGCCGGCTTCTTCTTCCACAAAGATCACAGGGAGGAATACCGCCACGGTGGTAAGTGTGCTCGCAAGCACGGCGCCCCAAACTTCCATGGCGCCGGAAGTGGCTGCTTTTACCCTGCTTTCTCCCATCTGCCGGTGGCGGTAAATGTTTTCCAACACCACGATGGAGTTGTCCACAACCATGCCCGCGGCAAAGGCGCAACCTGCCAGGGAAATGACATTGATGGTCCTGCCGAAGAGAGCCATCATTAAGAAAGTGCCCACAATGGAGATAGGAATCGCGAGGGTCACGATAAGGGTTGAAGCAAAGCTCCGCAGGAAAATCAAAAGCACGATGATGGCCAAAGAGCCGCCCACGAAAATGTTTTGGCGGACTAAAGCAATGGCACTGTTGATATACTCCGTTTCATCATAGACCTGTTCGAGACGCAGTCCCCGATCGGCAAGCACCGTGTCGTTCAATTCGGTGATTGTCTCTTTGAGACCGGCCATGACCTGTAGAACATTGGCGCCGGCTTGGCGGATGGCATTGATGGCCAAGGTCTCGCTGCCTTTGTTGCGGACCACGTTGCTTCGTTTCTTAAAACCATACCGGGTTTCAGCTACATCCTGAACCCTCAGAGGCGCGTCACCGACGTACTTGACCACCACCTTTTCAGCATCTTGGGGCTTCAGATATTCCGCCACCGTCCGGGCGATGTATCGCCGCTTGCCTTCATCAAAATCTCCTGCAGATATATTCCGGTTGCCTTCGGCGAGAGCTTGCGCAATTTCCTGAATGGTGACCTTGCGCGCCGCCACAGCCATTTCATCGAAAATGACCTGCATCTCTTCTTCTCTGCCGCCGTAGACGTTGATTTTCGCAATACCGGGAATACGCTCCAGCTGGGGCTGGACATTGTCTTCTACAAAGTTTCGAAGGGTTTCTAGTGGGGGTGCGTTTTCCCGGGTCCGCTTCAGAACAATCCACGCAATGGGCGGGGCGTTTTCGCTTGCAGAGACAATAATGGGACGGTCTGCATCTTCAGGGTAGGAAGGCACCTGGTCCAGTTTGGTGGAGACCTTGAGGAGAGCGAATTCAACGTCCGTGCCGACGGAGAACTCCAGGTTCACCTGTCCCGAAGAGTCACGGGACTCACTGGTCAGACGGGTGAGGCCTTCGACGCTCTTAAGGTACTCCTCTTGGGGTTCAATAATCTCCCGTTCTATTTCCTGGGGAGATGCGCCCGGCCAGATGGTGGTCACAGTGATTTGGGGCCGTGTCACATCGGGTGTCAATTGGACAGGGATCCGTATAAGGGCCAGGATGCCGAAAATGACCACAAAAAGGACGCCCACAATGAGGGAGACCGGATACTGGATAGAGGCTTCGGATAGTTTCATGGACAAATACCAGACCGGAGAGATGATCCCCTTCTTGCTCCCTAATTGGGTTTTTTCTCAGGGTCACCTCCGGAGATGATTTTGACAGGTTGACCGGGTCTTAGCCGCTCGTTTCCTCGGACCACGACGTGGGAGCCGGCCTTTAGCTCGCCCTGCACCTCGATCAAGGGGCCGTGCTCTGCCCCGGTGTTGACCTGAACAAGGCGGGCCACCTGGTTTTCGACCACATAAACGGCCTTTCCTCGTGCGCCCAACACCAGGGCGTCCTTGGGCACCAGAATGGCTTTCTGGGGCGTGCCGACACGCAATGTGGCTCTACCCAACATGCCGGACTTGATTTCGCCGTCCGGGTTGCTGATTTCAATGCGAACCGGAAAAGTGCGGGCCGCATCATCGGCGCGGGGGATGACCGCAGAAATCTTGCCTTGGAAGGTGCGGCCCGGCAAAGCATCAAAGGTGACCCGGGCCGGATCCCCCTTTTTCATAAAGGTCACATAGCGCTCGGGAACAGGGACGCGGAAGAGAATGGGATCCGGTACCACCAGAGTGACCACCGGTTCCCCTTCGCCAAGCCATTGGCCTACCAAACAGTGGCGTTCCACCACATAGCCACTCAAAGGGGCCTTGATCTCCCGGTTTTCCATTTGATCTTGTAGCGCACGCAGTGTCGCTTTGGAGCCGGCAACCCTGTTTCGTTCTGCATCCGCCTTGAACTTGGCGTCCTCATAGGCCTTCTCTGAGATACTATTGATGGCGAAGAGCCTCTTTTGACGCTTCCATTCATTTTCTGCCTGGGCCGCGAGTACCTCGGCCTCTGCAAGGTCTGCCCGGGCGGCCTCGATTCTCAAATTCAGTTGAGTGGTGTCTTGTTCGCACAGGGTTTGTCCTTTGCTGACCTGGTCCCCTTCCTCGATCAACATACCGCTGACCAGACCGGATTCCTCTGAAGCGACAACCGTTTCCAGCCAAGGCTCTCCGGTGCCCACGAGGGTCGTGGTTGCGGCCACCTCTCGCTCTTCGGTTGTGGCCACCTCGACTAAGGCGGGCGGAGGCCCCCCCTCCGGCTTTAGAGGCTGTGGTGCGGCCATGGTGGGGAAAAACAAGAAAAGCAATAGGATCGCCATCCACGAGACAGCCCCAGTGGTGGGGGATTGCTTCCGTGGATTTTTCTCGCAGTTGTTCAGGTGCGGCGTGACGTCGGCCCTGCTCTTACCAATCAGATAGGGGACAAGAAGCTTTCTCTCAGTCATGAATGGGTCTCTCTGGACAAAGATGGGCACATGTTTCTAACATGCTGAATTAGAATATAGGGATAGAAGGGCTCCCAATCAAGGATGGCAGGCTCAAAAGCCTCCAGGTCCTCAAAAAAAATCCAAAAAGGGTCTTGCGGTTGCAGGTGGCGGGATGGGTGAATGGGTTCGGCTCCATGGTGAGGGGGGGAACTCCTGGGGATCAGTGAAAAGGATTTGAAGGGACGCTCCCTTCGTGATAAGCTGTATCCCAGTACCGGCAAGGTTTCCATCAAGATTCTGTAGAGCATTTCTCTGTAGCTGATACCTCTGATCTTCCCCTCCCTGAATCTGGCCAAAGCGCGGCTTGTTTGGCGGAAAACGTATTCTTCCCGAATGCTCTCTTGTCCCAACCGGTTCATGACATTTTGCGGTCGGCCGAAGTGGAGATTTCATCATTAAACCCCACCTATGAAAGGAGGTCGCCCCATGAAAGCAGGGATCATTTTCACAGGAACAGGCCCCATTCTTATCTTGACCACATACGACGCCTTTGAGGATCCGAAATTCGTAGCCAAACTGGAAGCCAAGGGCATCAGAAAGTTCATCGCCTCTGAGCTGCCCGTAGACAAAGTCAAGGCGAAATACGGGAATCATTTTAATGTGGTCATGGGAGATCTTCACCAAACGGATGACCTGAGAGTGCTCGACTACAACGGGTACAATGTCTTTTATAACTTCCCCTTTTCAGAAATGGGAAAACCGATCTACCATGATACAACGTCTCCCTCAGCAGGGGCCGGCGAAGATTAGCGGCTTGAAGCAAAAATCCTGCACCGAAGGGCAACGGAGGGCAAAGCCTCGGTTGATATTCTGGGCGGCGAGAAGGGCTATGTATGATTGGCGCAAGCCCCAATCAAGCCTTCTCTTGGATCACATAAAGCATTGCTTGGTGGGCACTGAACCGCAGGCAGGACCGGACGCCCCTGCCTGCGGTGATTGGAAAGATCCAAGATTCATGCGGTGGTGGACTCCGTGTCCATGACTTGGCCGGTACCGAAGGAAGTCATGACTTCCGCCTCAGGTGCACTAGCAATCATTCTGTAGGTCTGAAGGAGACGATGTCCCAATGTCCCGGCAAGCCGCTTGAAAAAAGGCAAGCCATAGGCGGGTTCCCTTTCCAGCAAATCGTGGAGCTTTGCCGCGTCAATTTTGAGCAGTTTGGTCGGTTCCTTACATTCTGCGGACGCTGAATAATCGCGGCGACCGAGAAGACTTGACCAACCAAAGGCCTCGCCTGAATGATCGACGGTGTAAACGGTATGCCCCGTTTCGCCGATGCTTATCTTGACGCACCCTTTTAAGAGTATGAAGAAGTGATTTGCACGTTTCCCTTCGCGAAAAAGCACATATCCCTTCCTGTGAGATTCTTTGACAGCAAGATCCATGAACTGCATGACAAAGTCCTTTTTCATTCCGCTCAAAAGATCTTTTTGCATGATATACATAACCTCCCCTCCTTTCTCTGAAGACCATCGTCGCCAAGGCGACATGGGTCTCCTGGATGTGATTACCCAGGGGAACCCTCCAAAGAGCAAGATGCCGGCCCTTTGGAGGCCCTGTATCGGCAACTTAAGCCGACCGTTTTTCATAACGACCTCTAAGGGGTTGGTGGTCTTTTCGTACACAGAGGGAAAGTTCTCGATGAAGAAGAGCAATTTGTAAAGAGGAAGAGGTGAGGATGAAAATCTTGACGCCGAAGAAGCTTCTGGTTCCTTTACGGGGTCATGAATATCTCAGCACTATGTTCCGCTGTTGTCTACACCATGCGGCTACCAATGGTAGAGGTCTGAAATTCTTGTCTTTTCAATCTAGCTGGTTTTTTCCATGGCGACTTTTTTCAGTTTTTCATTGGCGTAGATGGCCACTTCAACACGTCGATTTTGAGCCCTGCCTTCAGAGGTCTCATTGCTTGCAATGGGTTGTGATTCGCCATATCCCGTGATGCTGAAGCGAGCAGGATTTACATTCTGGGTAGCCAAGTAATCTGCCACGGCTTGAGCCCGCCTATTGGACAAGTCAAGGTTATACGCTTCCGAGCCTGTGGAATCGGTGTGTCCTTCAAGGAGAATATTGGTAT
>SMTZ1_10010595_pt1 | contig 14505 bp, 15 predicted proteins | sample DeeMarSWOR136_30_FD_25667 | JGI IMG/M metagenome (IMG submission 25667) | reverse complement strand
ACCTGCATGGGGGAGGTGGTTAGAGGCAGGGCGCTTGGGATCGATGAAGATGGGGCTCTGTTGATACAAGCGTGTGGAAACGAACTGAGGAGAGTCGTAGCCGGGGACGTGACGTTGAGCGGGTGGTGAAATGTTGCTTGCCATTGATGTAGGGAATACCACCACGACATGTGGAGTCTTTGATGACCAACAGCTGCGTCATCACTGGCGGGTTGTGACCGAACCGAACAGGACGGTCGACGAATTCGGAGTCTTGATCTGCAACCTTTTCTCGTTTCACGGCATAAAACCCGAGGACATCAAGGGCATAGCCATTTCGTGTGTGGTACCCCCCGCACTAACAGTGTTGGAGGAGGTTGCCGAACGATTCTTTCACGTGAGACCGTTGGTGGTGGGTCCAGGTGTCAAGACAGGAATGCCTATCTTTTATGACAATCCAGCTGAGCTAGGTGCTGATAGAATAGTCAATGCAGTGGCTGCGTACGATGCTTATCGTTCGGAGGTGATCGTAGTTGACTTCGGCACCGCCACCACCTTTGACTACGTCTCTCCAAAGGGGGAGTACATAGGTGGAGCCATCGCTCCCGGCATAGCCATTTCCATGGAAGCGCTGTTTCAGCGAGCGTCGAAATTGCCACGAGTTGAGCTAGTGCCTCCCAGGGCGACAATCGGCACAAACACGATTCAGAGTATGCAGTCTGGAATTTTTTACGGCTATGTGGGATTGGTAGACGATATGGTCAGGCGGATGAAAAAGGAGACCAACTCCGATCCCAAAGTGGTGGCTACCGGTGGTCTGGCCCCCTTGATTGCCTCACAGTCTGAGGCCATTCATGAAGTGGACGAGCTTCTTACTCTCAAAGGCCTCCGTATTATCTTCCAACGCAACCTCAGCAAAAGGCCGTAACGATTACGACATAAAACGTTCATAAAAGAGCCCATATCGCAGCCCACGACAGCTGATATGGATCTGCTTCTTTTTGAATCGTTCCATGGATGCAAGGATGATCATGGCGCCAGCGGGCATAATGTCAGCGCGAGCGGGAGGAAGGCCGTTGATGTTTTTTCGGGCCGACAAATTCACACTCAGGAGCCGGTTTGTCAAAGCTCTAATTTCTCGTCTGGACAGTTTCATTCCGTGGATCTTGTTGTGATTGGGTTCCTTGTGACCCAAATGTATAGACCCCAGCGTGACGGCCGTGCCTCCGATCCCCACTAGTTCCTCTTCTATTGCTGCGGGAAGAGAGTCCAGATGTTTTTCTGTTTGCATCTGGACTCTTGAGACTTCATCGGGGGCGGGGGGGTCGCCATGTAGGAACTCCTCGGTAAGACGCACTGCTCCCAGAGGGAGACTGATGGCCTGAAACGGAATGCAGGGGAAGGTGTACTCGGTGCTTCCGCCTCCCACGTCTATCACGAAGGCATCAGGAGGCATCATCGGATCTTTCTCCACGGCAAGGTAAGAGAAATAAGCCTCCTGTTGTGCGTCGATGATTTGCGGCAGGAGGTGGCATTCGCGTTTAACCAGTTGGAGAAATTCGGCTGCGTCACCTGCAAGACGCAAAGCATTGGTGCCCACGGCGACGACCTCTTTTGCTGCCTTCTGACGGCAGAGGGAAACATAGTTTTTCAGCACGGCAATACTCTTTTGGACACTATGGCGGTCGAGCCTCCCACCAGCTTGTAGGCCTCTACCCAGGCGGGTTGTCTCTTCTGACTCCAAAACTACCTGCAAGGTGTTTTGGGGAGTTATTTCTCCTATCAGCAGCAAGATGGTATTGGAACCGATGTCAATGCTAGCATACCGGTTCACGGGAGAACTCCTTGGTGTGTGTTGCCCATTCTTACCGGACAGCAGACAGTACGGTTAACAACTATGACGCCTTCCAGGGTTCCCTTTCGCATGCAGTGATGCGTCAGTCGTCCCACGTGAGTCTGGCGGCCTAATGGACTCTCAAGCGTCGCAATTTGAATATCAGAAAGACTTCTTGGCCAATCGTTATGTCCATGTCTTCAAAGAGGTCCCTGGGTAGTTCGGCCAGGAGGCTGTTCTCTCCTACCTTGACTCTCAGTCGCATCAAAGAGGAAAAAGGTGCAATTTCTGTAACGGTTCCCGTAAAACGATTCAACTCGGGTCCCGGAGGTTTACTCGTCGATACATAGATGTCTCTGGGGAAGAGGGCAATTCTCCTAACCCTGTCACCGTGATAGGGGAGAATGATACGGACCCCGCCGCAAACGGCCTCTACCAGCCCATGTCCCAAAAGGTTGGAGCGGTCGCAATTCAAGATATTCGGTGTCCCAATCAGATCAGAGACCGTATCACTCTCCGGGTAGAAGAATACCTCATCAGACGTCCCCACTTGTTCGACCCTACCCAAATTCAAAATGGCCATTCTGTCAGCCAACTCCTCCGCCTCCATCAGGTTGTGGGTGACATGTATGGTGGCCAATCCCAATTCCTCATGGAGCCTCCGTAATTCTAGTCGAAGATACTTGGCGGTCCGGACGTCTACGCTGTTGAGCGGTTCATCTAAGAGTAGGAGTTCTGGGGAAGTGGCGAGGGCTCTGGCTAATGCGACGCGTTGTTTCTCGCCTCCACTCAACGTACGTACATCTCGGTTCACCAAATGAGAAATACCTAGTAATTGGATTAAACCATCCACTCTATCTTCGTAGAGATCTTTCTGTTTATGTGCCCGTCTCAAGCCAAATGTTATGTTCTCCCCCACGTTCAAGAACGGAAACAGCGCGAAATCTTGAGGAACATAACCCATATTCCGTTTTTCTGGAGGTAATGATGAGATTTGACGTCCGTCAATCCATATCTCTCCTCTGGTGGCACTGTACAGCCCGGCGAGACACTCGATGAGAAGTGTTTTTCCGGCCCCAGTTGGTCCTAGAAGGACAAAGTATTCCCTGTTACCAACAGTAAGGTTGATATCACTCAGAGAGAAGTCACCTACATCCAGTGAAAGGTCTTTTATCTCAATCATAGGTGATTCTTCTTTGCACTGATTCTTCTCAGTGCAATCAGGGCCGTTGCAGCAATCACGATGAGGGTAAAGATGACCGCCACAGCCTTCTCCACATCGGCAGTGGCCAGGCTCAGGAATATAGCAAGAGGCAAGGTTTCGGTTTTGAGCCGTGTGGCTCCTGCTAGCGTTACCGTAGCCCCAAATTCCCCGACGGCTCTGGCCCACGTCAAAATGGCGGAAGCGATCAAACCATTTCGGGCCATGGGTAAGGTAACCCTGTAGAATACCTCTAACTTACTGGATCCTAATGTCCTACCTACCCGCTCGTATCTGGGATCAATGCTGTCAAAGGTAGACTTCAACAATCGAACCGCCAGCGCAATGATAACCACAAATTGGGCCAGAACAATACCGGGTACTTCAAAGACAAATCTTATCACGTTGTTTTCTATTGCGACTCCTGCGGGCGTATTGAAGAAGACCAGAAGGGCGGCACCCAGGGCTACGGGTGAGATAACAATGGGTAAATCGAGAATAGTATCGACTACGTTTTTCCCCGGGAATTCAATTTGGGAAATGGCATAGGCCACAGGGACGCCAATGAGCATGGAAAGCAAGGCGGATATGGTGGCAGTGATGACACTCAGTTTTATGGCAAAGAGAATCTCCCGGGACATCAACGTAGAGAGCAAGACCTGCCAGTCTGTGTAGGCCGCCAAGGAGAGTGTAATCCCGATGAAGAACAGAGCGAGAAGCGCAAGCGCACTCATGGTCACAGCCGTAAATGCCCGCTCACCCGGTATTCCACGCGAAGATCGGATTATACGCTGTCTCAACGTTTGACCCCTTGCATCACTCTTTGTTTCCGCACCAGTGGTCCGGAAGCTGATACTCTCCTCCAATCTTGGCTCTGGGGGCGAATCTCCTCGCCTCCAGTTCCGTAGCTATGTACCCCCACTTGGCAAAAATCTTTTGGCCGTCATGAGACGTTAAGAAATCGGTGAACCTTTGGGCGCTCTGCCTGTCTCGGCTGTATGAGGATACGGCTGCTGGGATGTAGGCCACCCTGGGCACCTCATCTGGCCTGAGAAGAACGGCATCGATTTTGTCAGGATTCCACTTGGAGAAGACTCTCCAACCAATGATGGCATCTACCTTTTTCATGACCAAAAGGGCTGCGGTAGCGGAACAGCTCGGTGCATGGGTTACGATGTTCTCACGGACTTGGCGCAAAAGCCCCGCTTTTTCGAGCACTTCTACTGCGTAGAGACCAACACACACTGCCTCGGGGTTTCCGATCCCCACTCTCATCCCTGGCCTGGCCAAGTCTGAAAGGTTCCGAATATTCCTCGGATTGCCGTGTTGCACGTTAATGACTATGACCAGGTAAGAAATGATCCTGGTGCTCTTGGGATCAACAACCGCCTCCCGTTCTGCCTTGACCATGTAGTCAGGTGAACCAGGGATATACAGGTCCCCGCGCCGAGACATTTTCAGTTGCGAGAGCATGGTCCCCGAACCACTGAACTGGAGATCCACCTTTATCCCGGTGTTCGCTTCAAAGGTCCTTGCTGCCTCCTCCAATGCCGGTTTGCTGGCAGCACCACAAAAGGCGGTTATCCGTTCTTCGCCCGCCATGAGCACACTGGTTGTGAAGAGAAAAAAAAGTGTTATGCAGAAGTTGCGCATGATTCCTTTCATCTTAGCCTGCTGTTTTCAGAGACCAAAGTGGGTCTTGCAGTCCTGAAGCCACTTCAGAATTGCCTCGACCTGGCATGTTCTGAATTCAGATATCAGTTGGTTGAATGTGTCCACATCAGATCCATTGTTTGCTTTAATTTCAAAGACCTTATCATTACAAACATCAATTTGTTTATCAATTAATTCCGAGAGGCCGGGCAGGTTCAGCTCTCTCATAAAAAAGAGTTTAGAAAGAAATTCGAGCCTCAGATCACGAATACGCTCAACAGGTTGAGAGACCCAAGACAGAAAGGTTTCACACCCTTTTGGAGTAATTGAATAGACCTTTTTGGCCGGCCGGTTGTCTTGCATTTCCAGAGCGGAAACTACCTTTCCAGTCTCCTCCAGGCGTTTGAGAAGGGCATAGATTTGGCTCATGCCGGCGTGCCACGCACGTCCAAGTCGGGACGAAAAATACTGGTTAATCTCATACCCATGTCTGGATTCCCTCATCAAAAGGCCCAAAACGAGGTATTCCTGAGGATGTTCTTTGGTCATGGGGTGTGCTCAAGTTATGAATATTCACGTTATGAATACACAAACACCATGCGTGTGTCAAGCTTTATCCTGATATTTCCACAACAACGGTGACAGCATCACTAATACTCGAAGAGATCTCTCAAAAACTGCCACCCCGTAGTTGAGCCAGAAAGTAGACTGATTTCTGGGAGGCCTTTTCATATCCAGAGAGTTGGGCACGTCTCTGATGTCAACATTTTCAACACGGGGTAAAGATTTCTTGGTTACCAATCCTTGGCGAGGCGTAGCGGCAGCAGATTCGCCATTCGAGCCCGAAGGGCGAGTGGAATTTGCAGCGAAGCGAACTTTAGAATGGTCGAAGAGAGAGATTTCTGAGCGGTGAAGAGAACTTTTTTAGAAGGCTCTTAGAAGAATGCTTGACAAAGGCGCCCTCTCAGCTATAGTTAGTTACAGTTCAGTCATGCGGTTCACGCCGTCTTCTGTTGATGGCAGGGAGAACATTCAAGGTAAAGGAGGGATTGACGATGACAGACGGTAGGGTAGCAAGAGTAACAGAGGTGATTGCCGGGTCACCAAAGAGCTTCGATGATGCGATACAGGTGGGGTTTAAGCGGGCCATAAAGACCTTGCGCGGGATCACTGGCTTGCGCAACTTCGAATTTAGGGCCATGGTGGAAAATGAGAAAATTATAGAGTATCGGGTCAGAATGGAGGTCATCTTCGTACTCGAAGATTAATTTTCATTGCAGCAAGACACACCGTAAAAAGAGTGGTGACGCTTCTATACGGGCCTGCCCCGGTTGCTGTTACAGCAGATCATCGTATAAAGGACAGCAAAGGTTGCAGATTCGACAGGAGATGTGTTGGCTTTTTGCCATTATCCTGTGTGTCATTTTTCTAAGCTCCTGTGCTAACAGTGTGTATATAGGTAAGCTTGCGCTGGGTGAGGCCAGGATACTCTGGGGAAGCATACCTATCGAACAGGCTTTAGAAGAGGAGGACCTGCGGCACGAAGAAAGGGAGAAACTAAAGCTCGTACAGGAGGTGAGGGAATTTGCCCGGGACAAAATAGGGTTGAACCTTGATGGTTCGTACGGGCATTTCTATCGGGTAAGGGGAGACACGCTGATTTACCTTGTCACCGCTTGCCCCAAGGATAGCCTCGATGCTCACACGTGGCGGTTTCCCATTGTGGGCGAGGTCGAGTACAAAGGTTTCTTTGACAAAGAAGATGCCCTGAAGGAGGTAGTGCGGTTGGAGAAAAAGGGATTGGACACGTTTCTTCAGGGAGCGGTAGCTTTCAGTACACTAGGTTGGCTGAACGATCCGGTATACTCGACCATACTAGACCACCATCCGGTGTTGGTCATTGAGATCATCATTCACGAGCTGGTGCACAACACCATTTTCGTAAAAGGTGAGACCGAGTTTAACGAACGGGTAGCCTCTTTCATTAGCAGAGAAGGAACCGGTCTCTTTATCGAGGAACATTTTGGCCCCACGTCAGCGTACCAGTCCTTCGCTCGTGATTTTAACGGGGATGAAGAGATCGTTACCGGCTTTATCCAGGATCTGTACCATCGACTAACGGCGCTTTATGACCAGGACGTGTCGCGCGAGGAAAAATTAAAAAAGCGAGAGGAGATTTTTGCCGAAGCCCAGATGCGATTCTCGACCCTACAAGGGAAGTTAAGAACTGGATATTTCCGTCATCTTGCTCTGGTGAAGTTTAATAACGCACTGGTTGTTGCCCATAAGCGATATCTCAATCCCCCAGACAGTCTACTTTGTCAGGTTTATGACGCGCTAGATCGGGATCTACGAGGATTTGTCGAACTCCTTCATCGGCTCCCGAAGACGAAAGAATCACCCGCTGCCTACCTGAGGCAGTGGCTTCAGAGGCGGACTAACCCGGGCGATTCACTATCATCATCCTTCCCTGTCCCTTTGCCGCCAGCTGCCCATCTTCCAAATATGCGAAGGTTGTTATTTCAAGCAGACCCTTTGCTTCTCTCTGCAGAAAGCCTTTGAAGATCAGACGGCTGCCAAGCGGTACGGGCTTGTAGTACCTTACCTGCAACCTGGCTGTCACCGCATCCTTTCCCACGTAGATCGAAATCCATCCTAGCAATTCATCGAAGATCATGCTGACAATGCCCCCGTGCAGGTAGTTGGTCCAGCCGCCGTAGTACTGGTCAGCGACGAATTCTGCCTTCGCCCCCTTTTCACCGTCTCTCGTTATTCTCAGCTGCAAGCCTCGGGGGTTCTTTTCTCCGCAGACAAAGCAGTAGTTATTTTTCCCCAGTTCTATCTTCTTCGTGTTGGACACAGCCTCCTCCTCTACGCTTGAACATAGTGTGTCAATCTCTCAAAGGCTATACGCAGGGCGTCCTCACCGCGAACCTCGATTGTGAAAACAGGAGAGAGCTGGTACATCCGAAGCAGGCTGAAGAAGCCGCCGAAATCAAACGTCCCGTCTCCAGGAGGAAGGTGTTCATCTCGTTCTCCATGGTTGTCATGAAGGTGCACTTCGGTCATCTTGCTGCCCAGCCTTTGCAGCCATTCGTCTACTTCCGTGCGACCAAAGATATGCCAATGGCCGGTATCAAAGCAGAACGCAAAGTGAGGCGAATCAACAGCTTCCAGCAGCATCTGGATCGTCTCCGGTTCTGGCTCGAAAACATTCTCCAGTAGCAGTATTATTCCTTGTTTTTCCGCTTCTTCAACGAGAGGCGTCCACATCTGGACGCTCCCTCTCAGCCAGAGATCTTTGAAGTCTCCGTGTCGCCACTCATCGTAGCCAGGATGGCATACTAACGCGCGTGCTTCAGCTACGGCCGCCAGATGCAGGGTTTCCTCAAGCCTTTCCTGCGTTGCCTTTCTGATCTTGTTGTCCACTGCGCCCGGAGTCAGGTCCATGTAAGGAGCGTGAAAGCTATACGTAATGCCATTGCTTCGCAAGGCCTCGGTGACACGTCGCACTTCGCCGGCATCGCAGCAATCCAAGGTAGCCCCGCTGAAGTGTATTTCGGGGTGTAGCGTTTTGGTAATAACCTCATCCAGGCGCTGCACGAGCATTTCATACGGTATCAACACTTGAATGATCATTTGATTATTCGCTTCTCGGGAATTATCTCAGGGGACTGAACTGATTTCTTAAACCTCTGCAGGTGTTTATTTTCTCCGAGCAAAATGAGAATGTCTCCTTTTTCTATGTGGGTCTCAGAAGAGGGATTGTACGTCATCTCACCGGATGCCTTTTTTATTGCGACCACGATAAGGCCAAAATCCTGGCGTATCCTTGATTCACCAAGCGGCTTTCCTTTGTATTTAGTGTCATCCTGCACGACAACCTCTTCCAGTTGGAGTTCAAGATGTCGTTGCTGTACGACCAGATCCACGAAATCAACCACATTGGGTCTCAACGCAGCACTGACCATTCTGGCGGCGCCCATCAGATAGGGTGATACGACCCTATCCGCTCCTGCAGCCAACAGTTTCCTTTCCGCGGCCTCCTCGTCGGCCCGGGTAAGAATATACAGATTGGGGTTCAAAGCTCTGGCAGAGAGGGTAATGTACAGGTTGTCCGCATCAGAACCAACAGCAGCAATGAGTCCATGGGCTTTTTCTAACCCGGCCTCCTGGAGACAGTCGTCCTCGGTGGCATCTCCCTCCACATAAGGGTAGCCTTCTTCTTCTAGCAGTCTTATCCTCTCGGGGTTTTTTTCTATCACCACAAAAGGTGCACTCTCGCGGTGCAATTCCTTAGCGACATACGAACCAATACGACCATAACCGCATAAAATAGTATGATCCTTCATCCTTTTAACCCTCTTTTCTAGTTTTCTCCGCCCCAGCATCGTGCGAAGCTGTCCCGCGACAATACCTTGCGTGATACTTGCTACGATAAACGCCATGATACCGACGCTGGTCATAATGAGGATGACAGTAAAGATAACCCCCTTCCGGGAGAGCTCGTGCACCTCGCTGTAACCCACCGTGGTGATGCTAATGACGGTCATGTACAGAGAGTCCAGGAGAGACCATCCCTCGATAAATCTGTATCCTAATGTTCCTGAGATGAGGATGGCCTGGGATAGGATGACAGCGATGAGCAGACGGCGAAGAAGCGTCATGACAACCTTCTCATTGAGAGTAGCCCAGCATAGTACAACTCGTACTTCATTGGCAACACCAACTTGTGTAGCGTTTCATTCAAGAACTTCCGGATTTTCGTCCAAGGAGTTCAGAAGGTAATGCGTCAGTTACCAGGGCAGCATGACCCCTTACCCCCTCGCTTCAGAGCTTTCGCGGTGACCCTTCGGGATTCGCAGGCGGGGAATACTCGCCCCTTCCGCGCTCTAAAGGCACGGCCTTCCCCTTCCTGCTCACCCTCGATGGGGGCCCCACCGCTCTCAGCAATTTCGCTCGGAGACAAGGGGTCCTCCCAAACCCATCCCTACAAGAATGAGGGGTTACTTCAGAAGGATGATTCTGCGTGACGATAGGACCTGCTTGACGTATACTGGTAGGTGCATTGGGTCTGCAAAGGGGAATGCTTCCGGAAGAGACTCGTCGAATCTGGTAAAAGAGCTCGGTTGTTCGTTGTGCCAAAGTATTGAAAGTCGACACGCCCGAGCTCTCAGGCATGAGGTTACGGGAGGCTAACTATGCAGAAGAATAAAGAGTATCAAGATCTGGAGGCAATATTCATGTCGGCTGTGGAGCGGGTAGACCCGTACAAAATGATCATGAATCACGTCAGTGTTGAAGATGGAACGCTACGGATAACTGTTGAGAATGCAACAGTCGACGTTGATTTGGATACATTTGATAAGGTTTTTGTTCTCGGTGCCGGCAAGGCCACGGCCAGAATGGCAAAGGCGATTGAAGAAATTCTCGCCGGTAGGATAACTAGGGGAATCATTTCGGTAAAGTACGAGCATGTAGAACCCCTCGAGAAAGTTGCATTGATCGAAGCGGCTCATCCTGTCCCGGACGAAAACAGCGTGAGAGCAGCGAAGGAGATTGAGAATGTCGCTCGAAGTGCTGATGAGAGAATGCTCGTCATCACTTTGATCTCCGGAGGAGGATCGGCATTGCTGACATACCCCATCGAGTATAGACTCGATTCGGAAACCGTCCGGCTGACCTTGCATGACAAACAACTGACGACGAAGGCATTGCTGGAATGTGGAGCGACCATTGAGGAGGTCAATTGCGTACGTAAGCATATCTCGAACATCAAGGGGGGGAAATTATCTAGGCTGATTTATCCGGCAGTGTCTATAAATCTCATCCTGTCCGATGTCGTTGGTGATAGACTGGACACGATAGCTTCGGGATTGACAACCTTTGACGATACGACATTTGTTGATGCATACAACGTCATAACCAAATACGAAATCGAAACCAAACTCCCTACAAAAGTGTTACAGGTAATACGGTATGGTATGGAGGGAAAGATCCCGGAAACCCCTAAAGCCGACGACGTCGTATTCACAAAGGTGAAAAACATCTTGATCGGAACGAATTACCTGGGGCTACTGGCAGCGTCCAGAAGGGCCGAAGAGCTTGGTTACAACACTGTCACCGTCTCATCCCAGATCGTCGGTGAGGCAAGAGAAGTTGCAAAGGTGTTTGCGGCAATAGCCCGGGATGTAAAACGACACGATCTCCTGGTGCAGAAACCGGCCTGTCTGATCGCAGGGGGAGAAACGACGGTAACCATCAGGGGAGATGGGAAAGGTGGAAGGAATCAAGAGCTGGCTCTGTCCTTCTTATCGGAGTTGAAGGGTGACCCATCGACAGCCGATGGCATCTATTTGTTATCGGCTGCTACCGACGGCAGTGATGGGCCAACGGATGCGGCGGGAGCATTTGCCTCCAAAGACGTACTGGAGAGCAATGAACAAAGCTCCCTGGACATAAATGGCTACCTGAAAAGAAATGATTCTTATCGCTTTTTTGACGCTCTTGGTTATTTGCTGAAAACGGGTCCTACCAATACGAATGTCTGCGATTTACAGATAGTGATTGTCAAATGATTTTACCGAGGTCTCTGACAAAGTCTTCTTGACTGCTCAGATATCTTTTTTCGGTCATTCTAAAGCTCACTTCGCTGAAAATTCAACTGGCCCTTCGGGCTAGAATAGCGAAGTTGCTGCCGCTACGCCTCGCTAAGTACTTCGATTCGTAGATACTGTGACGCATCCTAACTAGCGGGGATGATTTCGTTTGCTCACTCAGTCATGTTTGAACAGCGACCATTCGTTGACAACAATAGGGTTTCATGTTAATGCCTGTTTGGCGATGCGCGGAGAGAAAAGCGATGGCAAGGATTTACCCGTTCCGGGGAATCTACTACGACCCTGACAGAGTTACAGACCTTAGTTTGGTTGCGACACCTCCGTATGACGTGATAACGCCTGAGGAACGCAGGCGCTATTGGCAGAGGCACTCCAACAATATCATCCGCCTTATTTTGCCTGAGGGCGAGGGAGGCGCAGACAAATATGAAGAGGCTGCGGGCTACCTTCAGCGATGGCAGCAACAAGGAATCCTGATCACAGAAGAGAACTCCTGCATCTATCCTTCTCAGCAGTACTTTACCATCCTTTCGGGTGAGACCAGAAAGAGAAATGGGTTCATTGCTCTGGTCAAACTTGAGCCGTTGGATGGAGGCGTCATCATCCCGCACGAACGGACAACTCCCAAACCGGTCGAGGATCGGTTGCTACTACTCGAGGCGTGTGAGGCACATCTTAGCCAGGTGTTTGCGCTCTATTCTGATCCAGCTGGTGAGATTGAGCGCCTTTTTGACCGAGTGTGGATCGAGACGCCTCGCCGCGAGTTCACGGATGATGACGGGGTGGTTCACCGCCTGTGGTGTGTGGACAGCGGAGAACTCATCAACGAACTGAGCAGCAGGATGAATGGTAAAAAGCTCATTATCGCGGATGGTCATCATCGATACACGACTGCTCTTCTGTATCGGGACAAGATGAGACGTATGTGTCCACAGGCCTCTGAGAGATGTTCCTTCGAATACATAATGATGTACTTGACGGCGATGGAAGACAAAGGGCTTGTTATTCTTCCCAGCCATCGACTTGTTCCTAAAAGGTGTGCCCGCAATCCTGGAGAGTTTCTTGCCAACGTGATAAGATATTTCTCTATGAAGCCCTTCAATTTTGAAGACTTCGGTGGTGAACAGCCTGCGCGCGAGGCTTTTTTTGCGGCCTTGGATGAAAAGGCAGGACGCTTGCAAACGTTTGGTTTGTATATACAGGGGGAGTCACGGTACCTTCTCTTGACCTTCACGAGCGAGGTGAGGCCGCAGGAGCTGTTGAACGGGTACCCTGAGGTGGTCAGGAAACTTGATGTTGCCCTGTTAGATGGAGTCATCTTGAAGGATTTCTTGCAGTTGAGAGAATCCGACGTCGGCCTGACAAAAGACAGGACTGAGGCACTGGAGGAGGTGCGCAGCGGCAGATCCAAGATGGCTTTTTTCCTAAGACCGCCAACGGTGGAGCAGGTCCGCGAGGTAGCCGAGGCGGGAGAAGTCATGCCACGCAAATCAACCTACTTCTATCCCAAGGTTGCTTGTGGTTTGGTAATAAACAAGATCGATCCCTCCGAGGAGGTGACGTTGATGTGATGCAAGCCGCATCATCATGTTGTGGTAGCGAAGAAACGATAGACTACTTATTTGGGGAAACGCTGCAGGTCGTGCAGAAAAAAGATGGGTACCGCTTTTCGCTGGATGCCCTCTTGCTCGCGGGATTTGTCTGGTTAAGGGAGGGAGAGAAAATTGTCGATCTCGGAACGGGAGTGGGCATCATTCCGTTGATTTTGGGTGCAAGAAAAGAAAAGGTGAAGGAAATCGTGGGAGTCGAAATACAGAGTGAGTTAGCCGATCTGGCAACTCGGAACGTCTTCCTAAATGGATTTGATGGGTTTGTAACGATCCATCACGGAGACATCAAACGGGTAGAGGAGTTTCTAGGTGCTGCTTCATTTGACGTCGTAGTGAGCAATCCGCCGTATTATCGGGTTTCTGATGGGCGCGTGAATCCCCATGCCGAAAAGGCCCTCGCTCGCCATGAGTTGGCGTGTACTGTAAACGATATCCTCGATAGTAGCCGCTTTCTTCTGAAGGAGGGGGGAAGACTGTTTCTCATCTTTCCCGCGTTCAGGACTACCACCCTTTTTGATGCAATGCGTAAGGCTACGCTTGAACCAAAGAAGATCCGCCTGGTTCATTCCAGAGAAAATATGAGTGCCGAGTTCGTGTTGGCAGAGGGGCATAAGAACAGAGGTGAGGGTGTCGAAGTTCTGCCGCCACTATTTATCTATGCAGATACAAATATATATAGTTCAGAATTGCAGCAGTTGTATGCTACTGGAACCCTTTTGAGACAAGGAGATGCACAGTGAGGTTAGGAAAATATGGGCGAACAGTCCTTTCTTTGGTCTTGTTACTAGCCATCTGCTCGTGCCTACCCTGGAAGAAGAAAGAAACAGAAGTTCCCCAGAAGAAGACTGAGGGCAGGTGGGTTTACAGCGAACAACGACGGTCCCCAGCCGGTGAGGACAAGAGGGCGGTGGATTATTCCAAACGACCGTACACGACACCGGAAGGCGAAGCTGCACAAGTCCCTCAGCCCATTATCACTCCATATCTTGTGGGTAGATTGAAATACAAGGTCGTTCTTTTGGAATTTGAGGATAACACCAAGGAGGAACGGAGAAACCTTGGACCCATCGTCACACAAGCCCTTGCCAAGCAATTGGATGAGAGTGGCACAGCAGTGTTGGTAGACGAGGAGTTGGTGAAAAAGAGTCTCGGACAAGTGGAACCGCACACTCTGACAGAATTCTCGTCACTTCAGCGCTTGAGAACTCTGTTGGGTGTACAAGGAGTGGTGAAAGGGTCGATAAAGGATGTTATGGTTGGAACCGGCAGAAAGGATAGAGCTGATGAGGCGTTGGCCCTCACCACGATAGTAGCGAAGCTATTTGATACGGAGAGTGGTAATGTCGTCAGATCTGTTACGGGAGAAAATCCGTTGTATAGCTCTCATGCTGTCGGAGAGTTTAGCCGTGAAAAGGCGGTAAGGAACGCTGTGACGGTCGCTCTCGCTGGGGTCAGTGAAGGGATCGTGCGAGGTTTGTCCGGTCTGGAGTGGGCGACGAGTGTGGCCTCTGTTGATAAAAACAAGGTGTATCTCAACGCAGGGAAACCTTCAGGCCTGAAGATCGGTGACGTCCTGGATATTTATGATCCGGGCAAACAAGTGAAACA
>SMTZ1_10033111_pt1 | contig 14507 bp, 14 predicted proteins | sample DeeMarSWOR136_30_FD_25667 | JGI IMG/M metagenome (IMG submission 25667) | reverse complement strand
AAGCTAGGCATGAGCACGGAGCCGATTATGCTGGTTGAGTGGAAGGCTAAGGAAGGCGACCGGGTTGAGAAGGGTAGTGTTGTTCTGGTGGTAGAGACGGAGAAGATCAGACATGATGTTGAGGCTGAGGCATCGGGGTTTCTTCACATTCTGGTTGAGGCAGGAAAGGAGGCACCCATCGGCTCAGCAGCGGCTCTTATCGTCGCTGCCAAGGAGGAACTGGAAGCCATTCAGAAGGGTGAGGTACCGCCAGCGGCCGCCGATGTTAAAGAAGCTCCCCCGGCTGAGGTGAAAAAAGAGCGTATTCAAATCTCTCCCGTGGCTCGTAAGATGGCTGAAGAGCACAGAATAGATATCACCGAAGTAGTTGGCAGCGGTCCCGAAGGCAGGATTGTGAAGGAGGATATCGAGAGAGAGATTGCCAAGAAGGCGGCACCTCTAGCTGAGGCCGTAGCTGAGGGGTATCAGGGTAGACGGGTAAAATCCAAGCTCCCGCTTGCGGGTATCCGTAAGGCAGTTGCGGAGCATATGCACCGGAGCCTATCGGTCTCGGCTCAGCTTACGGCCATGGGTGAACTGGATGTAGCTGAGCTAGTGAAGCTGCGCAAAAAGCTTGTGGGGCAGGAAAAGAAGCTTGGCGCCCGCGTTACCTATACCGACCTTATGGTAGCCGCAGTGGCTAGTTTGCTCAAAGAATATCCACTGGTTAATGCTAGCCTGATAGGTAACGAGATTATAAAGTGGGAGGATATCAACGTCTCGGTTGCGGTGGCTATGGAAGAGGGGCTAATTGTTCCGGTGGTAAAAAATGCCGATCAGAAATCGCTGGTTGAGATAAGCAAAGAGGTACGGACGCTAGCTAAGAAGGCGCGGGAGCGGACACTGGCACCGGAAGAGGTTCAGGGGGGCACCTTCACTGTAACTAACCTCGGGGCGCTGGGTGGTGGCTACCGTTTTGAGACGCCGATTATAAATCAACCTGAGTCCGCCATTTTAGGCACCGGGGGCATAAGCGACCGGGCTGTGGTCAGAGAGGGGCAGATTGTGATTCGACCAATCATGACCTATTACCTAACCTACGACCACCGGGTATTTACCGGGGCGGTGGCGGCGGCATTCATTAACAGCTTGGCCGAGCTATTACAAGCCCCGAAATCTTTAATAGCCTAGATTGGCAAGGAAGGTGCATGGAAAAAAGAGATGTAGTTGTAATTGGCGGTGGCCCTGCTGGCTACGTAGCGGCAATAAGGGCCGCCCAGCTAGGGGGTAAGGTAACCCTAGTGGAAGAGGCTAAACTGGGTGGCATCTGTCTCAATCGTGGCTGTATTCCCACCAAATTCATGCTGCGCAGCGTTGAGGCCTATCAATCACTGAAAACTGCGGAGCGATATGGTATCAGTGTGTCTGGGGCTAATCTGGAACTAACCAAGATGCAAGGCGGTAAGAATGAAGTAATATCAGCTTTAACTTCAGGGGTTAAGGGGCTTCTTTCGGGTAACAAGGTTGATGTCTTAAACGGGCGGGCTAAACTTACTTCTTCAAGGCAGATAGCAGTGGGCTCCGCTCAGGGGAAGAAAGAGACTATCACTGCTGACAAAATAATCCTGGCTACCGGGGCGAAACCAATAGTGTTACCTATTCCTGGGGCTGATAGCCCGGACATAATGAGTGTTGATGATCTGCTGGAGGTAGAGGAGCTCCCCAAGAGCCTGGTGATTATCGGTGGGGGTGTCGTCGGGGTGGAAATGGCCACTGTCTTTGCCAAGCTAGGCTCACGGGTAAGTCTGGTGGAGATGATGCCCCACTGCCTGCCAGCTCAGGATGATGAGATAGCCCTGGTTCTAGAGGCTGTGCTTAGGGATGAGGGGATTCAGGTATGCTGCAGTGCCCGGGTGAGCCGAATTGATGACACTGACGGTGGTAAAGCAGTCGTCTTTTCCGAAGGTGACGCTGGGCAGAAGATAGAGGCAGAAGCGGTGGCCATAGCGGTAGGCTACCGACCGAATGTAGACGGCTTGGGTCTAGAGGAATGTGGCGTGGCGGTCGAGAAGGGCGGCATCCAGGTCAACGAAAAGATGGAAACCAGCGTACCCAATATTTATGCAGCTGGTGATGTCATCGGCGGTATGATGCTGGCTTATGTTGCCATCGCTGAGGGGATGGCGGCGGCTGATAATGCTCGGGGTCTGGATTCAAAACTGGATTATCACGCTATTCCGCAGTGCATCTATACCCTGCCCGAGGTAGCCAGCGTCGGCCTCACCGAACAGGAAGCCACAGCCCAGGGGCATGAAATACAGATTGGCAGATTCCCCTTCATGGCTAACGGGATGGCGGCTATCGTTGGCGAACAGCGTGGGCTGGTTAAGATAATTACCGAGCCGAAATATGGACAGATATTGGGGGTTCATATTATTGGCCCTCAGGCAACGTGTCTCATCGCCGAAGCCGCTATGGCTATAAAGCTAGAGAGTACCGTTGATGACATTCTGGACATGATTCATGCTCATCCTTCCCTTTCAGAGGCAATCTGGGAGGCGGCGGCGGATGTTAAGGGTGAGGCAATTCACATCCTGTCGCGGAAAAAGAGCGGGTGATATAATTCACTTTACATAAAATAATAATGTAAGATGTTGTGTTCGGTCTATCAACTGGGGCGGGTAGGTTATGACGAGGTGTATCAGCTGCAGATGGACCTCCTAGACCGGAGGCTAACCGACGGTATCGGAGATACCCTCTTGCTAGTGGAACACCCACCAACGATTACTATAGGTAAGTCAGGTAAAGTAGAGAACATCCTGGCTTCTCAGGCGGAACTAAGAGAGAGGGGTATCTCGTTATTCTTTGTAGATAGGGGAGGGGATGTTACCTATCATGGCCCCCTACCCGATTATTGATCTTAAGGATAGGGGAAGGGATCTTCACCAGTATATTTATGACCTTGAAGAGGTAATCATAAGGGCCCTTGGCGACTTTAGTATTGGGGCGGTGAGGGATAAATCCCATCGTGGGGTTTGGGCCGCGGATAAGGAGATGGCGGCCATTGGGCTTAGAGTCAGAAGATGGGTAACCATGCATGGCTTTGCCCTCAATGTAAATACGGATTTAGACACCTTTTCACTGATAAACCCCTGTGGCTTCACTGATAGGGAGGCTATCTCAATGGCAGTGGTACTAGCTCAAGAAATACCAATGACGGCCGTAAGCGATAGGATACTGGCCCGTTTTTCAGAAGTTTTCAATGCCGAGATGAGACTTTTCCAAAATCGGACGAAGCTTAGTTCAGATGATGTGGGTCGGGATTTGCTTAGGCAAACTAATCTTGCTACTCTGGTGAGGGATAAGACTCATGAGAGACAGGCTACCACCCTGGTTTAAACAGCGGGCTAACCCCGAAGCTACGATGGCTATGGAAGGACTCCTTAATAGCCTGAGCCTGCACACTATTTGCCAGAGTGCCCACTGCCCTAACGCGGGAGATTGTTTTTCGCGAAAGACAGCTACGTTTCTGATTCTGGGGAATATCTGCACCAGGAACTGCCGCTTTTGTGCGGTGGAGAAGGGCTACCCCCTGCCGGTGGATAAAGAAGAGCCCGAGCACCTGCTCGAGGCGGTAGAGGCGCTGGGTCTACGCTACGTAGTCATAACCTCGGTCACCAGAGATGACCTTCCCGATGGTGGCGCCGCTCACTTCGCTAGGACGGTAAATCTGCTCCGTGAAAAGAGGCCGGAGATTATGGTTGAGGTTCTCGTTCCCGATTTCCTTGGCTCCCGCGAGGCTCTGAGCACAGTGGTAGCTGCCTTACCTAGCGTGCTAAACCACAACGTGGAGACGGTGCCCCGTCTTTATTCCGGGGTCAGGTCGAGGGCAGATTACCGGCGCTCTATAAGACTCCTCGGTATGGTGAAGGAGCTAGCCCCGGTGATGGTTACCAAGTCAGGACTGATGCTTGGGCTTGGGGAAACGAAGGATGAAGTAGTCGCCGTCATGAAGGACTTAAGGGAAAACGGGTGTGATTTGCTTACCCTTGGTCAGTACCTGCCGCCTTCCCCAAAACATTATCCTCTATCCCGGTATGTCTCTCCCGAAGAGTTTGCTGAGTTCGAGGCGTTGGGAAGAAGCCTTGGCTTTGCCGAGGTTGCCTCAGCACCTCTGGTGAGAAGTTCCTTTAGAGCCGCCGAACTCTATGCCAAAGCCAAAAACTAACTAACCGATGGGGATAGCTTACCATGCGAATTGTCTTAATTGCCCACCTATCACTCGGCTCTAAACTCCTTGAGGCCATTCTGAAAAAGGGTGAAGAGGTGGTGAGTGTGTTTATCCCCGGCGGCAGCTCTTCGAGACCATCCCCTCTCAAGACCCTGGCTCAAGATAACGACATTCCGGTTCATGAGCCAGTTCACATGAAGGATGCTGGCATTTACGAGGTGATAGCTCCCTACGAGCCAGAGTTGGGGGCGCTTGCCTTTGTTCAGGACATAGTGCCCGTGGCTATCCTCAACTGTCCTCGGAAGGGAACGATTATGTATCACCCCTCGCTACTGCCGAGGCATCGGGGCGGTAGTGCCATGAACTGGGCCGTAATTCAGGGCGAGACCAAGACTGGGTTGAGTATCATTTGGCCGGATGCTGGCATTGACAGCGGACCGATACTGCTTCAGAAAGAGGTCGACATCCTTCCCGACGATACCGTGGGTTCGCTGTTCTTTAATAAGTTGTATCCCATGGGAATTGATGCCCTGACTGAGGCGATTCGGCTTGTTGAGGAGGGTAAAGCTCCGCGCATCCACCAGGATGAAAGCCGGGCAACCTACGAGCCGTTTTGTCAGGAGCGCCACGGCACCATCAACTGGTCTGAGCCTAGCCAAGCAGTCTATAACCTGATCCGGGGCACCAATCCCCGGCCGGGTGCCAGCACTACCTATCGGGGAGAGAGGTTGAAAATTTTTGATTGTAGGCTGGTAGGCTCGGCTCCTGGGGCGGTTCACGGTGAGGTTATACTGGTAAACGATGAGGGGTTTTCGGTTGCCTCTCAGGATGGCAGCATAATGGTCAGGCAGGTGCAACCCTCAGGCTCCAGTAAGATCAATGCCGCTGAGTTTGCTGAGAACGTCAATTTGAGAAAAGGCGACCGGCTGGGAGAGCCCTGAGCTACCTTCCTTAGATCACTCTCCAGGCGTTGGCCAGATACAGCTTTAGTAGTATTGACGGGTATCGTTTTATCGTTTATTATCACAGAAAACCTGGGCTATGGTATGGAGTTGTGAAATGGGGTGTAATTCCTTAGGGATTTTGGTCGGGCTTTACCACAGGAGGCAAGGGGTATGCTTTTCAGGCTAACGGGGAAAAGACTGGGGCAATACTCTGGAATATTAGGCTGGCTGGCATTAGGCATTATTCTGTCCTTATTGCTGGCGGTATTCCCGGCTGTACCTGCTCGAGCTGAGGCTGAGCTTTTTCTTGATCCGACTGAGGGTAAGGTCGGTGACAGAGTTTATGTTACGGGCACTGAGTTTGAGGCCGAGGAGTATTTTTATCTCTATTTCTCCAATGATATGGCTAGCATCGGTAATTACATTGAGGAAAAACTTACTCACTACAAACTACTACTGACCCGCTTCCCGGTGAATTTTATACCCAATTCCGTGTCCCCGATAAACTTGACGATGGCGAAGATATTGAGGATGTGCATGGTGGTGAGCATTATGTCTATGTTGCCACTCGTATTGACAAGCAGATAGTTGCCTATGCTACATTCAGCGTACCCCATGGTGAAATTGAACTGACCCCAGAAGCAGGGACGGTAGGCTCTGAAATTGAGATTAGCGGCCAGGGGCTTCGCCGTGACCAGCAGATCACCATTAAATACGACGGCAAAGAAGTTAACATAATAAGTGGTGATACCAAGACTGATGGCGACGGCGGGTTCATCAGCACTATTGAGGTTCCCGAGGGGCCGGCTGACGACTATATCATAACTGCGATTGATGAGTCGGGCAATCGGCCGGAAGCGGAGTTCAGAGTAACGCCACAGATATCCGTAAGCCCCACGTCACAGGATGTAGATGAGATGGTGGAGGTTAGGGGCACCGGCTTTGGTGTCAGAGAGGGGGTTATCGTTACTCTGGATGGTACCGAGATTGTCACGATTCCGGTAACCCTGCATACCACTCGTGTTGGCAGTCTCGGCGGGAGTTTCGTGATACCACCTCGCCCGGCTTATACCGATGGTAGCCTGGTTAAGGTACGGGTCCGCGATGAAAGCGATAATGTGGCTGAGACCGAATTGACCGTTCTACCTATCCCGGCTTCCATCTGGCTAAATCCGGCTACCAGCTTGGACGCACCAGGCCATGTCGGTATGGAGCTTTCTGCCAGCGGCATCTGGTTTGTGCACGGTGCCACCATTGACATCACTTATGATAATGGTGAGACCTCACCGATTGCCATAACTGAGGCGCTTGATAGTAGAAATTTTTCGGTGAACTTCACGGTACCGCCTAGTGTCCCCGGTAGCCATACGGTAACCGCCAGCGATGGCATCAATAGTGTGGCCGCTGTCTTTACCATGGAATCAGAGAGACCGCTGACGCCAGTGCAACTATTGCCGAAAGCTGCCACCACGATAGAGGCTGAGGGGCTATTTGACTGGGAGGAGGTTAGCGACCCCAGTGGCGTAACCTATGTGCTTCAGGTCGCGGGAGATAGTGATTTTGCCTCCGTAGTGCTGGAGCGGGGAGAGCTAGCTGACTCAGAATATATTCTTAGTGAAAAGGAGAGGATTAGGCTAGCCGAGAGGCAGACTCCCTATTACTGGAGGGTAAAGGCAGTCGATGGTACCTTTAGTGAGAGCTACTGGATGGTATCCAGCCCGTTCTATGTTGGCAGTCCTCAAGGAGCCCCACTGCCTGGCTGGATGAAATATTTATGGATTGGTGTTGGCTGTGGCCTGGCTGCTTACTTTATAACAAGGGCATGGAAGAAGCATGCTGAATCGCCTAACTAAGACGGTTCGGCCTGGCAAGTCTAATGCTTTGACGCTAGCGGGGCTATTCTGCTTTTAGGGTAATCTGAGCTGTCTTACCCTTCTTAGTCACTTGAGCCACCAGTGGCATATCCCTGAGGATATCCAGTAAGGGGATGGGATTTTCTGCGGAGACAACAATCTCGGTACCTTCAGCTACGGAACCACCAATCAACACTAGCTGCAGTTCTGGAACCTGAGACAAGTGCTCTTCTAATTTCCTGACCTGACCTGAGTCTACTGGTGGCAATATTGCCAGTCTCACTGTGCCCTTATATAGTTCCGCACCTGACCCTTTGCCTTCCTTCTTGGCTACTTGCTCTGGCTCTTTCTTGGCCTGGGCTTTCGCCTTCTTAGCTTCCTTTTTGGCTCTTTCACTGTCTTCTTTAACTTCCATTGGCTCTCTCCTTGGTTACCCACTCTGCCTAAAGCTACTTAGTGCTAGGCTGCTGCCTGTATTGTGGTCAGATTATTCTAACGCTTGTTAGTATAAACACAGCCGGGAACCCCTGTCAATCACGGCTGGGAATTATTACTTATACCTTATCCTATCTTATCCTATCTAATCCCTACTTATCCTTACTTTACTTTACAATCTAGTCATTATTTGTTACCCTTATTGACGCACTACTAATGGGGGACTGTTTCACTGTCTAAATGACTCGTTTGGGTGATTGAACTGGGTATTAGGATGAGGCAGAATAGGGAGAGGTAAGTTTAAGGTAGTTTAAGAGAGGAGGTGGAGATGCCGAATCACGAAGAGATTGACCCTATGTTGACGACGAGTGAGGTGGCTCGTCTGCTTAATGTGCATATCAATACGGTGAGGCGGTGGAGTAATCAGGGAGTACTAAAGACATACCGTATCGGCACGCGTGGTGATCGCCGGTTTCACCGTGAAGATATCGCCACGTTCCTTACGCAGAAGTCGAAGATGGCCAATCTAGATACTGAGATGGAAATCCCCTCCTTATCAGACCAATCGTCAGGAAGTCGCCAGAACCTATCGGCGTCGGGAGCCTATGACCGTAAGTAATATCTATGTGTGAGGGTGAGCAAATGAACAAAATCGTGATAATGATAATTGATGAGGAAGCATTCTTTAGGGCTGGCGTGCGTCAGGCACTTGCCCAACAGCCTGACTTCGAGGTATTAGATTGTGACCCGTCTGATAGCCCATTAGATATGATTGACGCTAGTCTTCCCAATATTGCCTTGCTCGGCTCAGCCCTCGGTGCCCACAGTGGACTAGAATTGGGAAGGAAAATCGCCCGCTATTACCCCAATACCAAGGTAATAATGCTGAGTCCCAATCCTGATGATGAAGAGCTCTTTGAGGTTATCAAGACAGCGGCCGTAGCCTGCTTAAACAGGAATACCGCTGCCGAGGAGCTCGCTAACACGATAAGGCGGGCATCTAAGGGTGAATACCCAATAAATGAGAGCCTTATGACAAGACCCAAGGTCGCCCAGCGGGTGTTAAAGCAATTTGAAGATATCTCATCGATGGGTAGGGCGATAGAAACAGTAATCGCACCCCTCACCCGTCGTGAGACGCAGATTCTGGACTACGTTGCTGAGGGCAATACAAATAAGCAAATTGCTGATATCTTGGGCATTAGTGAGCAAACAATTAAGAGCCATGTCAGTGCTATCCTTCGTAAACTGAATGCTAATGATAGGGCTCATGCCGTTGCCCTGGCCATCCGTAATGGTTGGATTTCACCAGGTGAAAAATAGTGAGGGGATATAGCAGCAGGAGTTCAAGGGAATATAGGGTGATTTTAGGGACGTTTGGTCCTTGTCAGTCTAAAATTGAAAAATGACTAATCTGAGCAAAGAGAAGGTTGCGAGTAAAAAGGATGAGTTTGATTCTCGCTAGTCAGTAAAGCTTAATGCCTTTGAGTCACTAGGAGGGTGAGGCAAAGTGCCGCAATTGGAGATTGACCTTAAACTAAGTGACCAGATCTGGGAATATCTGCGCAAGCAGGGTTACAAGGTAACCGAGGAGGCAAGGCTCGTCGGCAAGTCGGGTGTTGAGCATACCTTTGACATGCTGGCGCAGAGAGATGACGGTTTTATCAGCTACACTATGGCGATATGCATTGCGGCTGGGGGAGATAAGGAAGCAGAGGTACAAACTATCTTCAACTTCGCCAACAAGGCCTATGATACTGGTATTACTGACCGGGTGCTTATTGCTGTCCCGGAAATTAGTCCTGAGGCAAAGCAACTGGCTGGTAAACAGCGGATAAAGGTTATTGAAGCTGAGAAGATGGGGACTTTGCTCGACACTAAGCCTATGGCGCAGCTTAAGCCTGGGGAGCCACTTAGGTTTGAAACACAAGCAGAGCTGGTGAAGTCTTTGCTGAGTCGGGGTTACCGGGTCGAGGAAAAGGCTAAGGTTAAGAGCCGATCTGGGGTTGAGTATAGCTTTGACATACTGGCTTATGTTGATATTGATGGGGCTAATCATAGCTTGGGTATCGACTTTCTGAGGGCAGAGAAGGAAGTAGGTTTGGATCAGGTATCTATATTTGATACTAAAGCCTACGAGGTTGGCATTGATGATAAAGTCATTGTCGTCTCGCCGGCGCTTAGCCTGGAAGCGAAGCAGTTTTCCCAGCATCAGCGAATAAGGGTTTTTGAAGTGGGCGCAAAGCCAGCTTCCAAGTATTCAACGCCGACAGAGGAAGCAACTAAAGCTGATTCGGCTAAGGTTAAAACGAGACAGCTACGACAGATGGTTCAGGCTGAGGCATTGCAAATGATACCCGAGGTGATGGCAAGAAGGTATAATGCCGTACCACTGACTCTCTCGGGTAACACACTGAAGGTTGCTATGGCCGACCCGACCGATATCTTTGCTCTGGAGGCTTTCTCTGCCCAGAGTAAGAAGAGGATTCAACCGTTGACTTTAACTACAAAGGCCATAGCGAGATCGAGAAGCAGATTGCTCATATCTCTATCCCGGCCGATGCCCTTGATGAAAGGCTGGCCATTGATGCGGCTATTGATGCTCCTCTGGCTCAGGCTCTTAACCTTATTGTTGAGGAAGCGGTGAGAGCACACTCATCTGATATTCACATTGAACCCGAAGAGGATAGGGTGAGGGTACGCTACCGCATTGATGGGACCCTTCAGGATATGATGTCTCTACCGGTGACGGTGCATCGTGCTGTTATTTCTAGAATTAAGATTTTGGCTGATATGAATATTGCTGACCATCATCGTCCTCAGGATGGACAGTTTTCTACTAAAGCCAAGGGGCGAGAGATAGATGTTCGTGTCGCTACCGCACCTACCGTCTTCGGTGAGATGGCGGTGCTACGGCTCCTTGACAAAGCTCGGGCTACTTTGGGGTTATCGGAACTTGGTTTCTTGCCAGATAGCCAGGCCAAGTACGAAAGTTTGCTCAAGGTACCCTATGGTATGCTCTTGATCAGTGGTCCCACCGGAGCCGGGAAAACCACCACCTTATACGCTTCCATTAATTCCCTTGATACCATGGGGCGGAACATAGTTACGATTGAAGACCCAGCCGAGTATCGGTTTAAGGATATTAATCAGATTCAGGTTAATTCTCAGGCTGGCATTACCTTTGCCCGAGGACTGCGGTCGATACTCCGTCTTGACCCCGATGTTATCATGGTCGGCGAAATACGTGATGTTGAGACAACTCAAATAGCAGTTCAGTCAGCTTTGACTGGGCACCTGATGCTTACCTCCATCCACGCCAGTGACGCGGCTGGTGTGCTCACCCGTCTCATTGACCTCGGAGTTGAGCCGTTCTTGATCGCTTCCTCCGTTATTGGTGTTGTCGCTCAGCGGATGGTACGTCGCATTTGTCCGGATTGCGGCCATTCTATTGAGGCACCCCTGGTGGAAAGAATGGCTTATGAAAAGGAGCTAGGGGAGGAAAAGACCGATTTCTTGTACGGTACCGGTTGTGCTACATGTGCCTATACTGGTTATGTGGGCCGAACCGGAATCTTTGAGATTCTGGTGGTCAGTGATGGTATCCGAGCTCTGATTACTAATCGAGCTAATAGTAACGAGATTCGTTCTCTAGCGTTTGAGGAGGGGATGAGGTCAATGATGAATGATGGTATGCGCAAGGTGCAAAGCGGGATTACTACCCCGTCTGAAGTGCTGCGCAGTGCCTACTCCCCCGACCTTAGGCCTGAAGCAAAATAGAGGTGAAATATGGAGTATTCTTATGTAGCGTATACCAAGGATAGAAAATTGGTGAAGGGCAAGCTCTCGGCGACCAACCAAGAGGCAGCAGCTGGTGTGTTGAGCTACGGTGGCTACCAGGTGCTTAGCCTTAAGCAGGTGGTTCCCTTCTTTGATACGGGAAAGCTGGGCGCCAGTTTTTCCCGGGTAAAGCCGACAGAAATCATAATGTTCTCCCGCCAACTGGCTTTACTACTTGAAGCTGGTACTGATATTGTTACCGCTTTGGAGTTATTACAGAACCAGACAACTAGCCATACTCTGAAGAGGGTGATTGCTGAGGTGGTCGCTGACATCCGTGCTGGTAGCTCGCTGTCTAAGGCGCTAAGTAAGCACCCGCGGGCTTTCTCGGAACTTTACCATCGGGCAATATCGGCTGGTGAGCAGGGAGGTAATTTGGAGGAGACACTGAGGCAGATGGCAAATCATATCGAGAGGGCTGCCGTCACGGAAAAGAAGATAAAAGGAGCCCTGCGCTACCCCATTATTGTTTTTATCGTGGCGATTGTTGTGGTTGGGGTGTTAGTTAAATTTGTTCTGCCCCGTTTTATCCTTCTGTACGCCGCGTTTGGTAGTGAATTGCCGACACTGCCGAGGATGCTTATCGGGTTTACTAATTGGTTTGATCAGTATGGCCTCTGGCTGGTGATGGGGGTAGTCGCTGCCATTGGCATGACCTTTGTTTATATAAAAACCCCAGCGGGCAAAATCTGGTGGCATAGAACGCTGCTTAATCTGCCGGTATTTGGGCGTATTAACCTTTTGAATCAGCTGTCACGCTGCTGTCGCACCATAGCGCTACTATTTAAGGTGGGCGTACCGCTACCGGAGATTATGGCGGTAGCCATTTATGGCACCACCAATAACATTGTGGCTCATGAGTTGACTGAGGTGCAACAGGAGTTGCTTAAGGGTGAGGGCTTATCCCGTCCTATGGGTAGGCGGAAGCTGTTTCTGCCCCTGATGGTGCAGATGACCGGGGTCGGTGAGGAAACCGGTAACCTTGACAAAACACTAACTACGGTAGCTCAGGCCTATGAGGCTGAGGCTGAAGACAAGACCAGCGCGGCGGTAGCTATGATCCAGCCAGCGATGACGATGGTTATTGGTGGCATTGTTGCCTTTATTGCAATCGCTCTGGTACAGGCTATGTATTCTGTCTACGGGCATTTCGGTTAAGGGGGCTAAGGGGTGATGAAAGCTGAAAAGGGGTTTTCTTTTATCGAGGTAGTAATTGCCCTGGCGATACTGGGTATAATTGCGGTTGGCTTTCTTGGTGGTTTGGGTACTGCCTCAAGGGGTCTCCTCACTGCCGATGAGCGAGAGACGGCTAATAACCTGGCCGAAGCTCAGATGGAGTATGTGAAAAACCTGCCTTACAGCGTTGCCTACTCAAAGTCAATGGCAATCCTTGGTGAATATGAATATTATGATGTTGAGATAGTTACCACCTCTTTGGAGGATGGGAATATTCAGAGAATAGAGGTGACGGTAAGTCATCAGAATGAACCAGAGGTAATTACTCTGGCCGATTACAAGGTGAACCGATGATAATTAAAAAATTAGGTCACATAAATAAAAAGCAGCGGGGCTTTACCCTACTCGAGCTGATAATAGCCATGGCTATTACCGGCGCTATCACTGGTGGCCTAGCCACGAGCATCTTTCAGACACTCGACTACAGCGCCCGGGACAATATGCGCATGGTGGCTGTCAAGCAGGTGGAGAATGCCATCCACTACATTAACCGTGATGTCCAGGTGGCTCAGGTCATAGAGCCGGCTGCAGACGCGGATGGTTTCCCCTTGGTCCTGACCTGGGTAGAGTGGGACGAGGACAATACCGAGCATGTGGTTACGTATAGCATAGTGGGCAACAAGCTACAGCGTAGTCATTCCCAGGCTGGCGTACCAACTGAACTCACACTGGCACAGCATATTGACACCGGCTCGGATGACACTTACTGTGCCTTTAACGAAGATCTCTGGATATTTACATTTAGAATAAGCGTTACCGTAAGCGGCTATCCGGAAGATATAAGTGAGATGAGAGAAGTGAGGATTACTCCCAGAACTTCATAACAGGGGGTGTGGCACCATGATTAGAAGGATAACAGTTTTACTGCGTAGCGCCAGAAGGGAAGAGGCGGGACAGGCTTTCATCTTGGTTTTAATCCTGATGCTGGTGGGTGGTCTCATCATTGCGCCACTGCTAGCCTTTATGGGTACCGGCCTCCAGAGTGGTCAGGTTTTCGAACAGAAGACGAGTGAGTTATATGCCGCTGATGCCGGCATAGAGGATGGTATTTGGCAGGTGCAATTTGATGAACTCGAGTCACTGAGTAGCCCCACAGTCTATAGCGTGTATGACTACAGCATGGTGTGGGATTTCCAGCTGGATGAGCAGGTAAACGAAGAGGACGTGACGGGCACCATTGAGAATGTCTGGATTCCCAAGGATTTGGCAGCGCCCGGTGAGGCTCAGGCGGAGGATATTATTGAGGGGGTTGATGGTAAACCCCCCAAAGCGGTAGTAACGGGCACTGTTCCCGACACAGAAGAATATAAAATCAAGATAACCTATAATAAGGAACAAGAGGACGTCTATCAATACGGTGATGAATTCGTAATAGAAGAGATTGGGATATGGCTACCGCCCGGGTTTGAATATGTAGTTGGCTCCAGTAACCTCGAGGCTGACTCCTTTGCTGATTATTATTCGGTGCCGGTAGTCTCAGATCACTCTGGGGGACAGGCCATCGTCTGGAGCTTCAGCTCGGTTCCTATGTCTGTTTTCCCGGGTGTGCATCCGTCGGACATGCCCATGGTGACTGAGGTCACCTTCCAGTTTACGGCTCGTCGTGAGGGAAGTAACCCCGAAGCCCTGTCTTGGGTAGATACCAATATGAACTTGAGTGGCGGTATTAGTTATGCCTGGGATGCCGACACCAAGATTTATAAGATTACCTCTCAAGCTGGCGATACCGAGCTTGAAGCCTATACTGCTAAGACTGAGCTACGTGAGGTCGGTGGGGCGATAGCGGGAGACTACCGTGCCATAGGTAACACCCTGATGACCAACGAATACGGCGGTTCGACTCCGGTGGTGCGGGATACTCTGCTGGCTGAGAGCGATGCTGCGGTCAGTGATATTCCCCATAGCGCTGTGGTCCAGGCGGCTTATCTCTACTGGTCAGCCTGGCTGGACGAGGAGCTGGAGCAGGAATCTGGCGAGATGACGGTATTT
>SMTZ1_10004192_pt1 | contig 14513 bp, 13 predicted proteins | sample DeeMarSWOR136_30_FD_25667 | JGI IMG/M metagenome (IMG submission 25667) | reverse complement strand
AAAAGTTCAAGCGAAAGATGTACACGGTGCGTTAAGCGACTGGTCACAACCACTCAATATAACAATCGTTTTGAACGATGCGCCAAATACACCGACAATCGAAGGCCCAGCGACCGGCAAACCACTCACACCTTATTTATACAAGATGCAAACTTCAGATATCAATGAGGACGATGTCTATTACTACATTGATTGGGGAGACGACAGCAACAGTAGTTGGATGGGACCCTATAGCTCGGGTATGGAAGTCACCACGACACATAGCTGGATTAAACAAGGAACGTATATCGTAAAAATCAAAGCAAAAGATGTACTCGGTGATGAAAGTGATTGGGGAACACTTGATGTAACTATTCCAAGAACATTTGTAGTTAGTGTTAAGAACATACTCCATCAATTATTTGAGCGATTCCCATATCTCTTCAATCTTCTCCAATATCTCATGGATCATTAAATCATTTTAATTTTATTTTTTTCTTCTCACATAATTGATAGTTTAGAGTCGGTTCTATATATTTTTGAAATTTTCTGATAGTACAAAAAATCTTGTGTTTGTATTTCTAAGATTAGACGCAATGATTTTTTAACATCACATAAAAATACAATTATAAACACAACATATAATTAATACTAATTCGAATTATTTATTGAATCTGAACGCCACAATATATTTGTTTTTGTAAAACATTTTTACAAAAATTATAGCAGAAGAATTAATAGAATTATGAGCAATCACCATATCAATTTTTATTATGATGAATCATAACTATTTAAAATAATTTATGAAGCTAAAAATTTTTTTATTTTAGATCATGTAATGATGCTCATCAAAATACATAAAATAAAAAAAAAAGTTTTAAAAAAAAAATAATTGAAGAAGAAACAGTGATTAGTTGTAAAAGGAAAAAAAAATATGGTTATTTCTCCTTATTTCTTCTTCTTTTTGACGGTCTTTTTCTTTGCTTTCTTTGTCTTCTTTGCGGGCATTGCCATCTCTCCTCCTTTTTGTCTTTTAATAGTTGATATCACGTTGATGATTAAAAATGTTTTGTTCCAAAAAAAAAAACACATGTTAATATGCAAAGGAAAAAAAATTTGAAAAAAATTATTCTGAGTTATGAAAAAGGAATGAAAAAAAAATATATTATTTCATTCTACTTGTTTTAATAGGTGTGGGATTTTTGAAGTGAATACAACAAGAACAACCCATGCAAGCACTATCGCAGCGGTCATCGTTCCACCGACTATCGCCAATTCCTCAAGCATCATCGGGATATCTGCAGGGTTCTGCATAGCTGTCAGAAACGGTGGGTATAATAGGATTTCTCCGTGTGCAATGTGTTCGATTGCAAGCATGGCAACTCCACCCCACAGCATGATGTTTAACCAACCGATTTTCAATGCTGCTGGAATTTTTTTTCTAAATATAGTCGTAATAATTCCTGTTGCCATCGGTGCTAAAAAACACGCCATTTTTTTACCTCCTTTCTAAATTTTGTTTTGGTTTTTTTATGATAAGAACAACTAGCCATATAAGAAAGACAGGAATAAGCATAACAATTCCTAGTGCTATACTATTGTTGATAAATCCGTCTGTCTCCATTTTAAAAAATGATCCAGTTTCATAACCTACAATGTGATCAACAAGTATCATTAATGATGCGCCCCAGAGCATTAAACTAAGCAAATCAAGCTTATAGTTTTTTGGTACTACATACCAGAGAATTGTCGCACCGATTGCTACAACTAGAGTCGTAATAAACCACATGTATTATCCATGAATATAATCAATGCTATAAAAGGGTTATGGTAACAAAAAAAATTTTTTCGTGCTACTATATTCTGAAAAATATATGAGTTATTAACAACAAAATCGATACCTACTTCACCCCCTACATATTTGCTAAATACGTTTGGCCGAAACAGATACAACCATCTCCTGCAGGTAGATCTCTATGGACTAAAACACCGTGTGTAAGCATATACTCGGAAATCATTTTATTATAAGCAACTCCACCTGAAAAAACAATGGGCATGTCTTTCTTTTTCAATGTTTTTTTCGCTATCTCAAAAAGTCCCTTAGCAAGATATAGTTGAGCTGTTGCTGCAAGTTTACCTTTCTCTTTTTTATTCCCAAGAAGAAACTCAAACAAGGGGGTTGTCATTAAAATTATCTTTCCCTGTTTCTGGGAAAAAACTGGTTCGAATTCGAGCGGTGTAGTGGCCATACTCTCCAGGATCATTGCTGGTCGTCCATCATACGTTCTCTCATTACAGAACCCTAAAAACGCAGAAACTGCATCAAGAATCCTACCGGTGCTTGTTGTGTAGGGTATATTAAAATTATTTGTTAATAATTTGAGATAGATCTTGTTTTCTTTTTGATCAAACATCTTTAATTTTATAAGTTCTTTTTCAGTCAATATTTTGGAAAGAATGCCAAAAAGCATTTTTTTTGGATATATCGCTGCGGAATCACCACCTAGCTGTGGTTGTTTTTCAAGATGGCCTACTCGTGTGAATATATTTCCTTTTTGAACGGAGAATATTTCTCCACCCCACAATTGCCCATCATCACCATAACCTAAGCCGTCCATTGCAATTCCAACATAATCAGTTATATGGTGTTCAGCTGCGACACTTGCGATATGCGCTTTGTGATGTTGTATTGGAATTAACTCTGCGTTGTATCTTTTTGCCAATTCTTTTGCAAAATTTGTGGAGTGATAGCTTGGATGAAGATCGCAGGCAATAAGCTGTGGTTGTAGTCTGCTGAGATGAACGAACGTCTTAACAGCTTTTTTTAACATAGAGTATGTTTCATAGTTTGATGTATCACCTATATATTGAGAAAGATAACATTTATTTTTCTTAGTTGTACATATGACGTTATTAAGCTCAGCACCGACTGCGATAGTATCTTGACATGGTATCGGCAATAGAATGGGAAGAGGCGTATATCCCCGCGAACGCCTGAGAAAGAATGTTGTATCATGAATAACCTTTACAACGGAGTCATCACATCTATTAACAATCCGGCGTTCATGAGTCAGGAAATATTTCCCAATCTTTTCAGTGGTTGATATGGGTTCTCCGGGGATATTGCTCGATGTCATTACGAGAGGCTCATTGATAAAATTAAACATTAGATAATGCAATGCGGTATAGGGTAACATAACACCGATGGAATCCAACTCCGAGATGATTGTGAAAGCATCCTTTTTTTTCTTTTTTAGTACTACGATAGGGCGTTGCGGAGATTCTAATAATTCTTTTTCTTTTCTAGAGATGTACACAAACTTTTCAGCCATTTGAATATCTCTAACCATGATAGCATATGGTTTATGGGGACGGTGAAACAGTTTTCTTACTTCCAAGACATTTTCATCATTACAAAGAGAAGATGTATGAAACCCTCCAATTCCTTTAATTGAAATAATCTCCCCAGATTTGATGAGTTTTATTGCCTTTTCTATTGTCTCAATATCGGTGGAACCACTGATGTCTTTTATATCATTGAAAAGACGCAATTTTGGACCACAGTTTTTACATGCAATTGTCTGTGCATGATATCTTCTGTTTAATGGGTCGGTATATTCGCGTTTACATTCATTACACATCTTGAATTGATGCATCGATGTAAATGGCCGATCATATGGATAGTCTTCTATCATAGTGAATCGTGGTCCACAATTCGTACACGTAATGAAATAATACTCATGGCGTCTGTTGTTTTTATCTCGAAGTTCTCGTACACAATCAGAACAGAGAAAAATGTCAGCAGGAAGTTCTGTTTCTCCTTTAGAAACTGCACTTTTAAGAATTGAAAAATCAGAAAAAATTTTCCTTGATTTGAATTCCGTAACCGTATATTCCGAGATTTTAGCCAGTGGAGGTAGATTAGTAAGTTTATTGATGAAATCTCTGTCATTAATAATAATCTCAACACCATTTCCAGTGTTCTTTACCGATCCAACGAGTTTATGTTGGATTGCTTTCCTATAAATGTATGGTCGAAATCCAACACCTTGGACAATGCCTTGAACGAATATTTTATACATCATTTGCATACTTTATAGATATATAATATATAAAACAATATTTAAAATGAGTTAACCTTATAAAATTTTATGTTAACTATAAAAGAATGTTTTGATTCTGAAAAAAAATCTCCATCAAAATCTGATGTTCTTTTTAATAAAAAAAATCCATAGGTGTTATCATCCTTATTGATAAATACTATAATAGTCAATATGAAGATAAAAACAAGTTTTTCTCAGATACAAGAGATTAAGGGGTAAGTCGTGATCTATCACGAGGGAATAAAATACATTCTCGTATATTACTGATCTCTAAAAGTTCCATTAAGAACCGTTCGATACCGAATCCAAACCCGCCATGTGGTGGCATTCCATAACGGAATGCATTAAGATAAGCATAGAAATCCTGTGGGTTGAGATTGCATGCTTTCAACCGTTCTTTTAATAAAGTAACATCATGGATCCGCTGACTCCCAGAGGAAATCTCAACACCTTTACATTCCAAATCAAATCCACGGGAATACTTATCACCAGAGGGCATGGTATAAAAAGGCTTTGATTCCAAAGGATACTTCGTTATAAAATAAAAATCAATTCCTTCCTTTTTCATGATATCTCCAAGAAGTCGTTCATCTTCTGTACTAAAGTCCATCCCCCATTGAATCGGTGATTGCCGCTGCTGTATTTTATTAACAACATAATCATAAGTAAGTCGGGGAAACGGTATCTTCGGGATGGTAACAGTCTTTTTAAGAATATCCAACTCTTCCGTACATTCACTGGCACGTTTCCACATTGCATGCACAAGATTTTCGAGAATCCTCATGACATCTTCCTCGTCTTTAATAAATGCCATCTCGACATCAATAGCAGTAGACTCATTGAGATGTCGTCGGGTGTTATGTTCCTCTGCCCGGAAGTACCATGCGATTTCATAAACTCGGTCAAGACCAGTTGCCATTAAACCCTGCTTGTACAATTGCGGTGACTGAGCAAGAAATGCTTCTTTTTCAAAATACTGAAGTTTGAACACATCGGTGCCGCCCTCAGATGAACTTGCAATAATTTTTGGTGTATGTATCTCAAGGAACGATTGAGACCGGAGATATTCATGTGCGACGGCAAGCACTGCATTACGTATTTTAAAAATCGCTTGTGTTTCTGGCTTTCGCAAATCTATAATCCTGTTGTCAAGACGTGTATCAAAATCAGCCTCGACTTTGTCAACAACCCCAAGCGGCAACGGGGTTTCAGAAATTGACAGAATATCGACAGAATCCGGGAGGATCTCATAGCCATTTCGAACCTTCCCATTTTCCTTACACAATCCTTTAACAGAAATGACTGACTCCCGCGGTAATGATATAAATTTTTCAAAAAGCTCAGGGATCTTCTTTTTAAGAATCGTCAGTTGTAGTGTACCTTTCTTGTCACGTAAAATAAGAAAAGCAATCGAACCCAGATTCCTGGTGTCCTCAACCCAACCTGCAACAATCACTTTAGAATTATACTCAGTTTTTGTAATTTCTTTTGAATAATGGCTTCGATACATATGACACCTCGTATCAAGACAAGGAATTTAGTCTTTTTGAAAGAAAAACCATGACTTCTCCGAGATTTTTTTTGTTGTCCCAACCTTGTACTATCTTACTAAGGTCACGTCGTTTCGTGTTTTTAAAAACATGAATCCATTGTTCAATCCGCGGGACCGCTCTTATGACATTATCAACAATAGTGATGGTCGCAGCCTGAGCTGTACGGGAGAGAGGGTTTAAATCAATAGCAATTATGGTTTTTCCCATCCTCTGAAGGGCTTGGCAGCGATCACCGTCCTCAAGAGGGACAAGAACTACATCTGCGATAAAAATACCTTCCTTTGAGCAGTATGCGCGATTAGAATCTAAGCCCGGGATTTTGGCATTAGGATTCAATCCATAGATGGTTTTTATCCCCTTCTTCCGAAGCATCGCAGCGATTTTTCTGAGGCGAACGAGAGAGGGGTGAAACAAGTTAATTTCAAATTTCGCGGGAACAGCCTTCGCCAGAGAGATACATTCATCGGCAGCCAAAGCAGCCACGTTTCCATTGATAGAGATTATGGGGTTTGTTGCACATATCAACGCTGCAGCTGCAGTTTTTTCAGCGGCATCAGCGGGAGGAATGGTAGTCTCACCAAGCAGATAATCAAATGCTTCCCCGCGACCATGTGCAATCAAACCTGTTTCATGAATAAGCCCTTTCTTCATTGCTTCCGATATCACTTCACGGGTGACCAATGAGTGATACCGCGGGTGGCTCTTGGGAATCTTCTTCATACTTGTAATATAAATAACTTCATGTCCTTTTTAAAAGTTAGGAAGAAAAGAAGTGAAAAGAGAGGTGACGAAATGTATTTTTTATCCGTACATCTCTGGCTGTGGGATCTGACTTGCACCGGAGACGATCGGTTTTGCCTGTTTGTGGAATTTCTGGAGTTGCTTTTCAATCCGTTCTGCTTCATCATATAACGGACCGACATTGATCTCAATACCAACGACAAGGGCAATGACATTAATAGCTGAGGCGGCAGCACGGGCGTCAGGATAGTTCGGATGCGCCTCGGCAAGTATCGATATTACGTCAAAATTCTCATGTTTTCCTTTATTTAATAACACTCCAGATACACCAGCGATGATCCCATTTTTAAATTGTGGGATATTTTTCGCCACAAGCGTTGTACGAGCATTTTCTGTTGAGCCGATTGCATAAGCATCGACAATCATCTCCTCTTCTTCAGAGCCTTTCCCTTCAACGACCATTCCTTCAGGAGAGATCATCAATTTACAGCCTTTTTTCTTCGACCAAACCATAATTGCATTTGATAAGGAGTTAATCAGGTTGGGTTTTGGTTTAAACTCAGAGACAAAGACTGCAAGTTTCTGTCCATTTGACAACATTCCCCCATAGATACGAACAGGTGAGAGTGGCTCACCAGTGTGAACAACAGAAAGTGTTGGGAAATGCGGTGACTCCATCGCCCCAATTTGTTTTAAGCCTAGTGCATCGATCATGTAATTTGCCACAATCGTACTAACAAGACCAATGGACGGAAATCCTGCAATTACTGAACCGTTTGTCAAATCCATCTCTTCAAAATCCACGATTTGAATGTCTTCCAACTGCATCACCATGTATTATACACTGTAATCAGTCCATAGCATTTAAACCTAATTGGTTGAAAAAAACACAAAAGCATTTAGCCTTTCACAACTCCTAGCGGTAACAGCTTTACGACCTTTGAGGAAATCCCGGCACCATGGGTGACGTTCACCACTTCACTAACATTTTTGTAGGCATCTGGTGCTTCCTCTGCCATCACTTTCCAACTCGCAGGATGCGCATAGATACCTTTCTGTTTTAATTGGTTTATAATCTGTTCCCCACGATATCGATGGACGGCTTGTGTCCTTGACATGACTCTCCCTGCCCCATGGCACGTGGATCCAAAGGTCTCCTCAGATTCTTTTGTACCTCTGAGGAGGTAGCTTTCTGTTCCCATATCACCTGGGATTAAAACCGGCTGCCCAACATCACGGTATCTTAATGGAACCTCTTGTTTATCTGGTCCAAAAGATCTAGTGGCACCTTTGCGATGAACATAGACTTTTTTTTTCTTGCCTTCGATTTCATGTTCTTCGAGTTTCGCAATGTTATGGCATACATCATAGACAATTCCCATATCAAGGTCCTCAGCACATTGATGAAGTATTTTTCCAAAAGATTCTCGTACCCAATGTACGATCATCTGTCTATTGCACCAGGCGAAGTTCGCAGCACAGGCCATCGCCTTTAAATAATCTTGTCCTTCTTTTGAGGTAACGGGTGCACAGGCAAGTTGGCGATCCGGCAACCAAATATTATATTTCTTTACTGCTTGCCCAAGAACACGCAGATGATCAGTACAGACTTGATGGCCGAAACCACGGGAACCTGTATGAATCATCACCATAATTTGACCAATGTTCTGTATTCCAAAAGCCTTTGCCGCTGATTCATCATAGATTTCATCGACTTTCTGAATCTCTAAAAAATGATTGCCTGCACCAAGTGAACCAAGCTGCGGGGCACCGCGCTGTTTTGCTTCATTGGAAACCTTTGAGATGTCCGCATAGTCTAAACAGCCATGTTCCTCGATATATTCTGGATCTTCTTTCCACCCATAACCATTCTCGATAGCCCATTTTGCGCCTAGTTTTAATACGTCATCCAATTGTTTTCTATTCAGATGAACCTTTGCCTTTGAGCCAAGACCAGAAGGGACATTAATAAACATCTCGTCAACAAGATGTTGTATCTTTTGTGAATCTAAATCCGTGAAATGTAGATTTGTGCGCAACAATCGTACACCACAGTTGATGTCATATCCTACTCCCCCAGGAGAAATCACACCGTTTTCTTCATCCATTGCTGCAACTCCACCTATAGGAAACCCATATCCCCAGTGTATATCCGGCATCGCTAGTGATTTTCCAACAATACCCGGAAGCATGGTCACGTTTGCGACCTGCTCTGGTGCGTAATCCATACGAATCGATTTGATCATGCCATTGGTCGCATAAATAACTCCTGAGGTCTTCATGTGAAGATTGTTTTGTACTCCTTGATAATTTGAAGGAATTTCAAAACGAAAATCGTTCATCTTCAATAACGGACCGTTCCAATTCATAGTGACTCTCTAGATGCAAATACAAAGAAGCATTTATAAACACTGCGAGGAACAAATTATCGTATCTTTTTTAGATAGGGGACTCCGGTTTTTTTGTTGATCGCAATGTGATACCCCTCCGGAAGTTGAGCGGGTCGCCCCTTGGTTGGTTTTTTCCTACTGAAGAAATGAATCGTTGTTTTTTTCCTGTTCCGTGATGTTATGTCTCTTTTGAAGAGTGTGTATCCCTTATACGTGCACACAGTAGAAGATGATTGTTTGAGTTTTTTCTTCATAGGATATGATTCCCATTCAGCAGTATCTCGGAGCTTACTTTTTGTTGATTTTTTCTTGGTGGTTTTTTGCTGTAAGGGAACAAACTCTTGAGAATCGGAGATGATTATTTTATGTTCGATTTCTTTTTTAATTTGTTTAGCCAGTTTTCGTCCTATGCCGCGGATTTGAACAAGATCATTTAGGGTTGCATCCTTTATGTTTTCTATGGAAAAATACCCATGAGTATAAAGCATCTCAGCGGTTTTTTCATCGATGCTTTCAATCCCTTTAAAGGCATTAAAGTTAACCTTTATCCAAGGAGTTTCAGTGGTGCTTCCAGTTTCTGAAGCCACTTGGACGTGCTGTTGTGGTGGTGGGCCAAAGGGTTGTTCTTCTAAGGTTTGTCTTGTGAGTCGTTCCTGTATTTTTTGTTCTTTTTTTAAACGTTTTCGTTCTATTTTTTGAAGCTTTTTCGCTTGATGTTCTTTTGCTCTTTTTGCTCGTATTACCTCGCGTGTTTCTGATTTTGATAAAATTTGGAATGATGGTTCTGTTGGTTCTTCTAATGAACCACCAACAGCTAGTCCAACGGGTTTTTGTTTTCCAGGTAATGGTTCTTTTTCTGGTTGATCTTCTGGTTTCTCAGGAGTTATCGGAACATTAACTTGTTGAAATTCTGGTACAGCTTCATCAATAAGATGTTCATCAGGTTCTGATGGTTTTGATTCTTCTTCTGTCACCGGCTGCCACTCAGGAAGCTCTTGCTCAGGAGCAGAGGTGTCATCGTATTGTCTCTGCTGTTCTGTTTCTTCAGAGGGCAAGGAATGTTCGAGAGGGGTAACTTCTACAAATTCAGGGATATCTATTTCAGCTTTTTCAACTTCGAAAAGATCCTCGGAGTCAAATGAGATATCCTGCGATAAAACCTGCTTAATGGGTTTGGATTCAGATACTAACTCAAATTTTGGAAGGGAGGGAGAAGGTTCAATGTTTGGCGGTGGTATGATAAAACGAGGAGTAACAGGCTTTATTTCATGAATATATACCCGCGGTTCCATGGAGGTTGATCGAGGGAAAAAACCAGCAAACCGCGATGGAGTTTTTAAAGAATCTCCACGTAATCTTCTACGGACAGATTCGAGGGTTTTTGCATTTTTTAAGAGGAGAGACTCAAAAGTAGGGTCTGAAGAGTTGTCTAAGATCCTCCGCAGTTTTGTTAAATCATCTACTTGAGTTTTTTTCTCTTGAGACATATTATTCAAAGAGTATAAGATTCCACTTATATTAATAAATTTCCTTCTATAGCCCTATTTATTATTAAATATTATATATAAATGTATAAAAAAGGTTATTAAACATTCACTTCATACGTTTTATTTTGAGATCAATGAACTTCAAACACAGGGACATTATTTCAATTAAAGATTTTTCAAAAGAAGAAATTGACTACATTCTTCAATACGCTAAACGAATGATCCCTTACGCAAAGGGTGAAAAACACACAACTCTTTTACAACAACATATTCTTGCAACCCTCTTTTTTGAGCCCAGTACCCGAACAAGACTTAGCTTTGAAAGTGCCATGCATCGACTGGGTGGCAGTGTCATTGGGTTTTCAGACCCAAGTGGAACTTCGCAGAGAAAAGGTGAAAGTCTCGCGGACACCATTCGCATGGCGGATTCCTACAGTGATGCTATCGTAATCCGCCATCCCCAAGAAGGAGCAGCGCGACTCGCTGCAGAATTTTCCGATGTACCGATTTTAAACGCAGGTGACGGTGCAGGTCAACATCCGACACAATGCCTTCTTGATTTATTTACAATATTAACTGAGAAGAAGAAAATTAAGAGTAATAACATCGTTCTTCTTGGCGATTTGAAGTATGGGCGTACTGTCCATTCGCTTGCCTATGCGTTATCGTTATTTCAGGCGAATTTGACATTTGTTTCGCCTGATACATTAAAGATGCCAAAAGAAGTTATCAATGAATGTAAAGAATTTGGGGTAGAGCCGCTAAGCACTTCAAACCTGGAAAAAGCGATAAAAGAAGCAGATGTTTTATATGCGACACGAATCCAGAAAGAACGTTTTCCTGATGCTGAGGAGTATAACCGTGTAGTTGGTAGTTACAAGGTTAACAACACGTTACTACATCAAGCAAAGAAAGATCTTATAGTAATGCATCCTTTACCAAGAGTCGTTGAAATCGATCCTGAAGTGGATCAGACACCCTATGCACTCTACTTTAAACAAGCTTTCAACGGCATCCCAGTACGAATGGCGCTTCTTTCTTTGATATTGTGAGGTAAAAAACTATGAAAGAACTAAAGGTAACGCCGATAAAAAATGGAACAGTGATTGATCATATCACCCCAGGACATGCGTTAAAGGTATTACATGTGTTAAAAATCCCAGAATCGACCGTTTCTGTCGTAAGTATTCTTATGAATGTCAATGGTAAGAAAGGAAAAAAAGATATTGTAAAGGTTGAGAACCGAGAATTGGATCCAAAGGAAGTAAACAAAATCGCATTATTAGCACCAAAAGCAACAATTAACATTATCCGGGATTACGAAGTCGTAAAAAAATACTCTGTGCAACTCCCAACGGAAGTCATCGGTCTTATCAAATGCTCAAATCCAACCTGTATCTCAAATGCACGCGAACCAGTCGAAAGTAGGTTTCATGTAATCAGCAGAGACCCCCCACGCATCAGATGTTACTATTGCGAGCGGGAACCAGATGATATCACAGTCGGCATTATCTAGCTTTTTTCCGTTGTTTTTCTAAAAGATCTTTTGCGTAATCAAGTTTGATTTTGCCGTCCACAATAAGTTTGTCTGCGAGTTTTTCGATTTCATCTCCTTTCGCACCTGCCATGACCGCGATGTTTTTCGCATGTAAAGACATATGTCCCTTTTGAATACCAACTGTTGATAAAGCAAAGACCGCAGCGAAGTTTTGCGCCAGACCAAGACTTGCAACAATCTCAGCAAGCTGCTGTGCAGTTTTGATCCCAAGGATTTTTCGACACAGTTTTGCCTTAGGATGCATATTCGCGGCGCCACCAACCACACCGACAGCCATAGGTAATTCGATTTCACCAACTAAATCACCGTCTTTGTTCTTATAATAGCTAGTAAGTGATGTATAATGACCATTGCGTGCTGCATATGCATGTGCACCGGATTCAATGGCGCGAAAATCATTTCCTGTGGCGATAATCAAGGCATCGATGCCGTTCATTATTCCCTTGTTATGGGTCGCTGCCCGATAAGGGTCGATAGAGGCAAGGACGTATGATTCAAGAAACGCGTCAACAACATGGTCCCCACCCATTTTCTCCTTATCAAAAATCGCGATTGCTTTCACCAGTCGTTTATCCGCAAGATTTGACAGAATTTTAAGACGAACCTTCCCACCAGAAATCTCCTCTAACATAGGAGCGAGCGCTTCACACATCGTATTAACAGCATTTGCCCCCATCGCGTCGCGTACATCAACAACAAGATGGGTTACAATCATAGGACCAAGTGAGCTATCAAGGATTCTGACTTCCAAGTCCTTTGCACCACCACCGAAATCAACAAGGATTTTGTCTTGCGAATTCGCTAGTTTTAAAAGTTGTTCCTTATGCTTAAGTATACTTTGAGCAGCAGAGGCAACGTCATTTACGTGTAACAATTGCAGCTGACCAATCATAAGCGGTTGGGAACATGTTGCAGAAAAACCCCCTTTGATACGAGCGATTTTAGCAGCATTACTTGCTGCAGCAACAACACTTGATTCTTCTGTAGCCATGGGAATGAGATAGTCTTTGCCGTTGATAAGAAAATTCATAGCCAACCCAAGTGGCAATTCAAAAGTACCAAAGACATTTTCAATCATACGATCCGCTGTTGTGATGTCTAAAGATGAAGTAAATATCTTTGTATCTTCTTCAGTTAATTGTGCGAATTGTGAGACGAATTCTCTTCGTTTTTCAATCGAGAGTTTATAGAACCCTGAGACAACAGATGTTTTTTCAATATTCGACATATTTTTCATGCCTCCATATCAATCATTTAAGAAAAGACTTCATCGTTTTTATAATTGTTTGTCCTTCTGATGAAGTTTAAAACGATTAAAAACAATATTGTTCCCATACATAATCTTAACAATACGATGATACGGAATAGAAGCAGATGTCGTCTCAAGAAACGATTTGCCAATTCCAGTAATTTCAACACCAGAAATGCATTTCATATTACGCAACGCACCACGATGAATATACCATACTGTGACGTCCCGTAAATCCTTTGTCCATTTGATTTCGTTTAAAATCTCCCGGATATGCGGCATCTATACCAACGACCGGATGCTATAGAGCGATTGTATGAGGTGATGATTACCGTTGGTTTCAACGATAGGTCCATGACCAGGATAAAGAGATTTCACGGTAAGTTTTGATAATTTTTCTATAGAATGGAGCAATAACTTGAAATCACCACCAGGAAAATCGTATCGACCGAAACCTCCATGGGAAAAAATCGTATCACCGGAGAAAAGGACTTTGTTGTCTTTGCTATAAAAACAAAGGCTACCAATGCTATGACCTGGCGTAAAAAGGACATGGAAGAAATCATCTCCAATTGTTATTGACTGGTTCTCGGTTAGTGGAATATCCACATCAATCTTAGGCATAATCCCACCAAGCATCTCGGCAAACGTACTTTTCCCCTTGCTTAGTTTGGAGACTAAATCCTTATGAGCGAAAATCTTTGCAGCCCCCTGTGTTGCCGTAAGAATGTCTTTCACCCCACCAACATGATCATAATGCTCATGGGTCAGAAGTATCTGCTGAATTTCAGTCAAAGGAACTTCTGTTTGAATTTGTTCAATAATCATTGTAGAGTAAAAACCAGTCCCAGTATCAATAATCGTAGGAACCTTCCCACCAACAACATAGATGTTAGAATCATAATTTCTACCAGGTATCGTAAAAACATCCATAGACAGCTAGACATCGCTTTTAAGGAAATAAATTTATCGAAATTTTAGGGTAAAAAAATTTTATAAAAAATCTCTATAATAGTAACAATTAAATGCAACATACCGATTACCAATTAACTTGCGGGGAGTTTAATTATGAATAACGGAAATATTGTTCATGTCGTAGGAACGGGTACAATAGGAGAACCATTAATTGGATTGTTATGCGACGCGAAAGATGATCTTGGAATCGATGAAGTAACATTTTATAAACACAGCCCCACACTCGAAGACCGGCCAAAAATGAAAGGATTGATTAACAGAGGGGCAAACCTCTCTGTTTCTGATGGTAAAGTCAAGGAATTCCAAGAACTTGGACTCGAACCAATGTATAATGCGGAAGAAGCAATCAAAAGAGCTTCTGTTGTTATCGATTGCACTCCAAAAGGAACTGGACTGATGAATAAAGAGAAATATTACAACAAACATAAAAGCAAGGTCAAAGGATTCATCGCGCAAGGGTCCGAATTTGGGTTTGGAA
>SMTZ1_10005637_pt1 | contig 14514 bp, 13 predicted proteins | sample DeeMarSWOR136_30_FD_25667 | JGI IMG/M metagenome (IMG submission 25667) | reverse complement strand
GGCTTCATACCACTCTTGCTAAGGTGAGGTTCCAATATCGTCATGGCTACTCCCACGGCTTCAGCGGAGGCCAGCATGTCTGGGATATAGTATTCCTTGGCCTCGAATTTCTGCCCCACAATGACCATGCCCGCAGTAAGCCCCCTGTTGATTATGTCCTCCGCATTTATGCCCCGGGCAATAGCTTCCTCGGTAAGCTCAGTAACTCCAGGCTGTCCTTCCAATCCCCCCTCCAACCCTTCGTCCTCCCGAGTTACTCTTCCCTGAATGACATTTTCTTTTATGAGGCCAAGTGTATCCTCCACTATATTCTCCCTCTGAGTTTAGTGATGTCCCAGGTTTGCCAAAGGGACGGGCAACCCCGAAAATACACCATATCTGATCGTTCTCGTCACGCCATCTCCTTTTTCCTAATCTACCAAAATGCCCTTCCTATGGGCCCTGATATACCCTCTGCATGAGGGGTCTTTTCCAGTGAGCATGTCAGCAACCCTGACAAAGCTCATCATCTTAGCATCGAGGGGGTTAAGGATGACGGCATCGAGGCCGGCATAAGCTGCCATTAAGAGAAAAGCTCGGTTGACCATTCCCCTCTGAGGCAGCCCATAGGAAATGTTGCTAAGCCCCATCACAGTCCTGGCAGACGGATAACGGGATTTGATCTGCTCGATGGTGTTTAAAGCAACCAGCCCCTGAGTCGAATCCACAGAGATGGGGAGCACCAGAGGATCAAAGAATATCTGCTCCTGCCTCAAACCTAGCCGAGCCAGGTGCGTCATTATCAGCTCACAGGCAGCCAGTCGCTCCTCGACATTGTTGGGTATCCCCCCCGTTCCCATGGCCAGAGCCACCAGCATAGCTTGGCGCTCCGCTGCCAAAGGACCAACGGATTCCATCCTCCCGGGCTCGGCGCTGACCGAGTTAATCATCACCCTATCACCATGGTATCTGCGCAGGGCAGCCTCTAAGACACTAGGGGCGTCGCTATCAATAGCTAGCGGCTTATCCGTGACTGCCTGGACCACTTCTACCAGCCACTCCATGGCGGCTTCTGGATGCTCCCAGGCCCCGTGGCCAGCACCAGCGTTCACATCGATGAAATCGGCCCCGGCAGCAGACTGTGACCTGGCAAGATTCTCCAGGAATTCCCGGTCTTTGCGAGAGATAGCTTCTCCCACAGACCTGTTTGATGCATTGATGTTCTCCCCGATTACCAGCATACCACCCCACCTCAGTCTACGATGCCTGTTATCTCAGAAAGCACCTGTTCCCTTATGTCAGCAGGCAAGCTGTAGCCATCTCTGGCTAAGATTTCCTTAACTTCATCCGCTGCCCTCTCCCAGGTGGTTTTTCCACCCCGAGCCTCCCAATCCTCCCTGCTATCCCTGTTGCTGAGAGAGGGTTGATAGTGCTCGCTCCGCATAAACCGCCTGGTGTGCTTTGCAGTGACGAAATTGCCCCCTGGGCCCACCTCTTTGATGAGATCAAAGGCCAGGGTATCGTCGTTCACCTTTACGCCCTCCACAGCTCTCATCACCATCCCCAGTATATCGTTATCGATAACATACTTCTCGTAGCAGACGGTCAGAGCGAATTCCATCAGCCCTGCGGCATCGTGGATGAAATTAGCCCCGGCCAGAGCACAGAGCAGGTTGGTGATTGCAGACTCGTAGCCACTCTGTGCATCCAAGACCTTGGAGTCGGTCATGCCTCCGGTGGCATAGAAGGGGAGTTTGTAGAACTGGGCCATCTGGGCGCCAGCCGCATTGATGAGGCCCATTTCAACGGAGCCAGCCAGATACTTGAGGTCCCTCAGGTCTGTGTTGCTAGATACCGAACCGAAAATAACCGGTGTCCCCGGATTGACAATCTGGGTAAGCATCACACCCATCAAGGAGTCAACGGTCTGGATCACCAGGTTCCCGGCGAGGGTCACCGGTGAGGTAGCTCCACACAGTGGCTCGGCGGGACAGACTACGGGTATGCCACTTTTGGCAATAGCCACGATGAAGTCACCGTATTCCCCATCCATCTTGAGCGGGCTTATGCTGCAGGCTATCATGGAGATGATGGGACGCTGGCGTAGCCTCTCGCCGGAGCCAGCGATGATCTCCGCCATCCGTGTCACCTGTTTGACTCCATCGAAAGTATAAACCCCTCCCATAACATGCTTGGTGGTATTGTCCAGAGCGGCAAAGAAGCGGTTTACATCCACCTGCTCTATGGGCAACTCGCTGGGGTAGGTAGGCAGCAGGAAAAGGTGAATGTTATCTAGCCCATCGACCAGTCTGGCAATGCGCTTTAAGTCGTCCAGGGTAGCCAACTGCTTTTCCCCGGTCTCTTGGTGGTAGACATAGAGAGCGGTTCCGCCGGTTCCTGTGTAGACGCGGTTTCCGCCGAGGAGAATATCGTGCTTCTCGTCCTGGCCACAGAGTCTGATCTCAGACGGTGCCATCTCTATGAGTCCCATGGCCCTTTCCTGTGGCAGGCGCACCAAGCGCCTCTCCTGGTCTACCGAGGCCCCCGCTTCCCTGAAGAGTCCCAGCGCAGTATCTGAGTTGACCTGGAAGCCTACTTCCTCGATTACCCGCATCGCGGTCTGGTGAACCTCGCGTATGGCCTCTTCGGTGAGGGGCTTGAAGCTACCCCCAGCCAGTCCTCTTTGAACCATATGTTCTGGTGCTATCTCCTTTCGGAGGGTTGCCCTCTACTGGCTTATGTCCTAGCCAAAATAGCCGGGGCTAAAACGCCTGCTGACTGCGAATCCGTCCGCTTAGGCTCTCTCCCAAATCATGCCTTGAACATAATTGGCTTTTTTTGAGCAAGCGCGCAATAATGTCGCTTTCGAATACTGTGGACTAAGAGGGAGAATCAGACGAACTCTCAAGATTTCGGTTTCAGGCGGTTACCATTTTAGCACATGAGTTGCCCTTTGTCCAGACTGAAAAATTGCGTTATACCCCGCCTCCTTTTGGGCGACTTAAGGGTTGCCTTTGATCGGAAGCTACGGAGTCGGTTTCTTGTAACTACTGGTTATAGTTCTGTGCCATTCCTCAGCCATCGTCTGGAACGCCTTAGAGCCCTACGCCAGCCACGGTAGCGGGCTTGACGCCATTCCCGCTCCACAGCGGGTATGAAGGACTGGTCCTCGCCCCAAAGCGATGCTATCTCCGCACGGTCTTTCCAAAATCCCACTGCTAGCCCAGCGAGATATGCTGCTCCCAGGGCCGTGGTCTCAACTGATCGAGGGCGCGATACTTTCACACCAAGCATATCGGCTTGGAACTGGGTCAGGAAGTTATTAGCGGCGGCACCTCCATCCGCCCGTATCTCTGTTGGTCGTAACCCTGAATCGGCTGTCATAGCTCTTACCACGTCGCACACTTGGTAGGCGATCGACTCGAGCGCCGCTCTGACCAAGTGGCACTTCAGAGTGCCTCGGGTCAAACCTACGATAGTACCCCTCGCGTACATATCCCAGTGTGGTGCACCTAGCCCTACGAAGGCGGGCACGAAGTAGACCCCCCCTGTGTCCTTTACTTCAGATGCCAGCCGCTCCGATTCGGCTGCATCAGCGATCAACCCCAATTCATCGCGCAGCCACTGGATGACGGCTCCCGCTATAAAGATGCTACCTTCCATCGCATACTCCACGGCGTCTCCGATGCCCCAGGCTATGGTGGTTATCAAGCCATGTTTAGAAACTGTGGGGGCCTTTCCAATGTTCATCAGCACGAATGCGCCAGTGCCTAAGGTAGCCTTGACCATTCCAAGTTCGAAGCATGCTTGCCCGAAAAGCGCCGCTTGTTGGTCACCAGCCACGCCGGCAACTGGAATGCCGCTGGTTGTATAGCCGAAAACACCACTGGAAGGTTGAACCTTTGGCAGCATGGCTCGTGGAATCCCGAGTACCTGGAGCAGGTCATCATCCCAACCTAAGGTATGAAGGTTGAAGAGCATAGTGCGCGACGCATTGGAAATATCGGTGGCATGAACTGTCCCGCCAGTGAGCTTCCAGATAAGCCAGGTGTCAACGTTGGCAAAGAGCACTTTACCCTGTTCAGCGAGTTGACGGATGCCTCGAACGTTGCTCAACATCCACTCCAGCTTGGTTCCCGAGAAGTACGCGTCTACCACCAAGCCCGTCTTCGCACGGATCATCTCGGCGAGCCCTTGACTCCTGAGTTCATCGCATCTGGGGGCTGTGCGGCGGCACTGCCATACGATAGCGCGTCCCATCGCCTCGCCTGTTTCCTTGTTGATGAGTAGCGTGGTCTCACGTTGGTTAGTGATCCCGATGGCTGCAATGTGTGCGTCGCTGGCGCTTGCACCACGCTTCGCTTGTTCTATCGCCTGCAGAGTCTTCTGCCATATGTCAGCAGGGTCTTGCTCGACCCAGCCTGGCTGGGGGTAATATTGGTCAATTTCCATGTAGCCACGCCCGTGCACATTGCCGTCTCGATCAACCAAAAGGGCGGTGGTGCCCGTGGTGCCCTGGTCTATTGCAAGAATATACTGCTTCATGATGAGTCACGCGGCGTATAGGGATTGATACATCCGGTTCCAAACGTGCAAAGCTTTTGGTTCGATTAGATGCGGGTGGCTAGCCAAGTTTCCATGTCAGCCATGACCTGTCTGTGCCCTGGCTCATTGAAAATCTCGTGGTAGAAACCCTCATAAAGCTTCAGCGTCTTATCCGTCGAGCCCGCCCGCTCATACAACATCTGGCTACCTTGCGGGTCAGACAAGCGGTCAGCCGTTCCGTGCATAGTCAGGATGGGCAGGTTGATCTTTGGCATTTGGCGTGGCAGCTCTTGCAGGGTCTTAAGCATCTCTGCACCGAAGCGGACGCGAAGGTTGCCCCGGTAGACAAGTGGGTCGTTCACGTAAGCATCGACGACGGCTTTGTCCTGGCAGATAGCAGAGGCATCAACGGGACTGGTACCGGGGATAACCATTCTCGGCAGCAGCAGAGAGAACATCCAGACTACGGCTATCAGTGCTGGCGACCGGCTAGAGGGTACCTTCATAACTGCCCCGGAAAGTATGAGCCCAGCCAGCTCATCCTGGCGGTCGATGGTATAGGCAGTGGCGATCGCTCCTCCCAGACTATGGCCGACGAGGAAGACCTTGGCATCACCATGCTGACCACGTACTATATCGAAAAAGGTCTTGAGGTCAGTGAGATAGTCCGAGAACCGTTCAACATAGAATCGTAAGCCCTGTGACTTGCCATGACCCCGAAGGTCGAAGCTACAGACGGCATAGCCTTTGGGTACGAAGTAGTTGACCAAGTTTGTATAGCGCCCGCTGTGCTCAGCCCCGCCGTGGACGACTAGCAGTATCGCCTCGGGACGTCCGGCTGGCAACCAGGATTGGTAGTAGAGATTAAGGTCCTTGTGCCCTCTGAAGCTACCTTCTGTGTGTTCCATGCTTCTTGCTCATACCTTTGGAAACACATTTTTGATCCGTCGCCGTGTGCCAAACTTTAATAACTTCTATCGTAACTGTCAAGGCCATAGTATGGGGTAGTCGACTATTGCTTTTCGTTGTACACTTTCATATACTTTATTATTCAACGTTTATTGTCAGGCGAGAAATAACTAGCGGCGCAGTAGGAGATAAATGGAGCAGATACTGGGGAAAAGGTTCGAGCCTAAGAAGATCATAGACAACCCATCGGAGGAGAGCCTCCGTGCATGGTCCTTGAAGCACGGTGGAGTCATAAGCGAGTTCGGCAACCTCTCGGTAACGACCAACGTGCGGAACAGAATGGCGAAGTTGACCGAGGTAGTACTGGACCAGCCGGATGCGGAAGACGTGGAGCTCATCCATGAGGTCCTAGACTATCTAAAGAAGAAAGAAGTGATAGCACTGGACAGGGTCATGTGCTCAACGCCGGGATTCAAGAGGCACTGCAGGTTGTATGTCACGGCTGAGTACGCCAGGCTCCCCTTGATGTGGGGCAATACCCTGTTCCCGTCTGAAGGGAAGGAGCCTGATTTCATAGCACTCACCGTGCCGGAATGGCGTGAGAAGAAGGTACTTGTATTTCCCGCGGCTGGACTGACGATCATCCTGGGGAGCGACTACAAGGGCGAGAATAAGAAGGCCATGCTGCGGCAGGTCATGTATTGGGCCAAGAAGCAGGGGCATCTTGGTCTTCATGCGGCGAGCAAGGTATTGCGCGTACATAGGGGCAAGGAGTTGGGAGATTTCGGATTTCTGCTGTTCGGCCTCAGCGGGACCGGTAAGACCTCCCTGTCTTGCCATTCGCACTGGCTGGGCTATCCTGAGACAGTCGTTATTCGGCAGGACGACGTTGTGATACTGAGAAAGGACGGCACGGCGGTCGGCACCGAGGACTCATTTTACATAAAGACTGATGGCCTGGAGCCTAGCTCTCAACCCCTGCTGTATGCGGCGGCCTTGAGCCCCAGGGCCATATTGGAGAATGTATTGGTAAATCCCGAGACCGGGAAGGTCGATTTCTTCGACAGCAGCCTGACTTCCAATGGCCGTGCAATGGTCAAGAGAAGGGACATAGCATTTACTGACGAGAGGGTGGACCTAGATAAGGTGGATTTCATCGTGTTCATCACCAGGAGACAGGACATCATGCCTCCGGTCGCCCGGCTCAGTCAGGAGTGGGCAGCAGCGGCCTTTATGCTCGGCGAGTCCGTAGAGACCTCGGCCGGCGACCCCACCGAGGCGGGCAAATCGCTCAGAGTAGTGGGCACAAACCCATTTATCGTCGGTTCCCGTACGGAGGAGGGGAACATGTTCCTCGACATCCTCCGGGCCAATCCCGACATCCAGTGCTTCTTCTTGAATACGGGAGCTGTCGGGGGCATGGTCAGGGGCCAGAATATCTCCGTAAGAGATTCAGTGAAGATACTGGAGATGATTGCCAAAGACAAAATCAATTGGGTGAGAGATGATTTCTTGGGCTACGAGGTGCCTGCCGACGTACCCGGTGTCGAAATGGACCGCTTCGACCTCAAGAATCACTACGATGACGAGCAGATACATGAGTTATCACGCAAATTGAAGAATGAAAGATTGAACTGGCTTTCGCAGTTCCCAGGCTTGAGCCGAGACATTCTCAGAGCTCTCAATCCATGACCCTCTCCGCTAAACCACCTCGGTGCAAGCTCACCGAACTGCCTTCAAGAATCCGGTCAAACAAGGCCGAGCGTATCCTTCCTCCCGCCAAGCGCGATCTCAGTCCCAAGTCTGTGATGGTACCATGCACCGGTAAGAGTACCGAAACGAAGTCATTTTGGAACACATGCTCTCTAGCTCGGATTAGAGGCCGGCGACTACTCGATGCATTCTTGGCAGCCTTGATCTGCCCGTCGCTCGCTCACACACTGCAGTACCATTTTCCCACCTAAAGCCCCTCTAAAGAGCCATTGTATATCCGTAGCAGGTGGGTATGATGAAGTCTGGGCAGGATGTATGTAGATATAGTAAGTCCCTTATCCTGACACAACCGAGGACAATAGGGAGGCAAGACATGTTGACCACTGGCAAGTCCACGCGAAGTAAACCACTACTAGACGTTCCAGAACTACCGAAAGAGCCCAAGAGCGGGAAACACCTAGTAGTAGACGGATTGGGGCATCAAGAAAAGGGTATGATGCCATCCATTTCCTTAATCTCCCCATACAAGCCTATAATCTGCGGAATTGCCGACTACACGTACTTCCTCACCAGAGAGGCGCCACCCCACTCTTGTGATGTAATATCGTTCGATCTGGATAACTACGGAGTCCCCCTGAGTGAGGACCAACCCGCAGCCACCAACCACGTCTGGTATGGCATCTCCAGCCGCGACGATTTCTCCGCCACCTCCATCTTGCAAGGACTCAGACCCCGTGCAAACCAGGTTCTCTGGTTCCAACACGAATTCGGTATCTGGAGAGACAATGCCAGATTCATCAACATGCTCAGAGACCTAGACATACCAAAAGTGGTTACCCTCCACACTCTTCACTTCCAAAGCAAAGAGACCCGCTATGGGCTGTGCAGCGAGGAGTATTCCTTCCTGCACTCTCTTCTTCCTCACACCGATGCCATCACAGTGTTCAGCGACGGTGTTTATCAGGCGGTCACGAACGCCTTCCCCAAGCACGCTGACAAAGTACATGTGCTAAGGCATGGTACGCATCTCTACCCCAGGTTTGCCAGAATGAGCAAAGCCGAAGCCAAGGCAAGAATCCACGAGTATCTGGTTGACCAATCCGAGCTGGATAAGCGAAGCAAGGACAACCTGAGACGGCAACGCGTGTTCCTCGACCCCGACACAATCATAATTGGCGGCACTGGATTCATCACCGCTAGCAAGGGGACCGAGCTACTCTATCATGTCCATAACGTGCTGCAGCAGGTGCTGCCCGAACACAAGATCGCGGCGGTGTATACAGGCCTATTAAGGGAAGCCGATAGTAGTATCGACAGCGAGTTTGCTGCGGAGATGAAGGCCAAACACAACGGCAAAGGACAGTTTTTCCTGGAGACCTATCTGCCGGGAGATATGCTCGCAGCTATGCTGAGAGCACTGGATATCTATTTCTACTGGCCCACCAACTGCACTCAGAGTGGAATTGTGGCGCACGCCCTGGGCGCTGGCGCGACGATCGCCTGCCGCGACAGGGAGGGCGTTGGCGAGACGGTGAAAATGGCTGGAGGACTGGTCAGCGCGGACTTTGGACAGCTCATTTTCAAGATAGCACAGGCTATCCTGCACTCCAAGCACAGGGCGGAGATCTCAGAGAGAGCCCTTGGGTATGCCGAGAAGTTCTCATGGAGAAATCAGGTTCTGAGACACCTTGAACTAGCAGAGCAACTCTGCCTTTCTAGGATTCAGCGTCCAGCAGATCGAAAGAGTTTAGCTACAAGGCCAAAAGCCACCAGCATGCTCTGGCATATTAAAGCCGACGAGTCGAGATCTCGAGTGTGACTCAAAAAGTGGCTATGAGAGCGGCTCTCTCTACTCTCTCAGCGTAAGGCGGACCTCCTCAAATAGTCTCCTGCGTCTAGGGCAGAAGAGAAACAAACCAAAACATGACTAACGCTGTCTCACCCAGCGTCCTGGGCCCCAATCAGCGGTGTCGGGCTCAGCCAGAAGCGCAGCAAACCCTGCGTCTGCGTAATGCCACGATGAGCGGCGGTCCATATCCTCTACCGCTCTGCAAGTTGCCTTGGTCATTGTCACAGCAGCAAGTCGCATGCTGCCAATTTTACTAGCCATCTCCTTTGCCCCGTCCAGCAGCTTATCAGGGGCAAAGACCTGATTGGCCAGACCAATGCGGTAGGCTTCCTTGCCATCTATGACATCCCCAGTGCAGCAAAGCTCTATGGCTTTGGCCACCCCTACTCTCCAGGCCATGTTTGCTGTTGCGGCAGCTCCCCCAATCCACCCCAGATTCTTCACATGCATATCGCTAATCTGGGCTGTTTCTGAGACCAGAATAATATCACAGCTAAGAGCCAGTTCGATACCACCTGCTGTACATACGCCATCAATGGCTGCTATCGATATCTTTGGGCACCACGCAATTCTCTCGAAAGTCGGCACTGTTGCAAATCTTGGCTGTCTCTGAGCCCAGAATGCTGATACAGGTGACCACTCGAATGTGGGAGCTGCTGATGTAGGAGCTGCTGAGCGCCCTTCACTTGGCACGCCCGCCATCTCCTTGAGATCGGCTCCGGCACAAAAGCAGGGCCTTCCGTCCGGTCTCGGTGCACCGGTGTAGATGAATGTCTTTATTTCGTGGTCCTGCATAATCTCATCCAACGCGCTGTCCAAATCATGCCACATCTGCAAGTTCAACGCATTTAGGCTCTCTGGTCTATTCAGGGTAACAACACAAAATCCTTCTCCCTTTTCGTACTTAATGGTCTTATATGACATTAAAAGAACCCCCTTTCTTTATTATGATTATGGCCCGATGGGAATTCGGATTCACCACTGACTGTCGTGAACCAGCGCAGTGCAGTTGCTCAAGTCATTCCTCGATCTTAAACTCCCACTCGCAGCAAATTTCGTCAGCGCTTTTGCGGGGAGGCAGCTTTAGAGCCGTTATCTTTATTCTGGGGTTATTGAAATACCTCTCCATGGTCTTCTGCTCCATTTCCCCGCAGACATGAGGTATCCTTTCGGGTGCGCTCCTCTCGTAGCTCTCCAGTAAGCGGCAATAAGTGGTAGTCGCTCTGACATGATTCTCATTTATGATGTCTACTGTACCATCAAACCAGTCGCTACCCACTTTGCTGTCTGGACACATATCCATAAGCTTCAGGGAATCAAGAACGGTATTTAACTCGATGTTCGCTACCCTAGCAAACTTCGGGACTACCTTATCCCCTATCTTTGTCCAGACCACATCGTTGATACTCTCAGCTGCTTCAGCGCCAAATCTGTTGCTGACCTCCTCGAACCAGAATCCAGGTACTCTCATATATGCCCATCGCCATATGTTCATCAACTTGATGAGGAAATCCTTGGAGAAATCCTCATATTTTATATCCGGCTTGTACTCGCCGCTATAATCTGTTAACTCCGGCATCTTAGACCTCCATTATATTGCTATTCATTATTTGCAGTATCGAGCACTTCGTTCAAACTACCGGTACGGTACCCTCCTAAATCAACTGCCACATAGACATAACCTAACGATTTCAGCTTGTTCACTACCTCTAGGCGCTGGGCCTCATCAACCAGAAGACCTATGTCCTCTCGCTCGACCTCAATACGAGCGACACTTCCATGATCACGCACCCGCACCTGTCGGAGCCCCAGGGCAAGCAAGTAGTCCTCAGCTTGGGATATCCTTTCTAGCTTTGTGGCAGTAATTGTAGTGCCATAGGGAATCCGGGAAGCTAGACATGCTTGTGATGGTTTATTCCAAGTAGGCAAGCCGAGCTCGCGCGAAAGGGCACGGATGTCTTCCTTTGTGAGACGTGCTTCACACAGAGGGCTTCTTACTCCGAGCTCCTCTGCTGCAATTCTTCCTGGGCGGTGGTCTTTTAAGTCGTCCCAGTTTGTGCCATCCGCTACCCATTCCAATCCTTCTTGGCGAGCAATCGCGAGTATTTTGAGGAACAGCTCGCGTTTACAGTAGTAACAGCGGTTGGGGGGATTGTCAGAAAACTCAGGCTGGTTAACCTCTTCAGTGATGACGCTAAGGTGCTTCACTCCTAGCTGCTTTGCCAACGTTTGTGCTTCCTCGCACTCCTTCTCAGGGTAGATGGGCGATTTCCCTGTCACTGCAATAACTCTATCTTTCAAGACATTCCTAGCTACCTGAAGCAACAGAGTGCTGTCCGCACCGCCCGAATAGGCGACTACCACACTCCCCATTTGCCCCAGGATCTCCGTCAAATCAGATAGTTTTGCTTCCATGTAGCCCCCTGCTGTGGAGACTGGCCAATAGTAGCGCACATCTCATTTGCCCCAATTGCTTTACACCTACGTCTTCGGTTCAACCTTGAACTCCCACTGACAGCAGATATCGTCTTTGCTTCTTCGAGGAGGGAGCTTCAGCGCTCTGCACTTCATGTTTGGATTGAAGTACTTGCAGATCTCGATGAAGGCCCGTTCCTCTACGCCACCTGGTCCGCAGAGACAGTCTATGTCCTTGTCGCTCCCTTTTCTCTCGAAATAGAACAGGGAGGGGCAACTTGTGAAAGTCAGTATGGCGTGATTGTTGTTCTTGATGTCGTAGTCGAATTCGTACAATCCCTCCCGGGCGCCGTCGGGGGCCACCTGGAAGTACTTCAGCATAGTGACCACGTCATCTCCGCGGATATTCATGGCCTGCGTGACTAGCGGTAATGCAAACTTGCTCACCATTATTTGGTAAACATATGCGTCCAGTTTGAAGGCCTCTTCAACACTCATTCTCTCCCGATTCGCCGTGTTCCACATTCCCATTAGCCCTACAAAGACGCTCTGATAGCTCTTGAGTAAACCGATGAGCGATTCTTTGGAAAAATCCTCCAACGTTAAATGGGGCTTGTACTCGCCGCTGTAGTCGTTGAGCCCTTGCATGGCCATCTCCTTTCCTACTTCACTGGCCTGAACATGGGAAGCGGCTGTTCCTTTGTGACATCCACCCACACCAATTCAACTGGCATACCGATGTAGAGGTCTTCCGCATTGCCCTCCGCCATGTTGGAGATAAAGCGAACGCCCTTCTCATCATCCATCTCCACGAGCACCACCTCGTAGGGGACTTTGTTGAAAGGGTTTACCTCCCTGATGAAGGTCACCCAACTGTAGATCTTCCCCCTTCCGCTGGATTTCACCCACTCTAGGTCATAGCTGTGGCACTGATAGCACATGGGACGTGGCGGATGAAGCCATGTTTTGCACTTCGCACACCTTTGGAAAACCAACTCGTGTCTCTTTATGGCGTTCCAGTGCTCTTCTTCAAAAGACTCAGCCACCGGCTCGAAGAAATACTGAGCGTACCTCTGGTTGAAGCTGACAGCCATCTTGTTCACCCCCTATGTTTAAGCCATCTTGTTCACCCCCTATGTTTATGATTTCTCGTCTTTGCTCAGGATGAGGGCACTTGTTGGAACTCCGAGGCCACCTGTGCACAGCACCTTGGATACATCCTTGATCTGCGTTGTCGATGTGCCCCTTATCTGTCTAACGCCCTCTGCGATCATGTTCACGCCGTGTATATAGGCCTCGGACAGCATGCTGCCGGAGGTATTTATAGGAAGCTCGCCGGTGGGCCTGATGCGATCACCCGATCACCTCCCTCCAGGAAAGCACCGCCCTCTCCTTTCTTGACGAACCCCAAAACCTCCATCTGCATCGGAACGAGGGAGGTGAAGGCATCGTAGAACTGGACCACATCCATATCTTTGGGCGTGAGCCCAGACCTCCGCCAAAGCTCTTTACCGACCTCCTCCATCTCCGGTATGCCGATCTCTTCTCTGTAGAAGCTTGTCATGTAGAAGCTTGTCATACAATAGGAGTCCCACGAAGTAGCCTCGGCAGCGGCCGTGATATAAGCTGGTTTCTGCTTGAGGTCCTTCGCCCTGTCGGGTGTGGTGACGATTAGAGCAACGCAGCCATCGTTCTCTATGCAGGTATCGTGGAGGCAGAATGGGTCACAAAGCATAGGAGAACTCATATATTCCTCCATGGTTAAAGGCCTGCCATAGTACATAGCCCTGGGGTTCCTGCAGGCATTCTCTCGGGTCACTATAGCGAGGTGCCCGAGTTGCTCCTTCGTGGCTCCAGTCTCATACATCCACCTTCGTGTGAACATGGCGACCCATGATGTAGGAGTCGATAGGCCAAAGGGCATGGAATAACTCCAGTGGGCATCGATCGGAACCCTGGTGGGCCTGCCGTAGCGCACCATTCCAGTGGCTGCCCTGATGGACCTGAAGCAGAGGACGTAATCCGCCGTCCCTGTTATCACCCCCATCGCTGCTAGCATGACGGTGGCACAACAAACCCCACCCCCCCAAGGGCTCTCCACGAAGAATCTGAGGTTGCGAATGCCCAAACATCTGGCTACATCGGTATCGGTGACAAACTCGGTAGCGTTCTGCCCTGCCGTGCCGAATCTGGAGATGCCGTCGATTCTCTCGGGCTCGAGGCCGGCGTCCTCGCACGCCCCCATCGCCGCATCTACTGCCATATGGATTTCACTGCGCCCGCAGTTTCTCGTGAACTCGGTTGATCCAATGCCAACGATACAAGCCTTGTTTCGAAGATCCATTTGTTACCCCCTCTTATCCTTTCGTAGGCAAGGCCATAACTGCTGTCCCCGTAACATGAGGCCCCATCTGATTCTCACCGATGACCCTGATCTGTACCAAGCGCTCACCACCCTCCTCCCATTTCTTCTCAACCGTCCCATTCAGGGTCATCCTATCGCCGGGGAAGTTGGGGACTGCCAGCCCTATTCTTAGCTTCTTCTGAATACATTGGGAGCACCCTTTAGCTTGGCAAACTCTGGATCGTGGTGTACTGGCATGAAGTCGTGCGTCGCCCATACCGCGCCGCAGGCGATGAGAGTGTAATCGACATCGCGTGCAGTTTCAGGTAGGTCCTGCCCAACCGCAACGTCCTCCCAATAGAGCTTCTTTGTCTTCTCTGCCATTTTCTTGTTACCTCCCTCTTTCTTGGCTCTGCTCGGCATCAGCCCTTATAGGCCCGCCATGTTGTCTGAGTAGGCTTATATTTCAGAACCCTGAAGATCATTTCGCATACCACCTCGTCACGTTGATTCTTGAAAATGTACTTGAGGTCAACGTAACGTCCTATGCCCATTCGAGTGAAATGGTCGTAGGTGGACACTCGGTAGAGTGTAAGTTGCCAGCTTATCGTGTCCCCCGGTCTTATCGGGTTGACGTACACCTGCTCCTGCTCAGTGGCGACCACGCCGGAGTAACCCTGATTGTTGCATTCCACGAAGCACTGGGTGTGCGGATCGTCAGGGTGCGGCTCTATTTCGTTGACAAACTGCCTCAATGCCG
>SMTZ1_10004191_pt1 | contig 14514 bp, 7 predicted proteins | sample DeeMarSWOR136_30_FD_25667 | JGI IMG/M metagenome (IMG submission 25667) | reverse complement strand
CGCCTTCTACCAAAACCATCGGTGATTCTCCCAGTTGAAACTGGTCTGATAGCCGGTAAAAAACGAAGCGAATCTTCTTTCCTCTCCATAGTATATAATAACTTTTTAAAGCTTTCACTTTCCAATTTGATTTCCCGTTCCAAACGAGATAAAGTATTTTGATTATTTAGAATTACTGATTTTAATTTTATATCGTTAAGCTCCACCGCTGAGGTATGAGCTAGTTCTGAACCACCAATACCAACCTGTCTAACATCTTCTTCTATCAAAGGTATGTCTAAACGTGCACGGATTTTATCATCAAGTTGCTCGATTTGATCAACCTGGCCTCTGAGGAAAGCTATTTTTTCTCCCATTTCCTTCACTTGTTGCTGTAATACAGAATTTTCACTTTGAAGTTGAATAATCTGAGAATTATGATTGAATTTGATGCTAAAATTAACTGCCATTTTAAGAGATACCGCAATCATGAATAGGATAAAAACAAAACCAATGAATAATTTAATCGGAGAAATATAAATTTGTTTTAAATTCGTGGTTTTAGGATTGATAAATAGAAAATGTGGTCTATCTTTCATGGATCAAAATCCTTTTTTCAGGAAGATTTAAATTAAAATAATAACATTTGTGATTTTTGTCAACAATTAAAACATAATAAAGATTTCACTTCCCTGATCATCTTTATTTGACATTAACCAAAACTTTAGCAAATTCAGATACTTACCGCTTCTATTTTTACTATCGTCTGTTTCTACTTATCTTTTAGATAAAAAATTGTTTTTACGAATTTTTATTCATTCCAGACAAATTGCCCTCTCCCTATCCTTTCTATGCATGGGATCAAGATAATAAAAACCTTAAATAGGATATGCTAAAAGATTGAAATTGAGAATAAATTTATCGGAAAAGTGCTTTGATACTTCCCCAAGTTCGAGAGATACTACTGATGTTTGGTATAGCTCTTACAACATCAGTATATTGAATACTATTATCATGATTTACGATTTTCAGGCGGTAATAAAAAATACTATTGATATTACCTAACTCACTATCCTCAAATCTATATTCAAATCCAGGACCACGTGCTTTTAATTCACCAATGGCTACAAAGTGTTTATTATTCTCGGTTGATCTCTCAATAACAAATACATTGACATTTTCCTCTGAGGAAGTTACCCACTGAAGAATAATTCTATTTTGCTGGGAGTCTGCGCTCATTCTCTCAATTACAGCATTCGCAATTAAGGAAGTAGCAAAGGTAATAATTATTAGTGGTAGAATAATTTTTTTCATAGATAATTGTCACATTATATTTCATAATATAACAATATTTCAAAAAAAATCAAGATATAACATAAATTTAGTAAAAAATTATTTTCCGAAAAACTTGATAAAAAAAATCTTGATTGATTCGGAATTTAAATCAATGAAATGATCTATCAGAAATCTATCTCGCTTCCTAGAAAATCTGTTTTTCTATTACAAAGCTCGACGCTTTTAACATAATATAATCGTATATTTATCAGAAATCATAACCTATTGAAAAATATACAATCCTGCGGTAATTTATCAGGTTACCATAAACCAGCCGAATCGGTCCAAGAATGGAATTTGCGGCCAGATAAATACTCCAACTTGAAAAAAAGTCAGACCGTTTTATGGGAACATTAGGAGATTCCCAGACTCCCGCGATATCAAAACCAATTCCCAGATATAAATCAATCGGAGTAAAATTTCGCAGGTTATATCTGAGCTCATTTTTCAAATGCAATACCTGTCGGCCAAATTTCTCATTCTCATATAATCCTGGAAAATCTTCAATGCCGCCCAGCATAAAAAACTCAGAAAAAGGAATGGTGGCATCGCCACTCCCCCCAGCAGCTGATATGTGATAGTTAAATATCTTGATAATTGGATAATAACCTTCCAGGGCAATATGAAACTTAGAGTAAGACTCAGATCCACCAAAGATACTTCGACTGCCGCTTTCCCAATACCAACGGTTATAAATACCGGTGTCTGGAAAAGGCAATTTGTCTCTTTTATCCACAACCGAGCGGATTGTTATCGATCTTATTTCATAATTACCATTATAAGAAAATTCGGGATTGTCAGAATGAATATCAATATTTTCCCATCGAATTTCTCCGGTTATGGAACCTAGCCGAGAAATCTGCAGACCTAATATAAAATTTAATCCGCGCCTTAAAGAAAAATATCTCCCGACTTGGGTATATTCCTGAAAATATCTATCCCAGCGATCACGATAATACAGCGAGAATCGATAAGTCAATAAGCTATTGAATAGTCTTACACTGTATAAATGAAACTCTGCTCGGCGATCTAAATTACCTATAAGCCCAAACAAAGACGCCTTGATTTCTCTGCCAAACAAATTGTCATCCGCCAGTTCAATAAAAGCTTTTGCTTGCCTTTCCGCAGACGCATTAGCACCCAAACGCATAAGCAAATATTTCTTTTCCTTCAGTTTAATGATCAAAGTGTTTGTGGAATCCTTACGTATTACATTGAGTGTCACCTTATCAAATAGATCAGTACTATAGATGTTCTTAATACTTTCTAAAACTCGATGGGATTGGAAGATGTCATTCTTTCTTTGTGTCAATTCTCGTGAAATAATGCGATCTTTGGTAACGGCATTTCCGATAATATTTATCTCATCAATCCATCCTGCATCTATGACAATATCGATGGTCTGAAAATCCTCAACATACTTCATATCAATGACGCGTGCCAGGGAGTATCCCCTATGAAATAGTATACCTAATAATGTATCTATCTTTGAATATAAGAATTTATAATTAATGATATCATTTATCTGAATACGAGTATTTCCATCTAACAAGGTATCAAGCTGGGTCACGTTTGAAATGAAGTGAATATTTCTGATAAAGGGATTTTCAGTTAAGTGATATTCTACGGTAAGGGAATCTTCGTAGCCATTTACTACAGCGAAAGCCTCGGTTATCAGACCACTGTTATAGTAAGAAAGAAGATCTTCATATATGTTATATCGGTTTAAACCATTGTCAATTTTGGTATTTATCTTGTTAGTGATACTATCCAGTGAGATATGGTTTAAACCAATTACTTTTACAGATGCAACCCGACCAAGAGGTAAATTTTCTCCCCATAAATTCTCCTGACGTATTTGAATCAATTGCTGAATGTCTTCTATCTTCTCCACAGTGGCCTGATAACCAAGACGAATTAAAGAGTCAATATTGGAAAAATCACCTGCACCAAAATTATTTAAATCAGGAGTAATTAATATATCGGCCAACCTTCTACTCTCTTCAGTTGGTTCTTTCATCATGATAGTTGTTACCTGATCGGCAAGTTGCCAGGGAGATCTCATTTGTCCCACTGTCCGTAGCGGAGAAGTGACATCTATAGCAATAATTAAATCCGCCTTATTCTCTTTTGCCACATCCACTGGTAGATTATCACGAATACCCCCATCTGCTAACCACATTCCGTCAATCTCCACTGGTGAAAACAGAAGTGGCACAGCCATACTTCCACTGATTGCTTCAGCCAAATCACCTTTTTCCAGAACCACCCGTCTCCCGGTAATGAGGTCAGTGGCGACTGCTCTGAATGGTATCCGCAAATTATCAAAATCGTTCGCTGCCTGAAAATTAGCGTTCAGAAGAAAATAATAAATGATATCGAAAATTTTTTGACCTGGGGTTAAAGAGGAAGGAATATAAGGGATACCCTTATCAAATCTTAGTTCCAATAAATGACGGCGAGGTAAGGATTTTTGGGACCAGAACAAGTTGATGCGATACTGCTCATCATTAAATAGATTACCCCAGTCAATCTCCTTGAATATTTCTTCCAGTTTATCCGGTGAATACCCCGCTGAATAAAATCCTCCCACGGCACTCCCAATACTGCAACCGATAACCAAATCAACCGGGATGTGGTATTTTTCAAGTGCTTGAATAACACCTATATGCGCAATACCCCTAGCACCACCACCACTAAGAACGAGAGCAACTTTTAAGGATTTCGGTTTATAATGATACAGATTACTGGAATGGTAATAGGTGGAACTATCAAAAGGAATAGTAATTATCTCTTCAAAAAATAGACTTTTGGTATATCCAATCTGGTTTGTACTAATTAAACAGATTCCCACGATTACGAACACCGCTTTAAACAGCAAATCACTCATCTTTTATGCAGGGTAAAGGTTAAGATCTGCTAAATATACAGAAAATAAAATCTTATTCAAAAATACTAATTATTATTAAAACTAGTAGATTCTTATTTAAAACGAATGATTTAATGAAAAGTGAAGACTACTGATTGAAGTTTGATTGTTGTGATAAGGATTCAAAATATTTCTTTATTAGTTCTTTATACTCAAGGGCATAACCTTCTTCTAAAGCTTCTATTAAGTATTTCTTTAATAGATCTTCTTTTCTTAAAAGTTCTTCTTTCAATTCAGGAGGGGATTTTGCATAATGAATTGTTTCCCTTTCCGCCTCACGTTTTCTTGAATATTCCCTTTCCCGTATGGATTTTTGGGCGTCGAGCATACGAGACAAAATTTGTTTTTGTCTCTCAATTATTTTTCGATCAAATCTTTGGGCTTCAAAATCCTTTACTATTTCATTCATTTCGTCACCAAGCTCATCTAAACGGCCCAGAACATCTCTTCTTGATCCCATTTCATTTGCTAAATCTTCGAGTGATCTCCGTATTAAATCTTGCTGGGCAGCAAGTCTCGCCAGATCCCCTTCAGACAGCTGCAATCGTCCCTGTTGACTTTTCTGAAAAAGTGCCATACTCTCTTGGTTAAGATTACCCTGTAAAGCGGCAATCTGCTGAAGCATTTCCATATATTCCTGGAATCCAGAAGCAGAGGAGGCTTGTGCTAATTGATTCATACTACTCTGCAGGGAAAGAATCACCTGATTAAAACTAGCCATTGATTTTTTTTGAAAATTTGCTGCCCGACCTAAATTTCTATTTTCCAGACTTTCTATAGAACTTTCCATGTTATTAAAGGCACTCGCCATCTGTTGGTTAATCTGTGGTGGAAGTAAAAACGTCTGATTTGAAATCTCCATGATTTGACTAATGAGCTGGCGAGCATTCATTAGTAGTCGCGCTTGATCCCTGGCAAGATCATTTATTTGAGCAGAGGCATTACTTAAATTCTCAGATTTATTAGCTAATTTCTCCTGTTCAAAGGAGGCATTCAGTAGATCCTGCATGGTTTTCTGCATCTGTCTGGTAAGATTCTGCTTCTGTTGTTGCATCATCTCCATTTTCATATTTTGAAGCATGTTCAGAACCATATCCAGCTCAGACTTTGCCTCTCTACCCTGGCTTAAGGCAGTCCGTTGATCTTGATTTTCCAGATAATCCTTTATTTGATTTATTTTATCAGATAATTGACTTTTATTTATATAATTATCCACTTCATCGAATTTTTCTGCCTGTTCCTTTGAAACGCTTTCAAATTCCCTCTGGGTTGCATACATTCTGTCTTTTAATAATTGAAGATTATTTTCAACATTTTCTTCCATTTTCTGCAGGAGATGAAAATCTTGAGATGTAAGATCATTATTCTGTAATTTCTCATTTATCTGATTTTGTTCCTGTTGGATCTTTTCTGCTATTTTAATTAATTCATCCATCATCTGCTCAAGATGAACTTGCTGAAATAACTCATGCAAACGTTCGATACTCCGTTCGAATTCTTCAACTGAAAATTGGAACCGTTCAATGGCATTCTGAATCTGCTGTATATCTGCTTTTTCTAATGCTTCATTCAATTTTTCTATGGCTTCTCTAAGCTCAGGTGAATTCAGCTCCTGGATCATTTTCTGCAATTCGAAATATTTTTCCAATGTTTCCGGACTTAAAACTCTATTCTGATCCATGTTTTCTATCATTTGATCAAGATTTTCTCTCACTTCGGATAATCTTTTTGATAGTTCTTCCTGTCTACTAAGATTCTGCTTCAACTGTTGTTCTTGTTCCCAGTTAAGTTTTGTTTCCTTTTTCAACTCGCGACTAATTTCTTTTAGTTCTTCTTTCAACTTTTCAGCCTCTTCTCCAATATTTCTAATATCTTCCAGCTGTTGATCCCGAGATTCTTCATTTTCTGCTAATATATCGAATAAGGATGGTAAACGAATGGTATAAGTACTAGTTCTATAAGACTTTGGACCGTTTATGAGGTCATTATCAAAAACTTCTGCATAATAGGTCAAATAATCATCAGGAACCATATATATAGGTGTTAAATTCCATACCCGTTCACTGAAGGCTTTCCCCTTCTCAAGCAGGTTATAAGGTAGTTTCATAGCAAAATTTGTAGTATCTTCGCCTGATGCAACCCGATATACTGTTCCTTTCAACCATAATTCAGTAAATCCATAATCATCTCGTATCTCAATAAAAATTGGTAGAGTAAGATCATCCTGCAGATCCACATCTTCTCCTGGTTGCTTGATTTCCGCATAAGGATAATCATCATTTACAGCATATATTGTATAAATAATAGGATTAGAATTGGGAATTTGGGCAGTATCTAATATTTTAAAATAATAGGTAATATTTTTTGAGAGAATAAAATCTCCACTTGCTGTATGACCACGTGGTTGTAAAGATATTTTGCTTGAATCTCCAAAAATCACTTCGGCACTGGCAAGTTGTTTATCAACCTCAATTTGAAACACAATTTTACTCCCTCTCAGTGCAGCAACATCTCCTTCATTTGGAGAAAGCAATTTAGCAGGTAAACCTGTATACTTAGGGGGTACTATTTTTAATTGCAGATGACGAATATTGGGGCGTTTATTCACACTCACCATTCCTGATTCTGATAACGCCATACGTCCTCTAAAGCGAGGTTGATTGATTTCCGCCGCAAAATAATACTGAAAAGTATTTCGTACATGATCGATAAGATACTGATAGCGATTTCCTGGACTCTGGGACAAAACAATCTTTCCAATCTCATTAACATCATTTTCCTGCTCAGGTTCGGACAAATCCTCAATAATCAGATATATTTGATCAGGTGTTGTCCCATTATAATGACCATTTAAATTAACCGGGTCATCTTTTAATACATTTATATTTCCAGATTCATTGAACAGTGTTATAGGCAGAGGATCATGGAATTTCTTCCAAGGAACAAATATGGATTGGAATACCTGTATCATCTGCGATGGGAAAATTATAAATAGTATAACCATTATAATTATACCACTTAGGAGATTTCGGCTGAAGAGAAAAAAAGAAGGTCTATTGAACTCATGAGAAAAATCGTAATGGAAAATTCTGGTATATAATTGTTGTAAGGCAAGTCTTTTTAATACTTTGGATGTTTCATCTTCGCTCTGTAAGTGAATCTGCATATAATTAATAATTGCATCCTGCACATCTTTATCTGCATTCCCAATTTTTTTCGCAGTTTTATAAATTTCTGTCTCAGTTGGTTTTATAATTTCCCTGAAATGGGGAATAATTTTTATAAAAACAAATAAAAATAGAAAAATAACTAAAAGAATCAAAAATACAATCCGTAGAACGGGATCGACATAAAACAAAAGATTTATCAGGAGAAAAAATCCGATGACCAGGAATAGTGGAATGAGAAAATCCGCGAGGTTATCGATTATTCTTTTAGTAAAAAATTTACGATGTGCTTTCAACACTTTTTTATAAATGAGTTGGAAATCTTGGTTAGGAGGATAGGGTTGCTTCATTTTATCTTTTAAAATTTATCAGCATATAATACAGTTGTAAAATATTATTATCCCTAAAGAAACAAAGATGGTATTTACTAATCCAATATTAGCATCTTTTCAATCTTTACCATTAATGAATCAATGCCCAGATGATGATATTTGTTCCCATTTTTAATGCATTTTCTCTAATTTCAGGAGGATCATTATGAATATCAGGATCTTCACAACCATCACTAATATCAGTATTCGAAGAGTAAAATACTACCATTGTGCCTTCATAGAATAAGGCGAAACCCTTAGGAGGTCCTCCCTCATGTTTATGTATTTTTGGTAAACCGTTGGGAAATTGATAGAAGACATGATAGATAGAGTGTGAATAAGGTAACTCAACCCAATCCAATTCAGGAAAAACGCGTTTCATTTCACGCCTGAATGAGACATCCATGCCGTAATCATCATCCGCCCATAAAAAGCCACCGGAAGTTAAATACTTTCTCAAACGAATTACTTCCTCTTCTGTAAATTTAATATTACCATGGCCAGCCATATAAATAATAGGATATTTATAAAGTTCTTTATCTGATATTTCTACAGTTTTTTCACGTTCCGTGACATCAACATTTGTGTTATTTAGAATATAATGAAACAAATTAATAAAAGTTGTACGATTCCCATACCAGTCACCTCCTCCCTGATATTTAATTCTGGCCACAGTAACCGGTTCCTGAGCATTTATCAAATCTGGGGTAAAGAATATCTTCCACCAGATAATGATGAATACAGCTATTAAAATGATTTTAAAATTGCTCTTTTTATTATGTAATAAGCTGCACATACAAGATTCCTGTTGAGTGATATTTTAAAAGCATATCATCATTTTCCCACCGAGATTTTCAATAAAGTTAATTCTTACTTCACAAAGAAGAAAATAAAAGAGGGAATTTCATAATGGACAGCATATTTTTCTTATTACGATTTTGCTGTTAATTATAAAATTCCCTTTTGCTTAAAAAAAGGGGAATTATAGATTAAAAGAATATTTTATTTGCTACGATAACTACCATTGTTACGGAACCTATAGCCTTCACAGACAACCCCCCTACCCGACCGAGTATTGCTCCCAAAGTGGCGTATAAAGCATCCCGGAAGTTTTTTCCACGTATCATCTCAATACTCAATGTACCAACGATGACCCCAACAAAACCACCAATTATTGCACCCAATACCGGGCTGAAAAAAAATCCACTGATACTGCCGCCTATTCCACCAAAGATAGCAGCAACTACACCCAGTTTGGTGGCACCATATTTTCTTGCACCAAATGCAATGATTAGATATTCCATAAATTCAATAGCGATAGCAATGATAAATATGGTTATGAGAAATGAAAAACTTATCTGGGAAAAACTGGTGACAATACCATACCACAATGTATTAATAAAAATAATAAAATTACCGGGTATACTTAAAAAATTAGATGCGATACTAAACATAAGTATCGCAATAAAAAAAATCTCTATAACATTCATTGTGATTTATATTTAATGATTAAGCTTTTGTGGAGGCATTACGCCTGGCAAATTCCTTGCGCCGTTTTCTACTATTCAATCCCAAATTATTTAAAATAGATCTAACTCCAAACCAACCGACTTTTGCAAATCCATAAGAAGTGCTGTTTAACATTTTATTTATTTTATAGGCACCTAAGTCAGGATTTTTCGCTACAATTTGTTTTATTTTATCTTCAATTTTCGCGGTGGAAATTGAAGATTCTTTATCCTCACTCACCTCTGGTTTTTTATCAGAAAGAGATTCAATATCCTCTCCTTCCATCGTCGAAAATTCGTTTTCCTTTTCTGCAAACGATGATCGTGGTGTAGAAGTTCCGATGCTGGAACTTGAAGCATGCATTCCGGAATATTCCTGGGCGACAGGTGCTTCTTCCGCTCTGGGGACTGCCTCCTCAAATTTTCGAACTGCTTCTTCCACTGTATCATAAACATCTAGAATGTGATGAAATTCAAGCAATTCGAATATTTCATAAACATCAGGAATCATCCGGACAAGTTTTAGATCCCCATTCTGTTCACGGATGGATTTAATTTCACTGATAAATATGCCCCATCCCGCCGAACTGATATAATCCACATTTCCAAGATCAATGATGATATTAAAGCGGTTTTGCTTTAAGAGACTGTGCAACGCTCTCTCAACCTCTGAAGAGGTAGTGGTATCAATAAAACCACCAACCTTAATTACCGAAATTTGGTTATATTTGCCTCTGACATGCGTGGAGACTTGAATGCCTTCCATTCCACCCTCCGATTCTATAAAACGGACATTTTCATTAACATTTCAATTAGATAAATTTAATATTTTCAACAGATTTAATCAACTGATCTTTCTTTTTTATTCGTTTCCTCTGGAACAATATCCTCATTATCGTCATTTTTTTTACCATCTGAAGAAATTTCTATTTCTTCATCCACTTTTATTCCGCCGTTTTCGGGTAAGGGTGGATTTTCTATATCGTCATTTTTTTTACCATCCGAAGAAATTTCTATTTCTTCATTCACTTTTATCCCGCCGTTTTCGGGTAAGGGTGGATTTTCTATTTTATTCTCTTGCTCTATTTCTTCTTCAACTTCTTCAGCGGATTCTTGCTGACTGCGTTTTATGGTCAGAATCCTTTCTTTTGTTTTGGGATCTTCAACCGGTGCTTTTACAGAGAAAATCTTTGGTATTTTATCTTCCATATCTTCTGAGCGGAACCCAATCATGACCTCACCGTCCAGAGTTAACAAAGGTGTTCCCGGCGGTTTCAGTCGGCGTTTACCGCCCCGCTTCACAAATCGCTCTCGCTTTACCCGGTGATTCAGTTTTGCTCTTTTCAATTCTTCATAAATTAAGCGCTCGGGAACATCTAAGAATCCATACTTCTCGGTATTGAGCTCTTCTGATATTCTTTTGGGCCCATATTCTGCATGCTCCCGTATAATATCATATAATTTGGTTTTGATTTCCACACTCAAATGGCGCAGTCCTACGTTAGTATAACCATGAAGCATTTCCCGCAGATAATCATATCCACCGTCATCATAGATTTTTTTATACTTATAATAGGTTGAAGGAGAAATATCCATCTCTTTACAGGCTTGCGAAATGGTCATATCACTTTTTTCAGCGAGTTCAAAGAGATTTTTGAAAGTTTCAATCTTAACATCTACCGCTTCCATATTTTCTTTAACTGCCACCAGAGTGATGTCATCACTCTGTTCATAACCACCGGTGAACTCTAAAATGTCCTGTTTTATATTATTGACGAAGTCAACCACATCGAGATGGCCATATTTGCGGATTGCTGCCAAGAATCTTTCGTCTCCATAGAGCTCTCGTTGAGAATTCATGGCTTCGGTGATTCCATCGGTATAAACAATAAGGATATCATCGGGATGCAATCGAATTCGGTCAGCTTTAATGGTATTATCAAAAAGATGGATATCCGGTAGGGTAATGCCAACGGGAAATCCTGGGGGATTCAAATAGAAAGTTTCTTTGGCTTTACCCCGATACAGTATCATCGGATTATGACCAGCGCTGGCAAAAGAGATCATTCGCTCGCGGGAATCAAGAATTATATAATAGGATGTAACAAACATCCCCTTTCGGATATCGTCCGTTACAAATTCGTTTACCTTTGCAAGTACATGGGCTGGATTCTTATTACCACGGGATTCTAGTCTCAAGGCAGTGCGAATCATTGTCATCACCATGGAACCGGGTACGCCTTTTCCGGAAACATCCGCCACACAGATGCCAATGGTATGATCATCCACCTCCACGAAATCGAACAAATCTCCACCTACTTCCTTCGCTGCCTGATAATAAGAGGTAATATCATATCCAACAACATTGGGGAAATCATTTGGCAGAAGCATTTGTTGAATTTCCTGGGCAACCTGCAGCTCGCGCTGAATCCGTTGCTGCTCCATAAGATTGATCTGAGCTTCGCGGAATTTACCGGTCATTTCATTGAAAGCCTGGGCTATTTCTCCCAGCTCATCACTGGCATCAATATCCAGTTCATCTTCATCTACCGTTCCATGACCAACTTGTCTTACCCAGCTCGCCAGCTTATGAAACGGATCCATAATGAGGGTGATTAGAATAAAAGACCCACCATTGCCGACAATCAGAATAATGAAGAGGAGAATAATCAGATTGATTCTGGCAGTGTTTATTTCGTCCTGCATATAATCTTCACTAATCCAGATATGGGCATATCCCAGAGGTTGGGTATTTGTTCCTGGCAATATAATAGGATTGATAAAAGCATAGCCTGCGCTTTCTGGAGTAATTTTAAAGTGAGAGATCTCGGTCCTTTTTACTCTCTGGATCAGATCTTTATCTTTTAATCTCAACTGCTTGCCCATCATATCTCGCTTCACCGGATAGGTCGCCAGTGTTTTCGACTCAGCATCGGTAATCAAGGCCATACGGATCATATCCGGGTTACTTTCCTGAATAGATTTTGAATTCTCATAAAGGGGAATTTCTTTCGAATCATTCATGGGTTCCCAGGACATTCTGGCCAGATTTTCACTTAAATTCTGTGCTTCCCTGAATACTTCGGCAGTAATTTTTGACTGTATTCTCGAATTGAAAAGAATAAACGAAGCAATAATTACCACAGTGAGAATAACCGAGGTCACCAGGGAAAATTTTGTCCGTATGGTCAGACTTTCCCAGACCATAAGTGGTTTGGCCCGTTCTACTTTTTCACGGGTTTTGGTTAATCTGAGCTCATTCCCGCGGCTGGTAACATTATATTTGATATCATCCATCAGTTTGCGCATCATAAAGATACCCAAACCACCCTTTTTCCCAATGGAGACATATTTATTTAAATCGGGATCCTGCACCTGCCTTGGATCAAAACTTTTCCCATTATCTATAATAACAATAGTAAGACTTAACCGGCGTATGATGGCTCGACAGGTAATCTTCCCATTTTTAATATCTCGGTAACCGTGTCGAATAATATTGGTACAGGCTTCATCTACTACTAATTTGAAAGAGTTAACAATTTTTTGATTGAAATTGAATTTGTGCCCAATATCCTCAATAAAGTCGCGTAATTGACGCAAATAGGGCATTTGCGCCGGGATGGTGATCTCTTCTTTAACAACATTCTTAAACATTTAACTTAATTTCTCTTTTACCTATCTCTATACTACTTGCAATTATTATAGTTTCTATTATTGTGTCTTCACTCTATCTTCGGCACTTTTTATGGCATCCTGAAGTTTTTTATTATAAGGATATTTTTGCTCCAATTCACGCCAAATTTTCAAAGCATCCTGATATCTACCAGCCAGGAACAGATCTACACCCTCAATATAGCGTCTTTCTGATTCCTGATCCATAGTCTGGTCAGTGATCCCCATTCCTGCTTTAGTGCGTTCTACATAGTCCCTCAATCTTTGATTCGATGGATCCAGTTTTAATGCCTCTTCAAACTGGGCCAAGGCTTCCTCAAATTGTCCCAAATCATAATATTGCAAAGCTCTTTGGACAAACTGCTGAATTTTTATGCGTGTGGCAAGCGTTCTGATCTCTTCTTTTAGACGCGCATCTTCTGGAGATAACACCAGTGCTTCGTTCAGGATAATAATCGCTTCTGAATAATTACCGTTACTAAACTCTTCACGACCACGGGTAATCAAGCGCCGAACTTCTTCCTGCATCTGCCGATTGGTTGATTGAATAGCCTGTAATACCAGGGAATTATCAGGTGAACGTTCCAGTGCCATGTTAAATTCAATCAGTGCATCAGTAAAACGTTTGTTCTGCAAATAGGCATTTCCCTTTGCAAAGTGTTCTTGCACATATTTCTGGTTTTCTTCGGCCACTTGTTTATCAATTGCTGAAGAAATTGCTTCCTGCTCTCTCTTTGCGAATTCCATCTGAATTAGGGTATTGGCACTATCCATCAACACATTGGCGCGTTTGTTGAACGGATCTACTGAAACCACCTGCTGAAATTCCGAATAGGCATCGAAATATCGGCCTTCCGTTAAATAGTCCTGACCTTTATTCATGCTCTCGGTAATGAGGTTTTGCCTTTCTTCCTCTTTGGTACGGGCAACCAGTTCTTTTTCTCTCTCAATTCGTTCTCTCTCCGCTTTCACAAAAAGTTCTTCCCGTGATTTGCCAATATCAAAAGAGAAGGAAAAACGATGGGTCGGGGGAAATTCCCCATCACTCATGGTGGAACCGAAAGAGTAGTCAATGGTCACAAATGAATATTTTACTCCGGCACCTATGGCAAAGCTGGAGTTATCATACCCAAGTCGAACAGTACCAAAATCTCTGAACAGATATTCGGTACCGAACAGAATTGCCATGCCTTCATATTTAGTGGTATGCAGATCCAGAGCCACATTCAGCCCGTTATTTTCACCGATCTTCAGTCCTTTTACCAGCCCGAAAGTGATATGAGCGGGTTCCTGTTCACTTTCTGAGCCCAGTTTCAGGGAAGGTGACACCAGGTTTCGCCAGCCAAATCCGAAATTAAGGTTCTGGAATATACCGCCTTCCCATCCGGGCTGATACATCAAACCCAGGTCCATTCCCAGGCCGGTGGCATCCTGATTGATGTAAGAAAAGGAATTCCGGTGGATCTTAAAAGTGATACCGCCATACAGGTTATAGGGCATCTTTTTACCATAAGAGACATACACTTCGGCCTCTTCATAATTCATGTTACCCT
>SMTZ1_10009861_pt1 | contig 14516 bp, 8 predicted proteins | sample DeeMarSWOR136_30_FD_25667 | JGI IMG/M metagenome (IMG submission 25667) | reverse complement strand
CGACTTTTATTTTAAGATTGGATAGCTGTACTACCCTGATAGCACCCAGTCCTGCAACCGCCATTTCGCCTTCTTTGATCAGGACCTCATCCACCGTTCCGGACAAAGGAGTAAAAATCTTCGTCATTTTGTATTGTTCCTTTAAGGTCGCCAATCTCTTTTCTAGCCCTTCTTTGTTGTTCTTAGCTTGGAGGAACTCGATCTCACTGCCGATATTCTTGTCCCACAGCCTCTGCTGTCTTTCAAAAATTGTCTCTGCCAACTTTAATCCATTCTCTACCTCAGCTATACTGCTTTCCAGAATAGATCCGTCCTGTTCTGCCAGAAGCTGTCCCTTGGTGACTTTATTGCCGGCATTGACATGTATCTTTTTAACTATTCCAGAGGACTGAGGTGCGATCAGAACGTTGTTGTCCGATTCAACCGTGCCCTGTACCTGGATAAAATGTTGAAAGCGCCCCTTTTCCACTCGTGAAATTTTGACATTCATCAGCTTTTCTTGCTTTACGCCGGGCCTGGCTTTTTGCGCGATCTCCTGTCTCAACACCTCAATCTCCTCCGTCAAGGCATCTCTCTGTCTTTCCAATCGAGCCAGCTGCGCCTCTTCACTGCGAGGACCGCAGGCGACAAGAATCAATCCCATTCCTAATAGAGCCAAGTATTTCCTGTATTTCATGGTCATTCACCTTTTGTTTGAATAGCCTGATAATTATTATTAAGCCTGTCCAGCATATTCTTTGCTGTCAGGAGTCCGGACATGGCTTGAATGAATTCGGACTGAGCCATCAAAAATTTATCATGTGCCTGGGTTAAATCCATGCTGGATGCTACTCCTTCGTTGTATTTGATCAAAGTAACGTCGTACACCCTCTGGGCGAGTCCCATATTTTCTTTCGTGTTCAAATAATTCTCATAGGCTGAATCCAGGGCAGATTTAAGACTGGCCGCTTCCACAGTCAAACCCTGAGATGCTTGAATTCTCGCAGTCCGAGCCTGTTTGAGGGCTATAGAAGCCTGGGCAACTTTAGCTCTCTGGAAACCGCTGGTGAATAACGGAATATTGATATTAAGACCCAGGACCTGGGTACGGAACCATCGTTCTTCGAAGTCTAAAAAATTGAATGCATCACGGAAAGCATTCCACTGGTAAGAGTAAAAGGCAGATACAGTAGGAAAATATTTGGATTTTTCGTTCTTCAAAGCCATTTCTGAAAATTGTTCCTGTGTTTTGAGCAGTTTGTATTCAATATTCTGTTCGAGATCAAATTCGGTTTTTGCTGCTTTCGAGATGTCTATCCGTTGAAGAACGTCTTCCAGTTTGTCTGTAAGGACTATCTGGGCGCTCAAATCCAACCCCATCTGAAACTTTAAAAGCTTGTAGGCGACTTCCTTCTGTCTGGCGACCGCCTGCAGACCGTTCTTTAATTTCGTCACCGATATCTGAACAAGATCGGCATCCGTTTCAGCGACAAAGCCCTCCTTGTATCTTTCCCTGATCTCATAATGGGTTTTCTCCAGATTGGCTAAGTTCGAACTCAGGATCCTTTCACTCTCTTCGGAAACCAGGATTAAATAATAGGTGTTGGTAACCGTCTCCAGGATATCCAATTGTGTCCTCGCATGATTCTGGTCAGCCAGTTGACGGAAGACTTTTGATGTTTTGAGACCAACGAGATAACTTCCGCTGAATATGAGCTGGTTTAAGGTAAAGCCAGCGCTGGCATTGTGTCTTGTGCCAAACTGGACTGGGATCTTTTCTTCAAATTTCCCCTCGAAGAAATTCGGGATCAACACGGTCGCCAACTCAAGATTGTTCATGTAGTCAACCATGGAACTAAGCTGGGGAAATCCTGAAGAGACAATCTCCCGCACCTTCTTCTCAGCAGCCAGGATATCCATCTGGGATCTCCTGATGTCATAGCTGTGTTCAACAGCAAACTCCTGGGCAGAGCGCAGGCTGAATTCTTGCACCGCTGCTCTCTGGCCATGGATGGGGCTGGAAAAAACACCTAACACCATAACGCACAAAACCGTGACCAATAGACGGCACAGCCTTTCTTGATTAAATTTCTTTTGATTAAACTTCGATGTCATTCGTTTTGGCATAATTTTTTCCTTTTGTATATCTTAGTGATTGTTAGGAAACCGATTCTGCTGATGACAATTTGTACTCTCCTCGACCTTTGATTCGATTTCCAATAAACCCTTAGCTGTCAGTATTAAGCTCAATAAACGGATGATGGTAAAAGAGGGAGGCTCAGCGGCCCAAATCCAATCATAATTTAGAAACTTAACGTTTATAAATTACTGCATATGAGCGCTATTCGTTGCCTGCCCAACCATTGCTTCTATATTGAACTTCTTCACAGCAGTCGTACGTTTGCACAAGGCCTGAACCATATAAAGGACTATTCAATATACCATTTATTACAACAAAAGCAAAGTCCTTTATCATGTTTAGTAGCAAGAACTTCGATAAAAAAAGGGGACATAAAAATGGGAACAGGCCCCATTTTCTGTTGTTCTGTTCAAACGTTGAGTGTATCCTCCTTTTTACAAAAAAGGGCCTGTTGTACTAGCTCAATAATTCAGTAACGCTTTTATAATGTCATTGCGAACGGAGTGAAGCATAAGAGATTGCCGCGCTTCGCTCGCAATGACACTCTTATCTTCAATATCACTACAGAAAGTGTTACCTAATTACTGAGCATATAGACCTGTCCCTTTTTCTACCCCTCCTAACGACAAGATGGCATGCGTTTGCGCTCATGATGAAGCTAGGGCGTCCGGTAGTACTTTTTTTATGGTATATGTATGAATATTTTACGTTTATGCTCTATTTGTCATTCACGGAGGACATAGTGATATCCAATTATTAAGAAATCATGCCTGCACTTTAACTGGCACATTTATTGCATTTAAACGAGAAAATTATATGAACAAATATGTTACGTTAATAAATTAATTTACTAATAGGAGGCATTGAATGAAAAGAAAATTAGCTGTTTCATCGATGTTGTTATTTGCCATCTTTACATTTACAGGCATGAGCCATGCTCAAAAATTCAGGCTTAAACTCAGTGGAGGCTACGGTACAATGACTACAGGAGATTACAACACCTTTGGAGCGGGCCTAGACGACCGGCTTAGAACTCTGGAGGCGTTAGGAGCCACAACCGAAGGTGAATTCAACAAGATCAATCCGGGGTTTGAGTATGAAGCTGAATTCATACTGAGCTTACCTGCAGGCTTTGGAGTCGGAGTTGGATTTGGATACATTCAGAGAAGTGAAATGACTGAATTGAGCGCGTCAATACCGCTGGTTGGAAGCGCCTCAGCATCTATTGACCCCAAGATCAAAGCTATTCCTATAAATATAAGCGCTTATTACTTTACTCCCGGCGTTGCTCCCTTAAAGCTCTTTGTATATGGAGGTATTGGTTATTATTTTGGGACACTGACAACTGATATAAGAGAATCTTCAACACCTCCACCATTCTGGTCCGATCAAGAAGGGAAGTTAAAAGACCAGAGCTTTGGATTACACGGGGGAATGGGTCTGGAGTTTGAAGTAGCTCCCAGGATCGCTCTTTTCATCGAGGGGCGAGCAAGATACTGTAAACTAAAGAGCTGGAATGGAGATGCGACCTATGAAGATTCCGATGGATTTACAGGCGCTGAGGCAGGATTAATGTGGTACTTTGAAGAACTCGACCAAAATTATGGTTCTGGCGAATGGTTCCCAGGGATCACGATAGCCACAGGTCCACCCACAAGTCCCGATATTAGAAACGCAAGGAAATTCGAAGTTAATCTTTCAGGCGTCTCCTTAAGGACAGGGATAAGAATAAAGTTTTAAGGAAAAAATAGCCCAAGCCAACAAACACAGAGATTTGAACTCCCGACTTTCTAACTCGTAGTCACACTGACTGTCTCTTTTAACTTCGGGAAGCCAGGGCTTTAAAAATGGGGCCTGACCCCATTTCTTGTGGCCTCATTTCTTGTGGCTCCATTTCTTTTTACATTTTTTATTAGAGGAAAATTCTCGCAAATTTGTTTAAGATTCGATAGACTATCTAGAGAAAAGGACAGAATGGCATTGAATAGGGAGAGGGACAGTAGGAGTAGCAACAATACACTGAAGAATATTTCAACTCAATCAAGGCTAATTTTTGTCCTAGGTCCTTGTCTGCTGTTTTTTCTTTTTATCTCTACCATGCCTGGTAAAACAGGGGGAAAGATGCAAGAATCCAAGCCTACTCTTCCCAAGACTGTCGGTGTCTGGACAAGACCCGATTCACCCCAACTCGTCACTGCCAAAAATATATTTGATTACATGGATGGTGCTGGGGAGCTCTATATCGGCTATCGCCTTGACCACCTAGAATCCTACGAGTACAAGACTCAAAACCAGAATAACATCCTGGTTGAACTTTATTTCATGAAAACATCTGACGATGCTTTTGGCCTGCTTTCGCTGGATTGGGAAGGTGAACCAGTGGAGCTGGCGGGTGAAACTGAGCAGATGGCGGGCGAACCAGTGCGTTCGAACAAATCACTGCAGTCAAAGGCGACAGCTGAAAGCTCCTCCTGGCCCAGGGCACTCTACGGCGAGGGATTGTTGCGGCTCTGGTCGGACACTATCTACGCCAGGATTATGGCTTCCCAGGAAACGCCAGAATCGAAGGAGGCTGTTCTGGCACTCGGTCGCTCCATTATCAAAGACTGCGGGAGCCCTCACCTGCCGAAACTACTACAAAAACTTCCGGACTCTTTCCCTGAGGACTGGGTGCTTGGCAAGGACAGGACAAGCTACTTCCGCTCTCATCTGGTGCTTAATTCCATTTATTATCTCGGACAGGAAAATATGCTTGACCTGGATCTTAACTCAGAGGCAGTCACTTCGCCCTACGAAAAGAAGGATTCAGACGGGAAAAAACGCATTCATTTCCTTTTAGTAAAATATCCTGATTATAAACGTGCTCGCCAGGCGCTTCGAATATGTTTCTTATCGAGGACGGCTGGCTGGGTTATAAAATCAAGGATAATACAATAGCCTTTATTTTTGAATGTCCTGACCAGAAGACTGCAAGGACAATCATTAATCAAATATGAAAGCATTTAAGCCAAAAGGAGGTATTGCATGCCACATAAAAGAAAATCACTAACTCGAAGAGATTTTCTCCGAGGAACTCTCGGCGCAACGGTGGGCACATCCCTGATAGGAACGAAGTGGTTGAGAGCAGGAGGAAAAGCAGCCGGCTCAAGTTTGGTAACCGTTGTCCGCGACAAAGGTGCCATGGATGCCAGCAACAATGTCAATCCCGAAGTCTTGAAGACCATGCTCGACCAGACTTTGATCATGCTAACGGGTAAAAAGACTACCAAGGATGCCTGGCTTAGCCTTGTCAAGCCCGAAGACACTATCGGCCTGGTCCCCACGCCACATCTCAATCCCACTCACCAGGAAGTGGTGGATGCTGTCAAAAGTTCGCTCATCAACGCTGGAATTCCTGAGGACAAAATCTTGAATGCTCAGGGAGGTCCAGATAAACCTGAAGCCTGTACAGCTCTGATTGCTCTCCCCGCTCTCAAAGCCCACTGGTTGACAGGAATCGGGACGGTTATGAAAATCTATATTCTCTACTCAGGAAAGCCCAGCAACTACCATGATGAAAGCAACTCCAAACTGGGAGAGATATGGAACCTGCCGTTTGTCAAGGGAAAGACCCGTCTCGTTCTCGTCGATGCGCTTCATCCCCTCTGTGATAAAGGGCCCCAGGTTAATCCCCGATACAAATGGGCTTATAATGGCTTGATCGCGGGAACAGACCCTGTGGCTGTGGATACGGTCTGTCTGCGCATCATCACAGAAAAAAGGAAGGAAATAAGAGGAGAGCCTTGGCCTCTCAGCCCTCCCCCACTCTGTGTAGAGGCGGCAGATAAGGTCTACGGTCTGGGAACGAGCAACTGGGACAAAATCAAAGTTGAGCTTTCCGGCTGGAAGGAAGGCCTGCTCTTAGGCTAAATCCTCTTTTTTTACATTTGTCACCCATAGAGGACAGAGAAAAACCTTCTAATTTAGAAATCACTCTGAAATTTTATTGGCACATTTATTGCACAGAAGTTATCCAGAAGGAGAAGTTATATGGGTAGAAAAGTTATATTATCTTAGTAAAGGAGGCTATTATGAAGAAGTTCTGGGTGATATTATTGATCTTGGTTTTTATTTCCTGTGTCAAGCAAACAATTAAACAAGAGGCGACATTTCTAGAGAACCATACTTTTGAGGAAGTGTGGAACGCATCAATTAAAGCTGTTAATGATATTGAGTTTATCGTAGATAGCATGGACAAAGATGCCGGATTTATCGCAGCTGAAAGAGGAAGGCATGTTTTTGAGAAAGCTCCACCAAGGCTAGCAGTTATGATCAAAGAAGTAGGTGGAAAGGTCTATGTTGATTGTAAAGTTCTTCAGAAAGAGCAGTATATTGATTTGGGAGGAACAGGAAAAAAGACGGTCCGCAGGTTTATGATAGCCTTGAATCAGAATCTCAATAGGTAATTTCAGATCCAGGGGGACGTTCCCTAAAGTACTATGCTTGTCTAGAGTTTAGCGGGCTTCCCCCATTTTATTATCAGAATCGTCGGCGCGGTAATTTATCCTTCTTGTTGATTGGGTTTGCATCCATGGTCCACATACCGCGACCGTGGGTAGCAATCACGATGATATTGTCTCGGGGATGAATGATCAGGTCATGAACAAAGGTTGAAGGCAGGTTACCTCCCAGGATATTCCACGTTTTGCCGCCATCTGTGGTTACATAAACGCCGATATCGGTCCCGACATAGAGGATGTCTTTGTTTGCCGGGTCTTCCTTGATAACATTAACCGGTCCAGAGGGAATGTTTCCGGAAATATCAACCCAGGTTTTGCCGTAATCAGTTGATTTCCAGACGTAGGCGGCAAAATCATCATCCCGTTTTCCGTTCTGGGTCATGTAGACTGTACTCAGGTCATAAGCTGAAGCAACTATTTCGGACACCCATTTTTGATAAGGCAATCCCATCATGATTTCCTTCCAGGTTTTACCGCTATCCATGGTGACATAGACTTTGCCGTCGTCGGTGCCGACATATATCAGGCCGAATTTTAGGGGAGATTCGGAAATTGAAAAAATCGTATGGTAAGGGATATCCCCCATTTCAGACTTTGTGTTATAAGTCAGGTCATTACTGATTCTTTCCCATGAGTCTCCGCGGTCCCGCGAACGGAAAAGATACTGCATTCCATGATAGATCGTGTTGGAATTGTGAGGAGAGATGATGAAGGGCGCTACCCATTGTCCTCGCAACTTTGGCTCGTTTTCGTACTGCCGGGGAAGTATGCGTTTCTCTCCTTCTCTACCTGGGATGCTTAGGTCAGTTCTGTTAATGCGCCCGTAGAAACTAGCAGAATAGACGATATTCGGATTCGTGGGATCTATGGCGTGACTACTGCCTTCACCGCCAGGCGCCCGCTCAAAATCCATCGTAGGGATCTTATCTCGACCCTGGCTGAGGTCGATAACACCTCTGTAACTGTTGTGATCCTGCATGGAACCATAGACGCGAAACGGCGTATCCATGTCGTAAGCGATATTAAAAAACTGGCACACTGGCAGGTTATGAGTAAATTGCTTCCAGGTTTTGCCCTTGTCATAGGAAATCACGATACCGCCGTCGTTGACATTGACGATGTAGTTGGAATTGCCGGGATCTATCCACAGGCCGTGATGATCACCGTGCATTCCCCGCAGCTCGCGGAAAGTCTTTCCGCCATCTTCAGACACACTCAACGGAACTCCCATGATGTAGACAGTGTTTTCATCATTGGGATCAACACGCATCTGGCCGAACACCCAGCCATATGTGTTAGAATGGCGCATCATGTAGCTTTTCATCTCTGGAGTCAAACCGCTTACCTCTGTCCAGTTTTCACCCTTGTCATCGGAGCGGTAGAGAGTTGCTCCTTTTATGATACCGCAGGAGGGAAGCCCGTAGGTACTAGCTCTTTCTTCCTCTGTCGGTTCCCGGCCAAACTCATAACTGTCAACAAAAGCATAAACAACGTTGGGTTTGGACAGACAAAGATCAATACCGATCCTGCCCCTGTAATTTGGCTGAGGCAGCCCTTTGTTTATGGGTTTCCAGGTTTTGCCTCCGTCGGCTGTCCTGTAAATTCCGCTTCCTTTGTAATCGGATTCATTCCTGGGATCGTTCCATTTCTTGCGCATCCGTTGCCATGTGGAAGCATAAAGCGTATTGCTGTCAGAAGGATCCATGACGAGGTCATTGGCTCCGGTTTCCTCATCGACATAAAGAATCTTTTCCCAGCTCTTACCGCCGTCCACTGTCTTGTAGATCCCGCGTTCCTTGTTGTTGGTCCACTCGTGACCAGAAGCAGCTACGTAAACAACATCAGGGTTTTTAGGATGAATGACGATTCGGGCAATCGTATGGGTTCCAACAAGCCCCATGTGCTGCCAGGTCTTGCCCGCATCTGTTGACTTGTATACTCCCGAACCCGCCATCGAGCTCCTGAAGATGTTTGGCTCACCGGTTCCGATCCAGACGATATCATTGTTTGATGGAGCAAGGGTGACATCTCCGATCGAGGTTGATGCCTCCTGGTCAAAGATCGGCTCCCAAGTGGTTCCCTCGTTTTCCGTTTTCCAGACTCCTCCGGATGCGGTGGCCACATAAATCGTGTAATTTTTTCCCTTCGGGGTAACGACTGCGATGTCAGTGCATCTTCCACTCACGTTTTTTGGACCGAGATGCTGCCACTTCAAATCTTTGAACCGAGTGTTCTTTTTCATCTCTACATGCTGGCTGAACCATTTCATCCTGAGTGCTGGGTCAGTGGAATGGATTCTTTGAGGTGTTTTGGCCTTTTTGCCTGGGAGAGGAGAAGTAAAGAAAGTCAAGGCCAAGATAAAAACACATAAAAATGCTGTCGCACGGTAAAATTGCTTTTGAGAAATCATATCTCCTCCTTATTATTACTTTTGAGCTTTATTAATACAAACGCAATTATTCCACTGTCATCGCGAGGAGCGAAGAAGATTCCTTCGCTTGTCATTGCGAGCCCCAAAGGGGCGAAGCAATCTCATAAGAGGAAGAGATTGTCGCGCTTCGCTCGCAACGACGGATTGCCACGCCCTTTCAGGGCTCGCAATGACATTGTAAAAATATATATTGCGTTTATATTAATACTTTTAACCTTTAGACGATTAAAATACTTGGCTAATTTTAGAGAGAACAAGAAATTATTTCAACATAATTAAAACATTTTTTGCAAAAGAAAATTATGGATGAAGAATTTTTAAGGATCTGCCGATTATTTTTCCAAGCCTATTTTCTCCAACAACTCGGCAAACCTCGGGTCCGATCGCAAGCTGTCTAATTCTGGTTCCACCTTGAGATAAATCAGCATATGATCGCCTTTCTCATAGGCCTCTTCTAACCATTTAAATGCCTTATCTTTCTGGCCAAGCCCAGCATAAATTAATGCCATAAGGGTTGGAGCAACATACTCTAGCTTCGATAGCTCCTCCAACTTGCCGATTATATTCATGGCTTCGTCTTTCCTGCCTGTCACTGCATAGACGTGACCTATCAATGCTAAGTCGACCGCGTTTTCTACTGATAGGGTCATCGATTCTTGAAACTCCTCTACGGCTTCCTCGTACATCCCTTTTTGTACATATGCCATTCCAAGGTAGTAGTGAAGCACGTTGAAGCCCGGGTCCATCTCAATCCTACTCTTGTAATGTTCTATGGCTTGGTCATAACGGCGGGCATGATACAAGACGAATCCCACATTTGCGTTTATAATTAAAGAATGAGGATCGAGCTCCTGGGCGATTTTAATCTCTTTGATAGATTCGTCATGCCTTCCTACCAGCATTAGATAATATGCATACCAGTGGTGAGCTGTCGCATAGCCAGGGTTGAGCTCTATGGCCCTCTTGAATTCTTTCTCTGCCTCTTCCCATTCCCAAAGGTTCCACTTAATAGCTGCTAATGAAGTGTGAGCTTCGGCAAGCGTATCATCTATTTCCAAGGCCTTAAGCGCTACCTCTTTTCCTTTCGAGAAAGCTTCTTTTGGCGGCAAAGGAAGGTACCATGGAAGAATATAATATAAATCGGCCATTCCTGCATAAGCCAAAGCATAATCCGGATCTTTTTCGATTGCCTGCTCGAAATACTCAAGAGCTTTCTTCAAATCCTCTCCGGTCCTCTTGTTCCATAAGTATCTGCCCTTCAGGTAGAACTGATAAGCTTCTGGATTAATAGGGTGGACCTGTGCAAGCCGCGCCTGCTCCTCTGGGCTCACCACTACCTTGATCTCCTTAGCAATCGACCTAGCCAGCTCTCTTTGTAGAGCCAGTATATCGCGCAAATCGCGCTCATAGCTATCATTCCACACAAGCCGGTCCTTCCGTGCTTCTATTAACTGGGCCCTGATTCTCACCTGCTCGCCAACGAGAAGCACCGATCCTTCTACTACCGCACTCACGTTCAGCTCCCTGGCTATATCTGGCAATGACTTATCTGTTCCTTTGTATCGCATCACCGAAGTGCTTGAAATTACGCGGCGCAAGGCACTAATCTTGCCCAACTCGCCAATCAAGGCTTCGGTCATCCCGTCGGCTAAGTATTCCTGCCCAGGATCTCCAGAGAGGTTCTTGAGCGGCAGCACTGCAATCGAATCTATAGCTTGCTGTCGGCCTTTAAATAGACTTATTCCTCCTGCAATGAGCAAAATAATAAGCGCAGCAATCCCCCCGTATATAACGGGTTTCTTCCGCTTAATTTCACTAATTTTCCATTTTTTAATCTTTCTCTTAAGTGCAATCCTCTCTTTAATGGGAATGTCTTTTTCTATCCTGGCTAGCTCAGAGGCCACCTCGACTACACTCTGATGCCTCTTTGCCTTATCCTTTTCCAAACACTTAAGAATCACCTGGCTTAGATCCGAAGGCAGATGAGCATTGAGCTCCTGAGGATTGCAAGGTGCTTCTGTCTTATGCTTCACGGCGACGCTTAGCGGAGTTTCTCCTTCAAAAGGAACCCTGCCTGTCGCCATTTCATAAAGAATTACTCCCAAAGAATAGATATCAGACTTCTGGTCTGCTTCTTTGCCTTCCACCTGTTCAGGCGACATGTACTCAGGCGTCCCTATCATCACTCCTTCACCTGTTATCCCTTTTGTCTTAAGGGAGCGGGCTATCCCAAAATCCATTATCCGGGTATTCCCCTCTTTATCGAGCATGATGTTCTGCGGCTTTAAATCCCTATGAACAACTCCCAATTTATGAGCCTCAGCCAACCCCTCGCACACTTGCTTACCAACATTAACAACTGCCCCCACGCTCAATTGGCCTGCCATTCTAATCATGCTTTTTAGATCTTCACCTGGCACATATTCCATGGTGATGTAATATGTGTTTTCCTCTTTATTGAGGTCATACATACGGCAGATGTTTTTGTGAGAAATATCGCGGGCTATCTTTAGCTCGTTTCGGAAACGCTCGATCGTTTTTTTATCAGAAGCCACTTCAGGCTTTATGAGTTTTAGGGCTACTTTAGTATTGATCTCCTTATCCAGAACCTTATAAACTTTGCCCATACCACCTTTGCCCAGTTCTTCGATAATCTGGTATCGGCCGGCAAAGAGAGAGCCTGTGGTCAGCTCTTCTTTGGGTGTTTCAAGGGTTTCTGTGAGAGGAGCAGAGATTTCTTCTGAGGGTTTAAGTGGTGCTGCACACTTACCGCAGTAAAGAGTATCATCAGGGTTTTCAAAGCTACATTTAGAGCACTTCATACCCGTAGTTTTTCCCACTTCATATTTGGCAAAAGAATAACAATTAACGAGAAAAGAGTCAATCAGTCTCTGGTTATCAATTCTTTCAATCTTTTGTAGATTTTTTTCTATGTCCTACAGATATCACTATAATTATGAGTTGCTTTCCCTTTAGTCGATAAATAATCCTATAGTCTGAAGTTCTTAAGGAGTATAGTCCTGCTAACTCATAAGATAATGGCTGATAATTAATATCAATAATTAATCTTAACTCCCATGATATAAAACATGAAAGCCCATTTATCGCTTATTTCATCGATTCTTTTTGTCGTGCTGCTGGCTCCGTGTCCAGACCGAGTTTCAATCCTGATTAGCACCGGATTGTTGCCGCTGTGTTTTTCCTGAAGTTCAGCAATGAATTTAAAGGAATGAGCCGGAACCACGCGGTCATCGTGATCAGCAGTGGTTACCAGAGTAGCGGGATAAGCAGCCCCTTCTTTGATGTTGTGCAGCGGCGAATAGGCGTAAAGATTTTTAAAATTCTCCTCCTCATCACTTGAACCGTATTCTACAGCCCAGCCCCAGCCAACGGTAAATTTATGGTAACGCAGCATATCCATAACCCCTACTGCCGGAAATGCCACCTTGTACAAATCCGGTCTTTGAGTCATACAGGCCCCCACAAGCAAACCGCCGTTTGAGGCTCCGGCAATAGCCAGTTTATCTTTGGATGTGTACTTTTCATTTATCAGATATTCAGCAGCAGCTATAAAATCATCGAACACATTTTGCTTGTCAAACAGCATACCCGCTCTATGCCAGTTCTCGCCGTATTCGCCCCCGCCACGGATATTAGGCACGGCATAAACTCCCCCGTTCTCCAGAAGGACGATAAGGGTGGGACTGAAGGAGGGAAGGATGCTTATGTTGAAACCACCGTATGCATAGAGGTAAGTGGGATTACTGCCGTTCAATTTCAATCCCTTTTTATGAACAATGAACATCGGAACTCTTGTGTCATCCTTGCTTTGGTAAAAGACTTGCTTGGCAACATAATCCTCAGGGTCAAATTTGACCTCGGTTTTATGAAAAACTTCTGTTTTCCCGCTTGAGATATCATATTTGTAAATTGTGGGGGGAGATGTGAAGGAGGTAAATGTATAGAATAAAATTTTATCACCTCTTTTCCCGTAAAAACCGTAAGCGTTTCCAAGACCCGGCAGTTCAATTTCTTTCACGAATTTTCCTTGTAGGTCATGCTGGGAAACTCTAGTATTGGCATCTTTAAGATAGCTACAAAACAACTGGCCGCCCGCTGTATTGGCCCTGCGCAAAACATCTGGTTTTTCGGGAATGATGGTCTGCCAATTTTCTTTGTCTGGCTTTTTGGGGTCCATAAGAATGACTTTATAATTGGGAGCATCCGTGTTGGTGAAAACCAGGAATTTATCTCCGATGTTATCGACGACATAGCTGTCGAACTCAAATCCCTTGATCAGGAGTTGAAATTTCATGTTTTTTACGGAGAGTTCTTTATAATAAAGTTCGTTACCATGGGTTCCTTCAGAGATATTCAAAAACATGTATTCTTCGCCTTCGGTGACATCTACCCCTTTATACCGAAAAGGATGTTCTCTATCCTCATAAACGAGTTTATCTTTATCCTGAGGATCGCCAAGTTTGTGGTAGAATATTTTTTGAAACTTGTTCCTGGCTGTTAATTCCTGACCTTTCTCCGGCTTGTCATAGCCGCTGTAGTAAAACCCGTTGCCGTGCCAAGAGGCGCGGGAGAATTTCACCCATTGGATGCGGTCAGATAATTCTTTTTTGGATTTAAGTTCCATTACTCTAAGCTCCCGCCAATCCGAGCCTGCTTCGGACCGGGAATAAGCCACATGCCGATTGTCTTTGGAAAAACCGACTAGGTCGATCCCCACTGTGCCATCCGGAGACAATTTGTTAGGGTCGATGAATACTTCTGGCTCACCATCCAATCCCTTTTGAATGTAGAGCACAGATTGATTCTGCAGCCCGTCGTTTTTTTCGAAGAAGTAATACTCTCCTGCTCTGAAAGGCGATGAATACCTGGGATAGTTGTAAACTTCGGTTACCCGCAGGTGAATTTTTTCCCTGAAGGGAATTTCCTCTAAATAGGCAAAAGTAACCTTGTTCTGCTCCTGGACCCAGTTTTTTACTTCTTCCGCATTGTCATCTTCCAGCCAGCGATAGGGGTCTGCAACTTTGGTGCCGAAATAGTCATCCACCTGGTCGCCTTTTTGGGTAACCGGATATGTCGGCGCCGGCTGGATTTCTTTTTCAGCGTGCTGCTGGCAGGCTGGTAAGAAAGCAAACGATAATAAAATAATAAGGACTAGAATTTTTTTTCGCATTCTTTCCTCCTTTAGGGGACGTTCCCTCAGGAACCACCCTTTACTATCAAAATAAATAGACTGCAGAGTCGGCCAGGGTGGCACGTTGGGGAAAGGCCTCCTTCTTTCATGTTGATAATCTTTATTATCACAACAAAAAATAGGCGTCAATTATAAAATATAAGATAGCTTAAAAAACTAGACTGTTGTACTAGCTCAATAATTCAGTAACGCTTTTATAATGTCATTGCGAACGGAGTGAAGCAATCTCATAAAAAGAGAGGCATTTTCCCCTAA
>SMTZ1_10020419_pt1 | contig 14517 bp, 8 predicted proteins | sample DeeMarSWOR136_30_FD_25667 | JGI IMG/M metagenome (IMG submission 25667) | reverse complement strand
GTCTTTGGCGTATTCACGTGTGTAACTGCAGTATAGGCAGCTGCCTATGCATCTTCTGGTGCACCGCCACGTAACCATGTACAAAGGTGCTTTTTTTGAAGCCATCAAGGTCACAAGCAAATTTAGATAAGCCTTTGCGAATATAAGAGTTACGATAAAAAAATCGATTTTAACATCATTATGGAGAGAATCTTAAAGGCGCAGAACTGCCTCAAAAGTAGCTTCGCTCGTCCTCTTTATGGGAAAGTCGCTGCAAAATTTAAACCACACAGGCTTTCTTTTTCAAGATCAAAGTCAAAGTTTACTTTGGGAAAGTCTTATAAAGTTACCATTCCACATTGAGGACATATTACAATCGAGGAGATTGTGTATAGAAATGTCTAAACCAAAAGAGTATTCATGGATGACCAAAGATAAACTTATGATGTACACCTTCGTTGCGCTCCTGATACTTGTCGGCGTGTCAGCTATTTCATGGTGGCCCACCTCTATTATAGCATCTGCAATTGCTGTTTTGATTGCTGTCGCTATAGATTTTCTGAGTTCAAAAGTACGTCGTGGTGGTCAGTTGAATACTATGTCCGCAGCTGTATTCGGTTTAATTGTTGCCCTTTCATACTCTCTCGGCACTCCTTTTATGCACGGAGAAGCGGTTCCAGCAGTGGAAGCGCCTGATGCATATCTCTACGTTGCGCTTATCACTTCTATTGGGATGGTGCTGTTCAAAAAACTTCAAGGTCTAGCAGGCAGAAAATACGTAAACCCAGCTGCAGCTGCAAAGCTCTTAGTCTTTGCTCCATTGTTTAACACGGTGTTAATAGCCCAAGATCACCTGACGACCGGTCTCTTACAAATGTGGACACTGGCAGGACCACTAGGTTACACAGTCATAAACAATAACGGTGTAGCTTCTTTCGCCGCTTATCCTGCTACCACTACGTCCTCCGATGTGTTCTATCTTTTGTTATTGCAGAAATATCACGGGTGGATCGGCGGAGCTTCAAGCCTCGCAGTCATCATTGTTGGAATAGCATTATTTGTCGTTTGTCGCAAATATATTAAATGGAGAATAACGGCAAGCTACCTTGTAACCGTTGCATTACTTGCATTTGCTTTCAGCCTCATGTACGGTGATGGTGATCTTTTCTTAAGAGCGGCTTATCATCTATTCATCGGAAGCTCGATCTTCTTAGCGTTCTTCATGGCTACTGATCCTGCAACCACCCCACTAACATATACGGGGCAAGTGATATTCGGTGTAGGCTTAGGTGTACTATCATTGCTAATCCAAACGTACATGAGCTTCTTCGGAGGCGGAATCCTAGCTTTGATTATAATGAATCTGACGACGCCCTTTTTGGACAAGATCGGCTTGCTGACTGTCAGTGAGGGAAAATGCGAAATAACAAAAATGCCAAAGGCCAAAGTTTTTACGACCATTAAAACTACTGAATGCATTCGTTGTGGTGTTTGCATGAGGGTTTGTTGCCATCTTCTGAGTCCAATACTAATCAAAAAAGCGTTCGAAAAAGGCGATGTAAAGGAACTGAAAAAACTTAGAGCTGATCTATGCGAAGGGTGTGGCCATTGTGTCTTCGTGTGCCCAGCAAGGATCGATATCAGATCAGCCAACCTCAGAGCCAACGCCTTATTGCGCAAACAAAAGTAAAGCCTCAACCTCAGCATTCCTTCTTTTTTTAGAATTCTTAATATTTGGGCCTCTCTATCTCAATTAAATTCTGTTTTCCAAACAAGCTAGTTGAGGGAATACCAAAAACAGCTTTAATATTCTCACATAAATCTTGGAGCGGTCTACCCCTTTTCAATTGCAAAAGGGTTTTATATTCCATTCAATTTTTTGGTAATGGGATCTCAAGGATCAAACTCATTAACGCGCCCAAATGCAATAGAGAAAAAGGGATAAAAACTGAGGAAGTTTAAGCTAAGTGACGTTCTTTACGGCTTAATTGCACTACCTCATTGGCGGTATAATCATCATCTGCCTTTCCACTATACATATCTCCAGCAGCTTCATGTCTTCTGACGTTCCCACCCGGTATCGCTGCAGCTGAAATAATAATTACAGTGGCAATCACTTTGTTCTTAGGCTCGATTTGAAATAAATGGGCTGAAGGAAATGCAAGCTTTTTGTTGGGAACCCTATGTATTATCTTGGCAATGCAAGCTACGTTGTGGAGAAGAAATAACAAGTAGCGACTTCACGCTTTCTTCGTCTAGAATTGTGAAAGCCTATCGGAAGAAAATCAGCGGGTTATTTGAATTATCAACGCTCGCTGCCCTGTCCTCCAAAAAAGAAGAGAGAAGATTTTTTCGTATTGTTAAGATTGACTCAATGCGCTTAGTCTACTTTGTACCAGAATGCAACTTTAGCGGCGATTGCAGCGAATAGACCCCAAACTCCGTAAATCGCAATGTAAACGAAGTATGAAAAGCTTAGTGCGTCCCAAAAGGCCGCTCCTTCCAATCCTGCATACGCTGGGGAAAACCAAATGTAGGTCTGGGTGACAAATATTGTTACGACTATAATAGCCACTATTGTAGCAATTAAGATGTGCTTAAAGCTTTTAGAACCTCGCATGCGGTAGTGCTCCATTATGGCTCCAGCTATGTATCCGGCCAACATGCCGCCTACAATTAAACCGAGCCAATCTGGGGTCGGAGTAAAAGCTCCCGGAATATTGGCGTAATATGCTGCCATGCTTAGTGTAAAGAGTAAACTTAAGAGAAATCCTGATGCGCCTCCAGCCCACTTGCTCTGAACCACACCAAAAAATACTGGGATAGCACAAGTGAGCAAGCCTTCAGTGATACCAAAGGTTATTATGTACTGTAGCGGTACTTCCGGTCCTCCCCAGAGCCATTCTGGGAAAGATATATGTATCGTAGCCAGAAAATCCTCTATCGCCGTCGGAACAAGCATTATCACCACGCCTATAATGATCGGCAAGACGATAGCAAGTGACCACTCGCTGAAGATCAAACCCAACAATCTATCTACTGCTTTCGACAAGCCCTCTCACCTTCTGTATCGTCTATTTAAGCTATGAATTAATAAGCTTTGCTGTAATAATGTCAATAATCGCCAAGGTATTCACGTAGTACGGAATTATGCTTGGCGGACACACCTAAATTATATCACACCTTTTTTATCTCTAAAAAGTCCAAAATGATACTGCAAATTTCACCTTTATCTATTGAGATAGAAATTCAGAAGCAACTATAAGGAAAACTTATGTGAAGCTTTTTAACATACGACTGCAGCTATCAAGAACGGGCATTTCATCACGTAACGGCTTTTATATAAACTCGCTGTCTCATGAGGTTTGATGAGAGTAAAAATTGCGCATTCAATTTAGCAAGTTGGCTTTGGCGCGAATTCCCACGCGATGTTTCCTTTCCATATGTCGCCGAGTTTCGTTATCCTGATCTCTTTATCGTCAATTTCGATTAAATCTTTTTCTTTCAATCTCCGAAGTTGTTGCGGGAAAACTTCTTCCGGCTTTTTCCCGAACTTCTGCATAAATTCCTCTTTACTTACTGGTAATCGCAGGTAAAGCCTCGTCATCGTCCTTCTCATCATGTCTTCAAGCGTGGATTCTGAAAGCCTACTAATCGGCAGTCTTCCAGCGTTGACAGCTACTATGTACTCATTTATGTCTTCAAGGTTGGAATATGAAAATTTTTGAAGATACCCCATGAAGCACCCAGCGCCCGTTGTCAGTATGCCTCCCCAAGGCCAACCGTTCAGGCAATTCTCCCTGAAATGCCACTCTACTCTACTGAAGCGGTCGTGACCAACAGCTCTGTAGCCTGCTTCAGTCAACAGCTTATAGGCAGTTAAGTACTGTTGTTTCTCGTATTCCGCGTTTCCCTGCGGAGGAGCAATTCCCCTTTCGATCATTTTTTCAAGTGGAGTACCTGGATCCACATGCAATGAATAGGCGTCAATCTCAACGTCCAGCTCTATAGCCTTTTTCAGCGTGTCGATCCAGCTTTCCATTGTTTGGCCTGGAAGATTATACATTAGGTCCACGCATACGCACAAACCGAGTTTCTTAGCGTGCCTGATGCCTTTTTCCACGTTTTCCGCTGTGTCCGGCAAGCATAGCATTTTCCTGAGCTTATCGTCGAAGGTTTGAGCACCCACATCCAGCTGGTACACGCCATAAGCTGCGAGCTTGTCGATTTTGTTTAGCGCAAGCGTTTTCGAGGAACCCGAGACTTTGATGAAGTATTCCTCGTTGGTAGTGAACCGTTCTTTGCAGAAGTCAATAAGGTCGATCATCTGTTCAGCCGAAAGGACGCTTGGTGTTCCACCACCCAAAACTATTTCATCGAACACGCTTGTTTTCACGTATTTTGCTTGAGCGTACAGGCTCAACTCTTTTTTCAGCGCTTTAAGGTACATCTCTATATTCGCTTTGCTAGTGGGTGTGGTCGGAAAATAGCAGAAGGCGCATCTTGAGTCACACAGGGAAATCCAAGGTTGTAGCTCCATCAATCGCTTCGAAGTATTCTCGGTTGACAAAAACTCCATAAACGACTTGTACGTTTCAGGCTTAATGTCCGGGTAATCTCTGTAAGTGTAGGGCGGCCAATTCTCCCTTGAATCGTAAACGTTTGATTCTTTCTGTCCAAGCACTGGAGTTTTTTTCATCGTTAGCTTCCTCGGTTTACATGTTTAAAACCGTTCGATAACATAATAAAGTTTCCGTCCAAAACCTCAATTCTCAAAAACCACTGCCAGTGACTTGGAATCTTGATTTGACTTTAAACATACAAGCTCAAGTAGCTCTTCCAAGGAGAGTAGTTGGCAAATCGAAGGTGAGACGGCATGGAAGCTATATCTTACTGGGCCTTCAAGACTGGTTTGTTTCTCGTAGTGCTTTTCTGGTTTTCTTTCACGATCTATCAACTTGGCAAGGTAATATTCAACGGTATAGACATACCTTTTACAGACGTGCCTGCAACAATCGGGCTTAGTTTCAGAGCTGCCGCAGGGTTCATCGCGTTGATAACTACCCTCTTTTACATGGTTAAGAGAGACATGTCTTCGCCTGAAGCGCTAACTTCTATGCGTTGGATTATGCTGCTTGAGGCAGTCTATTGGTTTTCTCTATTTCCATCCGCAATCTGGGGTTTTCAGGCTAGTTTCCCGATGTACTCGCGGGATTTGTTCATTATTGGAACGGGGGTGCCCTGTCTGACGTCATCAGTGGTCATACCTGTTGCTTTGGGGGCGCTTTTCGTGAAGCTAAGTGCGAAAAAACCAGCTGAAGGAGCGATTAAGTGGGGGTTGATTGCAGGCACAGCGTACATTTTCGTATTGTGGTTGACTTATACAGCGCAGTGGTGGAGCGACGTAATCCTGAGCGGCATCGGCTTCATAAGTCTTTATCCAGTAACCATCTTTGGCTTTGCTCTCACAGCTGGCGGTCTCCTTTTGCTCAAGCTGTACGCTGGGGTTTACACAAAGAGATCATTTGGAACAGACGCTTTGACAAGGCTTAACCTGAAAAAAGCTGGCGCAATCGTAACAGCCCTCGGTTTGTACTTTGACGTGTCATTACTCTCTTTACTCTTGTTTGGAAGTCCAATCGGAGGGAGCATATCGTACACGTTTTTCGTGTTTCACAACATTGACTTGTGGCTCCTTTCGTTGCCCCTCGTTGGTTTACCCTTGATCCTTTGCGAAAAACGCGATGCTTGATACATTATCCCCTTTGCGGCATCGCAATTGTAGATGACAAGTGCAGTTGCTTAAAGGTTAGACCCCGGCTTTGGCTCGCCAGAGGAGGTAATTCACCGCGGTTTGGGCCATTATCTTGCTGTACAAGTTTCCTTTCAAATATCCTTTTACAGCGTGGCGGACAATGTACCGCAGCGTGTAGAACTTGTCGTAAAAGTTTTTTCTCATCTTGGCGATCTCTTCAGCAGGCAAAAGAGGGTCCTCAAAGATAGGATGCATTGTGTTGTACAAGGGCCAGTCCTCCGACATTTTCCATCCGTTACTTTCTACTAGAGCGCGGAGTTCCGTTCCTGGGTAAGGCGTTGCATGACATAACCACACATCATCGGGCTCGACTTTACGTAGGAAGTCAAGAGTTTGCTGCAAGGTTTCTTTTGTTTCACCAGGATACCCTAAGATCACAGACACGGTGACGAACATGCCGACTTCTTTTGCCCATTTAATCGCGTTTTCACATTGTTCGGTTGAAACTCCCTTCTTTAGGGCGTCTCGGATTCTTTGGCAGCCAGATTCCACGCCGAAGCACACCTCGTTGCATTGCGCAGTCCTCATCTTAGCCAAGATTTCTTTGGTAACCGTATCAGCTCTGGTTCCGCAACCCCACGGAAGGCGTATCTTTCTCTCTATGATTCCGTCGCAGATTTCAAATATCCTCTTCCTGTTAAACGTTAACGTGTCATCTTGGAATGATATACCTTCAGCCCCATACTCGTCTCTTAGCCACTCAAGCTCATCCAGCACGTTCTTTGGACTTCGTGCCCTAAACCTTGCACCAAACATTTGAGATGCTGCACAAAAAGAACATTGAAAGGGGCATCCCCTGCTGCTCATTATTGGAAGAAGCTTTCTTCCAAGAATCCTGTATTTCTCTATGGGAATATACTTGTAGGCGGGGCGCGGCAACGCATCAAGGTTTTGAATATAAGGTCTATTAGGCGTCTGAATAATTTGATCGTCTTTCCTAAAAGTTATGCCTTTAACGTCCTCAAGTTTCGGTAGATCGGGCAATTGTTTTACGAGTTCTAATAGAGTTTCTTCTCCCTCGCCTCTTACCACAATGTCGGTTGCTGGCTCCTCAGCCAGAGTTTCTTTATCCACAAAAGTAACGTGCGACCCTCCCATCACGACTTTAGCGTCTGGGCACGCTTCTTTTGCAACACGGGCGGATTTGAGGGCTGACTCTATGGTCGGAGTCATGGAGCTGATGCCGATCAAACTTGGCTCGAAATAGGCCAAGTTCGTCTTCAGTTTCTCATGGTCCATTTCGCATACTGGGCAGTCCATTATTCTTATTTCGTAGTTGTTCTGTTCCAGTACAGCCGCTAGGTGGTGGAAAAAGCGGATGGTGAGCGACTCCCTCCAGAATCGGTGTGTTTACCAATGCTATCTTCGGTTTATTCGACTTCTCCATTTCTTATACCCATTTGTGACCAAACGTCAGAATTGTTAACCGTTTTTGCAGCATTTTAGTCAGGTCTTTGGCAACGTTACTTAACAGACTTCAATATTATGCTCATTAATAAGCTTTGAGCGAATCATGCTGCGATGTGAACTTTGGGGTTATTTTGCTGTTTTGCATAAGAAAGCTGCAATCATACTTATTCAGGTTTGAAAAAGGCAGAAAATGGGTATCGCAAACAACTATTCTCTGTTTTTTCTTCTATGGAGTACAATTGGTAATAGGGCGGCTACTAATATGATTATCACGATAAACAAAGAAAGAACAATGATTGATTGAAGCTTCGGAATGGTTGATGTGAAGGCTACCTCTTGGTTTACGTTTGTAAAGTTTACGGTAATTGACCCTGATGAGGGTGAAGCCTCGTAGCCAGCGGGCGGAGTTATAGAGAAAGCATAGACACCGTTCGCCACGTTAAATACAATGGAATCTGAAGTAGAGCTTTTTGTCTTTGTGTTGAAAGTTACGTTCCAGGTGGTTCCAGAAGGCAAGCCTGACTGGGTGAACGACACGGAATAAGTTTGTGTGCTCGGTGACGAGCCCAAGGCGTAAACTACGTGGTCGTATGAACCTATGTAAACTACGCCGTTGGCTATAGCGGGCGAAGAAACTACCATGTCGCCTGTTGTGTAGCTCCATATGTAAGCACCTGTCGCGGTGTCCAGAGCGTAAACTCTGCCATCATACGAGCCTACGCAGACTATGCCGTTTGCTACGGCAGGCGAAGAAGCTATGTCTCCGCCTGTTGTGTAGTTCCATATGACCGTGCCGTTAGAAGCATCCAACGCATAGACCCTGTTGTCCCCCGAGCCCACGTATACTATGCCGTTTGCTACGGCAGGCGAAGAAGCTACATCACCCTCTGTGGTATAATTCCAAACGAGAACGCCAGTGGAAGCGTTTAAAGCGTAAACCTCGCGGTCGTATGAGCCCACGTAGACTATGTTATCTGCCACCGCGGGAGAAGAAACAACCACTCCGCCTGTTGTGTAGTTCCATATAAGGGCTCCGTTAGAAGCATTTAGTGCGTAAACGTTGTGGTCGTCTGAGCCGATGTACACCATGCCGTTGGAGACAGCAGGAGAAGACACCATGATTATGTCGCCTGTTGTGTAGTTCCATACGTGTTTGCCGTTGGTAGCGTTTAATGCGTAGATTTTGCTATCCTCCGAACCCACGTAGACTATACCGTTTGCTACTACAGGAGAAGAAACTACTGAATAACCGGTTGTGTAGCTCCATATGTATTCGCCTGTTGTAGCGTTTAATGCGTAGACTTTGCAGTCGTATGAGCCCACGTAAACCACGCCGCCAGCAATGGCAGGAGAAGAAAACATAACCATGTCTCCAGTTGCATAACTCCATACGACGTTGTTGTGTAGCTCCCAATCGAAACCGACCATGCCGGTAGAAGCGTTTAATGCGTACACTCTTCCGTCATGCGAGCCTACATACACTAAGCCGTCAGCGACGGTAGGGGACGAATCCACTTTGCCGCCTGTTGTGTAACTCCAAATGTAGCCGCCGTTAGACGCGTCTAAAGCGTAGATCTTGCCATCCCACGAACCTACATAGATTATGCCGTTGGCAACAGCGGGACGAGAAATCATTATGTCGCCTGTTGTGTAGTTCCATACGTGTTTGCCGTTGGTAGCGTTTAATGCGTAGATTTTGCTATCCTCCGAACCCACGTAGACTACGCCGTTAGCAACAGTTGGAGAAGAAACTACGCCGCCGCCTGTTGTGTAATTCCATATAACCCTGCTGTTGGAAGCGTTTAATGCGTACACTCTTCCGTCTAATGATCCTATAAAAACTAAACCATCAGCCACATCTGGAGAAGAAAGCACATCACCGCTTGTTGTGTAGTTCCATATGACCGTGCCAGTAGAAGCGTTTAATGCGTACACTCTATCGTCTAATGAGCCCACGTAAACCATGCCGTTAGCAACAGCAGGAGAAGACACTACTTTGTCGTTTGTTGTGTAGTTCCATACGTGTTTGCCGTTGGTAGCGTTTAATGCGTAAACCTTCTGGTCTAATGATCCTATATAGACTATGCACTCGCTCACAGCAGTAGAAGATAACATGATTTGTCCGTCGGTTGTGTAGCTCCATATGTATTCGCCTGTTGTAGCGTTTAATGCGTAAACCTTCTCGTCTTCTGAGGCTACGTAGACTATGCCGTTGGCAACAGCGGGATCTGAATCCACGTAATAGCCGGTTGTGTAGTTCCATAGGTGATCGCTGTTAGAAGCGTTCAAGGCGTAGAGCTTGTTGTCTTCTGAGCCTACGTAAACCATGCCACCATCCACAGCAGGACGAGAAACCACTATTCCACCGGTTGTGTAGTTCCATATTAGAGTGCCGTTAGAAGCTTGGAAAGCGTAAATCTTATGGTCATAAGAGCCTACGTAAACAACACCGTCAACCACAACAGGAGAACCTACCTGACCGCCGGTGTTAAATTTCCACAGGGTTTGGTTCGTATTAGGCGCTGTTGAATTTGAATTGCCAGTGTGTGCCAAGTCGTGGTGGAACATAGGCCACCAATCTACAGTAGAGTGTGCCTCAGATGATTCAGAGGCATCAATAGTCTCGTCTGCTCCAGAGAAAACACTTTTTGAAAAGGCTGAAACCAAAAACAGCACAATCAACGCGAGACAAACAATTGCTGTCCCTTTCATACTTTTTCTCCCTTCTGGCATGCTTACACTAAATGTGAGACTCAGAGCAAATTAAAACGTAAGCTTAACCATAATCATTCTACCATTAATAGCTAAGCAGTTTAATAATTTTCTCCTTTTTCTGCTTCTTTCCATTACGCTTCGTTTCTTACATTGTGTCTATAGGCGTTTTATGCGCTATAAGCCAGCAAGAAGCATAATGAAATGCATGTTTCAACTGTTTTGTCTTAAACTGGAATACAGGGGCACCGTAAGAGTGTTTATCTCTTGCGGAGACTTTCCGGTATGTACGCGCATGCGGGGTCGGATTCGTATATGTCGCCTGTGTATGCGTAGGCTCTGTTTCTGCATCCTCCGCATATTTCGCGGTATTCACACACGCCGCATTTGCCCTTCAGGACGCTTCTGTCTTTAAAGCTGCGGTAATAATCCGATTTTTGTATTTCCTCCCAAGTTTCTGTCAGGTCTTTCTCTCTTATGTTCCCGAGCATCATAGGTTCTGAAGGTGTTAGGTCTGTGTAGAAACATGGTATCAAGTCGCCGTTCTCGGTTACGCTTATGTACCCGCCAAAAGCGAAGTAAGTACATTTTCCATGAAATTTGTGATCGTACCACTCCTGAAAATTCGGCGGATTACGTTGTTTAACTACGCGCGCAAAATGTGGGCAGTGCACATGGACGTCAAATTTTCCTTCATATTTTTGGGTCAAATCCCATAGGTGGTTCAGAGTCCACTCGTATTGCTCAGGAGTCGGGGCTAACTCCATTGTTACTTTTGCTCTTCCACTCGGCACCAGATGATTAAACCAGACGAAGTTAGCATGATATTTTTCAGCTAAATCGGCAACGTGATCAAGATGCTTATAGTTGATAGCTGTAATTGCTGCTGACACCCCATTCAGGATTTTCCCTTTCGATAATTTTTGAATAGCTGCCAGCGCCTTCTTGTATGAGCCTTTACCTCTCAACTGGTCGTTTACCTCTTCTGGGCCGTCTATGCTTACCGATGTCCAAACCTCATTCTTAACAAGGTTATCGTAGATTTTTCCATCAACGAAATGTCCATTAGTCAGTAAGCAAATGTTGAGGCCAAGGCTTTTCGCGTAACCTACTATCTCAAATATGTCTTTTCGCAGCAAGGGCTCTCCACCTTTTATGCCGAACCACTTGACACCGAAGCTGTGAACCTCATTAACCAAGTGAAGCGCTTCCTTTGTACTTAATTCTCTAGGCGATGGCGCACCTGTTGCATCAACATTGCAGTACCTGCAGCGTGCATTGCAGGCCCCTGTAGCTCTCCACGAAGTCATTAGTAGCGGCCCTTTGTTAGCCAAACTAAAATTCACCTTCAAACTCTTTTCGATAATTCATCATTTACCTTAAAGTTTTCTACGTCCTAAAAAAGATTATGTGATATTTTCCTCATTTTGCCCTGTTAAGCGGCTTAGCAGTTTTCTGTCGTCATTAATTAACTATAGTTTTGTAGTTAAGCTATTTTTCCGTAAGGTTTATAGTAAAATTAGGTCTTATCACTGTTTATGGGAAAAACAGAGTCAATGCAGCTTCACCGTTCGCTTCATTTATTGCCCCGCTGAGGCTAAAGAAATGAGAGTCCCCAAACATATCTTGGCAGCAGTTATCTTTGCTCTGTTGTTCATTTTATCAGTGTTTGCTGCAATCTTAACTTTCCGCGGAAATCCAGTTAATGCTCCAAGTGTGCCCGCGAACGCTACTGGAACTTCCAGCTACGGCGATTTGCTCCAGCACGAGTGGCCGCAGTACCAGGGCGACGCTGCTTTTACGCGGTTCTCAGCGGGACCAGCGCCAAACGCGCCAGACATTATGTGGAAAACAAACATAACTGGCATACAGAGTTACATCTCAGCCTTCAACGGCAAGGTTTTCGTAGCAAACAGCACCACAGTTTTCGCTCTGGACGAGAAGACTGGAAGCATAGTTTGGAACACCACCCTATCCACGCGGTGGCCAGCGGTATACAAAATCGATGATACTCACATGGTTATAGGTAAAAGTTGTCTGGACCCAGAAACTGGGGACATCTTGTGGACCAGTGATGACTTCACTGCCAATGCAGCTTTCTTTGCCGCTAGCACCTATAGTCCAGAAGAAAAAATGTTCTATGTTAAAACCAAGTCAATCGTTCAAGGCTGGAATTTTTCTGCCCCCTCAAACCCGCCCACCCTTGCGTGGGAAACCTATGTATCTGCTGGAGCATCAGTAGGGTCCGGAGTTCAATATGGCGATGGCATAGTATTTACCGGCTCGTTTGAGTCTCATCAGATGGCTCTTGACGCCAAGACAGGCGAAGTCCTGTGGGATGTGGAAACGAAAAGCGGCATGATCTTTAATGGAGCCTATTATCAGGGCAAGTTCTTCAGAGGAGGTCCGTTTGACAACACGCTCTATTGCTTTAACGCAACCAGTGGCGAGATTATGTGGACTTTCAACCCGGGTACACACAACGGCTATTGGTGTTCTGGTCTCGCCGCCGCATATAGCATGGTCTATGGACTCAACAAAGATGGACACCTATACGCTCTCGATGTGGACACCGGGGATGTTGTGTGGGCTTATGAAGGACCTGGACCGCTTTTCTTCCCAGGAAATCCAATAGTTGCCGACGGAAAAGTCTACGCCACAACAGGGCAATCCGCCTCATTTAACCCAGACACAGGCGAATACAGTGAATCTGAGTTTGCCTGCCTCGACGCCTACACGGGCCAAGTAATATGGAAGATGCCGGTGGAAGCCTATTCCCCAAGGGAATCTGCCGCAATTGCCTACGGCAATCTTTACCTAGTTCCAGGTTTCGTGAAAGAGCAGCAGATGGATGAATATGCAACTTTTGATCAAGTTTGGGCTATCGGTACCCAGCCGTGGCCCATGTGGCGTCACGACCCTGCGCACACCGCGGTTGGGCAGTCAGGTCCTGCGAACCTCACTTTGAAATGGAAATTTACGACCAGTGGCGCAGTTGTTTCCTCGCCAAGCGTCGCCGAAGGAAGAGTCTACTTCGGGTCGCAGGATAAGCATGTTTACTGTGTTGACGCAGAGACTGGTGCTTTCATCTGGAAATTTAACACAACCGCCCGAATCGCCTCTTCGCCAGCAGTGGTTGACGGCAAAGTCTACATTGGACCAGACGACGGCACCATATACTGCCTCGACGCCTACAACGGCAGCCTTATTTGGTCGGCTTACGCTGGCGGTTACGTTCAAGCCTACTTTTCCGCCGCCGTGAACCTACGCTCTTCTCCCACTGTGGTCGGGGGCAAAGTGTACGTGGGGTCACTGGATAAAAATGTGTACAGTTTAGATGCGAACACTGGAGACGTGGAGTGGACGTATCAAACTGAAGGTTACATCACATCGTCTCCTGCGGTTGTGGAGGGTGTGGTCCACATTATCTCGCAAGAGCCTGATTCTGGAGGACTTTACATGCTGGACGCAACGAACGGAGATCTCATTATATGCATTCTTCGCCGGCAGTGGCAGAGGGCATGATCTTCGCAGCGTCCAATAAGCGAGTGTATTACGGTATAAACGCGACGACTGGAAACGTCTCATGGACGTTTAAGGACGATGATGCGGAGGAGTTCATAATTGCTTCTCCAATATACCACGATGGAAAAGTCTTCCTAGTTGACCAGTTTTTCATAGTTGCCGTTGACGCTTTCAACGGAGATCTTGTCTGGCAGACTTTCGTTGGGACTGAGTTTTATGTGTCGCCGACTTATGCTGACGACAAGCTGTATGTTACATCTGACCAGCGCGGCATGTATGTTCTCAACGCAACCGATGGATCAAAGATTTCTTGGTTTGCAACTCCTTCTAACAGCTGGTCCTCGCCAACCCTCTACGAGGGCAAGGCGTACGTGGGAAATAACGATTGGAACGTTTACTGCATCGCCGGCTATCCTCTGCTGAACAGCAGTGTAATCTTAGAACTGGCTAAGCGTGAGGTTATTTTAGGTGAATACGTGTCCGGATGTGGTTACCTTGTTCCTGGAATGCCTAACGCGTCTATAACTTTGTCTTTCGTCAAACCCGACGGCGCCGTGGTCAACATGCAAGTCACAACTTCTGAAAAGGGCTTTTTCAGCTTCACCTATACGCCTGACGCGACTGGCGATTGGGCTGTTACTGCCGAGTGGCAATCAGACAGGGGCTACTTCAATTCTGCCTGCAGTGAAAAAGCGCTTCTAGAAGTTTCTCCAGCGCCGACGCCAACGCCCACACCTACGCCGTCGCCTCCGATGGAATGGTTTGGCATGCCTCCAGCACTCGTCATAATCTTCGTCATCGCAACCATTGCAGTGGTCATCCTCGTCTTCGTCTATATTAAGCGGAAGCGAATTAGAAAATTGCCAAGCAGGACTTAACAGTTTTTCCTTTAGGTGGACGCCGCACTGCTGCGAGTTTCATGTTGTCGCTGATTTGCGTAGTAGCAGGATAATAGTGGGTGTCTGAGCACAGCCTGTGGCTTCTAAGCGTTCAACTTTGCATAGAGTGAATCTTATGCCAAGCATCTGTTTTAACCGTTCCACTGTGAAGTAATTTTTATGATCGTCGTAAAGCAA
>SMTZ1_10006136_pt1 | contig 14518 bp, 18 predicted proteins | sample DeeMarSWOR136_30_FD_25667 | JGI IMG/M metagenome (IMG submission 25667) | reverse complement strand
CTCTCGTTCCTGTTCTCTGCCACCAATGTTTAGCGCTTCCTTTTGTACGGTGCCATCGGTGCCCCATTCCTATTTTTCTTCTTTTCCACCAGCTGTCTTCTCTTTCTTTTTCTTCAAATTCCCTTTCACGGCTCGCTTCTATTAATTTACGTTCTTTTTCATAAAGCTCATGAAGCTCTTTATGAGTTTTTAATTGATTTTTATAAATCCGGGCGTCTTCTGCACCGTGCGTTCTAGCCAAAGCCCTAAAAACATCATTCATGTCTGCCATTTTATTCTTTGAGAGTTATTCTCAATCTCTCAATGTAAATATCTTCTTCTGCAGACAAGCTGATAGAATTCGCACCTTGCTTTAGGTCATCGCAAACATCTTCAACTAATATTTCATTATTTGTGAAGGTTCTTCTGATAATTTGTGTGTTTAATCTAATAATTATATCATCTCCTGCTGATCTTGTTGCATCTCTCCGCAATAATACTTCACAATCAACTTTGCCTGCCGATATTTTATTGTATAAACTTGATGATATTGTGAAATCATATTCCTTTGCTTCAGCTGGCAATTCTGTTGTTGAAATCACTAATTCTCCAAATTGTATTTGGTAAATTCCATCTCTAGCAACTTCCCAGTCTATTTTATTTGAGCCAACCTTTAGCAAGGAAACTGGTATATCTAAACTTAATGAGCTCGGAGGCAAAGCATTGAAAATTTCTTCACCATTTACATAAATCTTCATGTTGGCTGGTTCACCTAATTGCTTTACAAATGCAACTAATCTTGCTCTTCCAATTCCTGTGATTTCATTTTCAGAGATTGAAACTAATTGGGTAACTCTTGCTGTTGGTGAATCATATTCACCAAGAACTAAATTAACATTAGATAATTTGTATGCATTTGCCCGCCAGAAAGTCCAGCCAGGTGATGATGCAGTTATTGTCAAGTTATTTTTACCTACCACTATCAAATCAGGTGGAAGTTGCATTGAAGCTTTTGTATTTGCATCTGCTGGTGCTGAATAAACTTTTTCTCCATTTAATATTAGAACAATATCTCCTGTTCCATATTTTTCAACAACAAATGCTTCAATCTTTGCCCAAGCTAAGATTGATTTATCTGTTATTTCAAAACTTAAAGAAAGTGCATCTTCACTAAAAACTCCTTTTTCAACAAGCACCTGAGAACGCAACAACCTAGTTTCTGGGTATGGGCTGTTGTCAACTGAAATAGTTGGCAAACCATGCTCATACATTTCTTTATACTCTATTTCCCCTTCCCCAACTGTACCTGGTTTTGCATCCAAAACAACATGCTGTGGCCCAGTTATGTTAAGCAGCTCTCTTTCTGCCTCTGGAACAGTAAATATGTAGAAAAGAAGCAAGCCTAATACTGTGAGTAATATTACTAGAGCTGCTACACTGCCAGACGCCTGGCCCCTCCTATGGAAACTCATATTATTTATTTAATAGAATACTATATATAAAGGTAACTACCTAGGCTAAAAACATGAGAATAATGCATTTTGATAGGAAAAAAGGCAGAGCCAAGGTCAAAATAACAAATTTAGATGATCTTTGGCACCTTAGCAGAATAATTGAGCCAGATGACCTGGTTTCTGGCCAAATAGAAAGAAAAATCAAGGTTGGTGGTGCTGAAGAAAGAGCAAGGGTTGAAAGGAGATTATTTTTTGTCAAAATAAAGATCAATAAGATAAAATATGAAGCAGAAGCTCTGCGCATTGCTGGCAAAATAATAGAAGGTCCAGAGGAATTGCCAATTGGTGCTTCACATACACTTGACATTCAAGTTAATTCTATTATTAAAATAGAAAAGAAATGGAGAGATTATCAGATTGCGAGACTAAAAGAAGCTCAAGAAGCGGCTGTTGCGCCAAAAGCAATTGTTTGTGTTTTAGATGATTCAGAAGCAAATATTGCTGCAATAACTGCATCTGGTGTAAGACATTTAGGTTCAATTGAATTAAGATTAGCAAAAAAGAGGCTAAAAGAACCAAAACAAAAAGAAAAACTTGGAAAAGTTGTTGCAGAATTAATGCGATTGGATGAAGAAAAAAAATTAGATGCAATAATTTTAGCTTCACCTATTTTTTGGAAAGATGAATTACTAAAAGCAATAAAAGAGAAAGATCCTAAACTTGCGAAAAAATGTAAATTAGAAGATGTAAGCACAGGCAGCAAAAGAGGAATTACAGAAGTAATTAACCGCGGTGTAGCTGAAAAGGTTTTGAAAGCAGGTAGATTACAAAAAGAATTCAAATTTGTTGAAGACCTGCTTGCTGAAATATCAAAAGGCGGCTTAGCTGAATATGGTTTAAAGCAAGTTAAAGAAGCTGCAAAATCAAATGCAATTAAGATTCTCTTGATTACTGACAAATTAATCTCAAAGGCAAGGGAACTAATTGATTCTGTTGAGAAAGCAAAAGCAGAAGTTCATGTTATTGATTCTAAAAACGAAGCAGGACAAAAACTAGATGGTTTAGGCGGCATTGCTGCAATATTGAGATTTAAACTGTCATAGGCTGGCCATATCTTTTTATTTCCCAGAGATTAGCCAGGTGTTTTACTTTTCTGTGACATTGCGGTTTAATTATTTCAATTTCATCTGAGGAATAATTACCTTCGTAGAGCCTTGCAAATATTGGCAAATTAGTTATTGCCTCAACAAAATCTTCTTGGTCAAATCTCCAACTCATTTTATTTGCTTTGTGTAGTTTCTTTATAACGTCTTTAAAATCATCTTCAAATAAATCAGCAACTTTAGTTCTTTTTTGTGAGAACCAGGTATAAAACTCAACATCTCCGGTGCTGTTAACAAAAAAATAAGGTGATCTGCTATTTTGCAAATCAACAAATTGTATGCGATCATCATTAGAATATTTATTTTTTATTTTTTCTTCCATTAGCAAAAATTTTGCAAGAAGTCCATCTGACAAACCTTTTTCATGATTAATTGGACCTCTTAGTTCCTGTATTTCTTTAATTCTCTTTATTTTTTGTTCTTCACTGTATTTACCCTGGAATGTACTTAGCATTGCAAGATTTACATTAAACTGATATATATTCCATAGCTGATAATCTGTATTTTTAATAAATCCAGAATACAGTTTAGGGACGCCATCAACATTTATGGCTGTAGCAACTGTATGATATTCTAATTTATAATCAAATTTCTGTGCATTTTGAATAACTTTTTTGATTTGTTTAAGGTGTCCTGGTGCTCTTATTCTCGATTGGATTCTGCTATCCAAAGAATCAATTGGAAGCCCCAACACGTCAACTAAATCTTCAAGTTGTTCTAATCTTTTGTAAGAAAGTGTTGTGCCATTTGTATGCAAGTCAACTGGTATGTCAGCATCACGGAAAATACGTAGGACCTTGTTTAAGTTCTTAATTAATGTTGGTTCTCCTCCACCAATTATAGCTTTTTTAACTTTGTTTTCAGTCAAAATTTTAGCTACTTTTACAAGGTCTCTTGGTTTATCACTAGAAAAGAATTCCCTAAAGCATGGTTTGCAGTTTTGATTACACTTATCTGTTGCAAATATGTGAACTAATTCCCCTAGTTTATAATCCATAGTTAATATTTTAAACAGGAAAAGTCATAAAAGCTATATGGCCACGCTTAAGCAGACTGTTAGAGATATAAAGACCCTTAAGATACAAGGCTCGCAGACAACTGCAGAAGCTGCTTTGCTTGCATGGGCCAAGGCAAAGGATAAGCAAAAAGCAACAAAAATGCTTATGGCTACAAGACCAACAGAGCCTATGTTATTTAATGCACTTGCAGCTGCAAATGCAGGACATAATCCTCACAAATTAATTAATCATTTTAAACTTGATAAAAAACACATTGCTAAAATTGGTGCAAAACTAATTCACGACGGCATGGCTGTTTTTACTCATTGTCATTCTTCAACTGTTGTTGAGATTTTAAAAGAAGCAAAAAAACAAGGTAAAAGATTTGAAGTTCACAACACAGAAACACGCCCGTTGTACCAAGGAAGAATAACTGCAAAAGAATTAGCAAATGCAGGAATAAATGTAAAACATTATGTTGATTCAGCTGCAATGGTTGCAATGAAAAAAGCAGATATTTTCCTTTTTGGTGCTGATGCAATTGTAAATGATGGGGTTTACAATAAGATCGGAACTGAGATGTTTGCAGAAGTTGCATCAACTTATTTCAAAATACCTGTTTACAGCTGCACGCACTCCTGGAAGTTCTCTCAAAAACCAATTGTTGTTGAACAAAGACCTGCTAGTGAAATCTGGAAGGGCGTGCCAAAAGGCATAGAAGTTTACAATCCAGCTTTTGAGCTTGCAGAAAAAAAATTCATAACAGGTATTGTCTCTCAGCTTGGAATATTTTCATTCAAACAATTCCTTAGGCAGGTAAAAAGATGATAAGTCCAGAATATATTGGATTAGCCGGTGCTGTAATTCTTGTAATAGCTTGGATGTTCGAGACAATAGAAGGCATTAGAGAGCATAAGGCACTAATCGACCTTAGGTTTGCAGTAGCGTCTCTTGTGGCTGTTATTCTATTGATCGCCTATAGTCAGATGATTGAAAATATGATATTTTACTGGCTGAACATAATCCTTGGAATAATAATTGTTTTAGAGATAGCTTATACTCTCAGCATCAAAAAAGTCAAATTTAAATAAGCCTGATTTCTCTTAAAATACATGGCCACGCGACCTAGAAAGGTTATTTGTTTTGACTTGGATGGAACTATTTTGAACTCTTCAAGAGCTCATGCAGAGTCATTTAAAATGGCTTTCAAGAAAAACAGTTTGCCATATAGAAGTTCTGATGAAATCATTTCATTATTCGGGCCTCCAGCTGAAAAAATCATTAAAATTTTGCATCCAAAAATTTCAAAAAGAAAATTAGAACAAACCAAAAAAGACAAAAATGATTTTCTGCTGAAAAAAACCGGAAGCCTTGCGCGACCAATTGAAGGTGTTGTTAATGCTCTAAAGGAATTAAAAAAATACTACAGATTAGCATTAATTTCAAACAGCATACATGAAGAAATTGTCAAACTATTAGGTGCTGCAAAAGTTTCTCCGCGTTTATTTAGTGTTATCTTGGGTTCTGGTGAAATGGATCACAAACCATCAAAAGAGGTTATAAAAAATGTAGAAAAAGTGGCTAAAGCAAAAGTGGAATACTTTGTAGGTGATACAACTTACGATATTAAAACAGGCAAAGCAGCTGGTGTAAAAACAGTTGCTGTTTTATCAGGCATACATGACATAAAAACATTGGGAAAAGAAGATCCTACTATGATTATTGAAAGTGTTGCTGTGCTGCCTGAAATATTATTGGGGAGATTATAATGGATGTTTACAAACAATATATCAAACTAGGCTATAAGCCAAAAAAAGATGAATTAGTATGCGATTTTTATTTTGAACCAGCAAAAAGTGCACGCGAAGTTGCTGGTGCAATTGCAGCTGAAAGTTCAACAGGAACCTGGACAACTTTGTCAACAATGCAGTTAAAGAAAATGGCTGCTATTGGTGCAAAAGTATTTGGATTAAAGAAAAACAGAGCCAAGATCGCTTATCCATTGGATTTATTTGAACTGGGAAACATGGCTCAGATATATTCCTCAATTGCTGGTAACATTTTTGGTATGAAAGAAGTTAGAAATTTGCGCCTTGAAGATTTTCATTTTCCACAAAAATTAATTAAATCATTCAAAGGTCCGCAGTTTGGTATTGATAGCATAAGAAAAATATTGAAAGTTAAGAAAAGGCCTTTATGCGGAACAATTGTCAAGCCAAAATTAGGTTTAACTGCAAAAGAGCATGCAAAAGTTGCTTATGAAGCGTGGGTTGGTGGTCTTGATATTGTAAAAGATGATGAAAACTTAACATCGCAACCATTTAACAAATTCAAAGAAAGAGCAATAGAAACAATTAAACTCAAGAAAAAGGCAGAAAAAGAAACAGGTGAAAAGAAAATTTACATGTGCAATGTAACTGCAGAAACTTCTGAGATGTTGAAAAGAGCAAAGTTCCTGAAATCATTAGGAAATGAATATGCAATGGTTGACATTCTTACTGTTGGCTGGTCTGGTTTGCAGAGTTTAAGAAATGAAATGAGTAAACTAAAACTAGTAATACATGCTCACAGAGCAATGCATGCTGCATTGACTAGAAATCCAAAGCACGGAATATCAATGAAAGTCATTGCAAAGACTGCGCGTTTAATTGGTGCTGATCAGCTTCACATAGGAACTGCTGTTGGAAAGATGTCTGAAGATAGGCAAACAGTTACTGAAAATGTCAAGGCCTTATTAGAACCTATGGGCGGATTAAAACAAACATTTCCAGTTTGCTCTGGGGGCTTACAACCAGCACATATTCCAATATTAGTAAAATACTTTGGAAAAGACATAATCATGCAAGCTGGCGGTGGTGTGCATGGCCATCCGCAAGGGACCAGAGCTGGTGCACGTGCCATGAGGCAGGCAATTGATGCTGCTATGAAAGGCATCACTTTGAAGGAATATGCCAAAGACCACAAGGAATTAAAACAAGCAATTAGTAAATGGGGATATAAGTAATGGTAAAGGCCAAGAAACTGTTCCAATGGGCATTGATATTAATTGCAGTAATAGTCGGACTACTTGTAATAAGGCCATTTATTGCTGCACTTGCTTTTGCAGCGGTATTAGCTTATCTTTTATACCCGGCGCATGATTGGTTACAAAAGAAGATCAAGAAATGGCCTAGTGCAACATTATTAACTATTTTTGTGGTTGTTATTATTTTATCTTTTATTGCATGGGGAATTAATTTTTTACTTACTGAATTTTCACAAGCATATATTCAAATATCAAAGGCAAATTTTGAACAAATATTTCCTCAAGAAATGTTTGGTGAAACAGTATCAGATGTTGTTAAACTTGTTTTTTCCAAATTCATAACTTATTTGTCAGATTCTATTTCAAAAATTCCAAGAATATTATTGTCATTTTTTGTTTTTGTACTGGCTTTCTTTTATTTCCTAAAAGATGGAAAAAAACTTTGGAAATGGTTTGCTAAACATATGCCTTTGCAAGCTCCTGAAAAAAAGAGTGTCATCAATGAACTTGAAAGATATGCACATGCATTTGTTTATGTATGGCTATTAATTGCTGTTTTACAAGGTATTGTTGCTGCAGTTGGATTTTATTTATTTGGTCTGCAGTATTGGGCAATTGCTGGTCTTGCAGCAGCTGTTCTTTCAGTAATACCTGTTCTTGGTCCTTACTTAATCTATTTGCCAACAGGAATAGTTATGATAGCTTCTGGACAAATACCACAAGGAATAGGACTTATAACATATGGCCTTGTTATTGGAAGCATACTTGATTATGTTGTTAGACCATACTATACTAGCAAATGGGCGGCAATACATCCATTAATCATATTCATAGGAATATTTGGAGGAATGTTATTATTAGGTCCAGCTGGAATAATCATTGGCCCATTATTATTATTAATGGCCGCTGCAATATTAAGAGGAACTGGCCCATATTTTGTTAAAAATAAATAATGGAATTAAAAGCAAAAATATTTGACATAGAAGCAGGAGGACCATTTATTGTCCTTTTAAATGAAAAAATTGCTAAAGAATTAGACTTGATGTCTGGTGACCGTGCAAGGGTGATGGCTGAGCGACGTTATGTTGTTGCACTTGTTGATATTGCCAAACGCTTGAAAAATGATCAACTTGGTGTTTTTAGTGAAGTTAAAGAAGCTCTGAATCTTGACCCCGGACAGCCTGTAGGCATAGCTCCTGAAGAGCCACCTAAATCAATTGGAAGTATAAAGAAAAAATTAAACAATAAACCAATTACAAAGGATGAGATTTATGGCGTTGTTAATGATGTTGTTGACAATGCATTAACACCATCTGAATTAGCCTATTTTGTTGCTGCTGCTTATACCCGCGGCTTTAGCATGACAGAGACAGAATATCTTACAAGAGCTATGGCAGAAACAGGTGACATGTTAAAATGGAAAAAACGTCCTATCATGGGAAAACATTGCATTGGTGGTGTTGCTGGCAACAGAACAACAATGTTAATCCTGCCAATAGTTGCTGCAGCTGGTCTTACAATGCCAAAAACATCGAGTCGTTCAATTACAAGTCCGGCTGGAACTGCAGATACAATGGAAATTCTTGCAAATGTTAGTTTCAAAAGCGTAGAAGAAATCCAAAGCATTGTAAAGAAAACTAGTGGTTGTTTGGTTTGGGGTGGTGCCTTGAAATTAGCTCCAGCAGATGATGCTATTGTTAAAGTTGAACATTCCTTGGAATTAGATCCAACACCTATGTTATTAGCTTCCATTATGGCTAAGAAATATGTGGAAGGTGTGACTCATCTTTTGATTGACATACCTGTTGGTCGTTTTGCAAAATCAAAAACAGATAAAGATTTCTTGAATTTGAAAAAACATTTTGAAGATCTTGCAAGAAGATTAAAAATAAAGATAAAAATAATTAAAACAAAAGGTGAAGAACCAATTGGAAATGGTCTTGGTCCTGCACTTGAAGCGCGGGATGTGATGTGGGTCTTGCAAAATCATGAAAAAGCTCCTGCTGATTTGCGAGAAAAAGGCCTGATGATGGCTGGTATTTTATTAGAACTTGGTGGAAAAGCAAAAACTGGGCGGGGAAAGAAACTGGCAAAAGAAATTTTGGAAAGCGGAAAAGCCCTAAAGAAAATGCTGGAAATAATTTCTGCACAAGGTGGAAAAGAAAAAATAGATCCAAATAAAATAAACGTGGGGGAGCATACACATGATTATGTTGCTAAAAAATCTGGAAAATTAACTATACTAAATGACGACCGCATTTCTCGGATCGCTAGACTTGCTGGTGCACCAAGAAACAAAGGAGCTGGAGTTTATTTGTATGTGCACAAAGGTGCAAAAGTAAAAAAAGGTGAAAAATTATTTACAATTTATGCAGAAAGTGACTGGAAACTAAATGAAGCTGTTTCATTTTTAATCAAATGGCCTCCTGTTGAAATAAAATGAAAAAACCAGAATCAATTCATTTTCATAAACCAACTACAAAAACAATATATGCTACTTTGCTAGCTGCGAGTATTGCTGCATTTATTTTATTTATTTATGTTACATATCTGGCTTATTCATTTATTGTTGATACTATATTCAATATTTTCAGTTATATTTTACTAACATTAATTATTGTAGCCATTGTATTAAAGATAATCTTGATTACATTAGGAAGGGCCGGATTTTCCAAAGAACTTTTCCATCTGAAAAAATACAAACATAAAATTAGTTTTCATTAGTTATCGTGTTACATCTGAAAAGAATTTTGCGTTTTGATCTTCATTTGTTATTCCAAAACTTTTCTTTTTCTGATCCAAATCACTTGGCTTGAAGAACTTCCAGTCTGATGCAAATTTTACTGCAATCCAAGGTTCTGCATTAAATGTTTTTGCAAATGTATCTAATTGCCTTAGTTGCGCAGGTTCTAGATACTGATATTTGCTCTTTGTGCTCTTGCATTCAACTGCTACAACCTTTGAGCCATTGCTTGCAAGAACATCTGGAGATGGAAATTTAGAAGATCCAGAACCAGCTACTCTGATTGCTGCCCAACCTATGCCAGCAAACATAGATACTAATTCCCTCTCTGCATTAGAGCCCTTTCTTTTCATGCAAGTAATTAGAAAAACATTGTATAAAAATCAATCGTTAACTTGAACAGGTAAATCAGTAACATCACTTATTAGCGAACTTAATTTATTGAATCTGTTTTCTAAAAATTCCTTGTGTTTTGCCAGTATCTTGTCGTGCTTGTCATAATCTTTTTGTATTTCTTCTAGATTCCTGTCAAGAGCTTTTATTTCCCTCTCTAGTGAGCGCTCTTTGAAAACTAATGGAGTAAGAATCTGGGTTTTCTGTGAATAATTTTCCTGAAGCAAGCCATGATTAACTTTGTGCTCCTCTTGTTTTTTCCTGAAATAATCTTCTGTTAAGGACTCGATTATTAATGGCATCTGGATTTGTTGTTTTTCATCCAAGTTGATGTCCTTACCAAATGCTTTTGTTAATCCAACTAATATTTTGATGATATTTAATTTATAATCATTAAGTACTGCCTGGGACGGTGACTTTAGATATTCCTTTATTGACCGTTGATTTGCTGAATATTTTCCTTGGCTGACTAAATATTCAAATTTTTTCAATGGTTTTTTAAGTTCTGAAAATTTAGTATCAATTTCAGAGCAAATTGCTTTATTTTTATCTTCAAGTTCTTTTGCTTCTTTGTCAAGTTCAATTACTTCTGATGATTTTTTAGATGCCTGCAGTTCTACAAGTTGCTCTAATATGCCTTGTTTTTTAGATTCTAAGAAGTCAAGTTCCTCTTTAATCCTTGATAATTCATCTTTTGCTTTTGAAATATCCTTTTTAGATGCTTTTGCTTTTTCCACTACTTCTTTTAATTCGTCATATTTCCTTATCACAGTCAGGTCTCTTTTGACAAATTTCTTGAAAACATCAAGCTCTTTTTTCAAGTCAACCAGTACTTTGCTGAAATCTGTCATTTCTTTCTTAAACACCATTAGCAAAATCTCAGCTTTTCTCATGTCTAGGTTTAGTACCTTGAATGCATCCTGGCTCTTAAGGTAAAAATCCTGGACACCTTCTGGCAAAGAACTAATTGCTCTGTAGGCATTATCATAGAAATTGTCTCTTATTGATTTGCCAACAACACAGAGCTTACTTGCACTGATTCCTGAATCAGGTTCAGCTCGCTTTAATATCTCTAGTTGAACTCTTATGTTTTTGAATCTGTCATTAAGTTCTTGCTTGAATTGATAGGCTTTTTGTTCTATGCCTTTTATTTTATCTGAATGCTGGGAAACGAAAACATCAATCTGGGCAAATGGGAGGTCTACTGTCTCTAATTGAGTTTTTTTCTCAGAAAACATAGCCCTAATGGTATCTAAAAACCCCATTTTTTAACGCCATTATTCTAAAGAATAACATTTAAATCAATTTGTATTACTTAGTGTATATTTCTATTACATCGCCGTCTTTTAGTTTGTGCTCCAAACCCACTTGTTGGCCTTTGAATTTTGCAGATGGACCCCATACTTTTGCAAATTTGAATTTCTTTACAAAATCCTTGTGAACTATTTTAGCAACATCTTTTATTGTTGCCCCTATTTTCAGGATAACTGGCTTTTCAGCAACTTTTCCTTTTGTTCTTGTCTGAACTCTTACTTTACCAAGGTTTTGCCAGATCTTATTTTTTAATCCGGGATTTTCAAATTCTGATTGTCTAACTGTTAAAAAAGGAATATACTGTATAAACTCTTCAAATTTCTTTTCCTTACCGGGCTCTATATTTGCCTTTTCTAATTCATGCAGTATCAATTGCTCATCTTCTGCTTCTCTAATAACAAGGACCACGAGATCAGAATTCCGTACTATGCTTAGAAGTTGCCTGCCTTTTGGCGTGTTGTGGAATCCCTTGTAAACAGCAGGAATTTCAACACCCTGGAGTTTTACATTCTTAAAAGGTATCATGCGAACCTCTGGCTCTTTTGTTGTGAATGGATAATCTGCAATCTTTATTGGCTTTCCTGATAATTTTGACAACAAAGTTGATTTTCCTGAATTTGGAAGCCCTATGAAAACAACCTGGGCAGCACCTTCTTTTTTAATTGCTAAAGCTGGTCCGCCTTTCCTTTGTTGAACTTCTTTTTCCCCTTTGTATTTTATCTTTTTAATTTGGTCTTTTATTCGTTTCTGCAACTTTTCAGTGCCTTTGTGCTTGGGTACAGTTGAGAGCATTTTCTTTAGTGCAGCTAATTTTTGATTAGTTGTTTTAGCTTCATGATACTCTTGCTCTGCTTTTAGGTACTGTGGCGTTACATTGGTTGGCATATATAAAACAAGGGAACGCAAGCTTTTAATGTTAACTTTTTCATGGTTTTAGTATGATAGAAGAGCTATTTCAAAATGATTTTATAGTGAAAAGCGCAGCTGCAGGAATCATAGTTATAGCTGGCTTTATCATAGGTCATTTTTTTAGCAAAGCAGTTGGGCTTGCCATGAAGAAATTCGGGGTATCTGAAAAATTCAGGCAAAAAGACTGGCCTAGACCAGAAGTTTTCATTGAAAATTCAATAAGGTATATTATCTATGCCTTAGCCATTATAGCTGCATTAACTAGATTAGGCATATTTAGAACTTTATTTAATGTTGCTATATTTACAATTGTTGCTATTGTTGTAATACTCTTGGTCCTGAACTTTAAAGACCTTATATCAAATGCAATTGCAAAGCTTTTGTATGCAAGAAAGGACCTGCAACCAGGCAAGAACATTAAAGTTGATGGGATTTCTGGCAAGATTGTCAGTGTTGGAGTAACAGAAGTAAAAATAATTACAGATAAAGGTAATGTAATGATTTTACCAAATGCTTACCTCCTAAAAAGAACATTTATTGTCAAGGACTAGTAGTTCGCATAATTTTAAATAACTAGGTAACATAAGAGTTATTAAACTTCCTTGCATGGAATTAGAACATGGCAACAGCATACATTTTAATGATGTGCGATTCTGGAATGGAACAAAAAGTTGCAGAAGAACTAGCACTATTAGATTGCGTTGATAGTACAGACATGGTTTATGGGGAGTATGATATTATTGCTAAAATTATAATAGATGATATATCTCAATTAACTGATTTCATATTAAGCAAAATCAGGCCAATCCAAGGTGTAACCAGGACTTCTACATTAATTGTTGCCAAAGATTAGCAAAATTTTATAAAGCGTCATTGGCGTCAAAAAACCATGGTAACTGCTTATGTTTTGATAACGTCAAAGTCTGGCGAAGAAAGAATAGTATTAGATGCTTTACAAAAACTTGAGGAAATAAAAGAAGCAAAGATTGTATACGGAGAATATGACATTGTTGCAAAAATACAAGTAGAAGATGTTGGCAAATTAAATGATTTCCTGCTTGAAAAAGTAAGACCTATTAAAAGCATAGAAAAAACATCAACTCTTATTGTTGCTGCGTAACAATTCCAACGTAAAGCTGCTCAAAAGGTAATTTTTGTTTTGCAATAATTTCTACGTCTTTTAATTTTGTCAAGGAGCTGAACACAAACAAAATTTTCCCATTAGGCAACAAATATTCCCTTGCTTGCTTTAGGAATCTTTCAATGAATTCTTTTCCGCCACTCCAAGCCAAATCCTTTGGTTTTCCTGGTGGTAAATAAGGCGGATTAAAAACAATTAAATCAAATTTTCCACTAACCTTTTCAAACAAATCACTTTGGAAAACTTTTATTTTTACTTTATTTAACTCAGCATTTTCCTTAGCAAGATCAACTGCATCTGGGTTTATATCAACTGCAATAACTTCTTTTGCCCCTGATTTTGCAGCTGTTATTGCTTGGATACCAGTTCCAGTACCAATGTCTAGGACTTTCTTATCTTTTGCAAATTTTTCAACTTGTTTTTGAAGGAGCCAGCTATCTTCAGCATCTTTGTATACTCCCTCTTTATACCTTAGTTTAATTTCCATAAGTTTTATTAGCAACATTGCATTTTTAAAAACATGGTCTGGCTTGACATTTTATTGGGCGCAAGTGTTTCATTGGGTTTTTTACTCGGAGGTCTTCTTTATTGGTGGTCTCGCGAGGAGCTGGATGTTTTATTTAAACCATCTAAAATAACTAAAAGTGTATTATTATTTTCAGCTTTGTTGCTTGGAATTATTTTCCCATTTATTTTAGCTGTTGCTTGGAAAGAAATTGCAAGTTTAATTTTATTTGTACTTATTCTTACATTAAGTAGCATCCTTTATGTTGGGGACGATAAAAAGACCGTGGTAAAATACGCTACAACTTCAGCAATTCTCTTTTTTGTTTTCTTGGTCATAGTTTATATTTTTACAATTTAAAATAAGAAATCACTATCTATTGTTCTTTCTTTTGGCAAGATACCTGGTATGTGTTTTGCTGTTAAATAACCTAAACCAGTTGCAAATTTAGACAGCAAAAGTTTAGATGAGAAAAACCGTTTAAGTGCCCTATTATACGCACCTAAATCTGGAAAAGTTTCAACTAATATTTCTGCGGCAGTAAGTCCCCATATCACTCCTCCGCCACTCCATGGTTTTGTCAAGCCAGCTGCATCGCCGCATAAAGCAATTTTTGAATGATTGGATGTAATGAGGCCCTGCGGAACCAGTGATGCCTGTTGCCTTGTTGGTTTAATATTTTGCTTGATGCAAAAATGCAGGAATTCTTCTTTTGCTTTTTCCAAAGGTGCCAATACTCCATATTCAACTTCATGTCCTCTCGGAATGCGCCATGCAAATCCTTTTTCAAGTGGCCAGGTCTCAACTGTATCTGATTTGTCTCTTTGTTCAACTTTACACAAAATTCCCATTCTAAATTCTGGATTTTTTAGCCCAAGCTTACGTCGGGTAATT